>JACCDP011345461.1_pt1 | contig 12659 bp, 5 predicted proteins | sample 7445841 | NCBI WGS metagenome assembly JACCDP01 (sample SAMN15323441, study PRJNA562643) | freshwater metagenome | isolation source: river surface water | place: USA:Blue River Watershed | collected 2017-08-17
AGCGAAACAAGATCCGCCAAAGGAAGTAAAGCCGGTGAATAATACCCCTGCACCGACACCTGCTCCGGCGAAACAAGATCCGCCAAAGGAAGTGAAGCCAGTTGCTCCCGTGAAACCGGTCATTAAACCCAACAGTCCGCAACCCGAACCGAAGGAAACTAAACCGGAAGAAAAAAAACCTGAAAAAGGAGGGGGCAAATAAGCCCCTTTTTTATGCCTTCGTTTTTAATAGTGGATAGTAATTTGTAATTTTGCACACTTAATTTAGATACGATGGCAATTATTAGTAAAATTCGTGACAAGTCTTGGTTAATCGTTGGATTCGTGGGTGTTGCGATGCTGGCATTTATTTTGGGGGATTACAACCGAATGTTTGGCGCTGGAGAAGGGAAATATGGAATCGGTCTGATTGATGGAGAAAAGGTGGACATCAACGACTACAATGCCCTAACAGAACGGGTTCAAAACCAAGACCGTTCACAGAAACAACAGGAAAACAAACCATTTACAGACGAGGATATCGAAGCGGCCAATGATAAGGCATTTAACTTTATCGTTGACTCTACTTTGTTGCAAAAAGAGTACGCTTCGCTAAGCATAGATGTTAGCGACCGTGAGTTTAATGCCTACTTAATGGCTACTGACGGCTTCAACGTATTGCAAGATTTGAACCAGTTCTTCGTCGACAAGTCCACCGGAGTGATTTCTGAACAATCGATGAAATCGGGTCGTGTCGAATTACAGAAGACATTAAGCAAACTGAAGACCGCTAAGAAAGCCGAGGAAAAAGCTCAATGGGAAGGCACGAAAAAGTACTTTACGGATCGTCGCAAAAACGAAAAGTATTTTTCACTTGTTGCACAAGGAATTTACGTTACCAAAGTTGAAGCTCGTGAAGAATATTTGGCCAAAAAAGAAGCTAAAACAATCCGTTTTGTTTCCCGTCGATACGCCGAAATCAACGATGCTGAAATTAAAATTTCTGAAGAAGAATTACAAGCGTTTTACGACGAACACAAAAGTGAAAAAAAATACTGGAATCGAACGAACAACCGTGAAGTACGGATGTTTGATGTTGCTATTAAACCGTCGAAAAATGACACCTTAGCCTTTGATAAGACGATTGCTAAATTGCGACAGGACTTTATGGCGTCGACCAACGATTCTGCATTGGTAATGAACGAAAGTGAAATGCGTAATTACCTCCCAGGAGCAAGGGGAATTGCGGTTCCCGTAGGACATCCCAAATCAAACCAGTACATGAGTTACCCCATGGACTACGACACTATTTTCAAAAGAACTCCCATTGGACAATTGGTGGGGCCATATCGGGTGGGTGAAGCCTTTTATCTTTCGAAGTTGGTTGGATTCTCCCCTGCAAAAATCAAAGCGCGGCATTTGCTGATCGCTACCAACAATTCTACCGATGCGAAAGTGCTTGCTGCTAAGAAAAAAACGGCGGACAGTTTATTGGCCGCTATTAACAAAACCAATTTTGGAGAATTGGTTCAAAAGTACAGCGACGATCCCGGCTCTAAAGACAAAGGTGGAGAATACGCTGATTTCTTAGAGGGAGATATGGTGAAGGAATTTGGAGGGTATTGTGCCAACGCCCCGATTGGGAAAATTGGAATGGTGAAAACGGACTTTGGTTACCACATCATCGAAGTATTGGAACGTGATGCCAACCGTTTTCCCATATTAGTATCGGTAGTTAAGTCGTTCAAGCCATCCGAAGAAACCATTGCCAATTCAGAAGCAGAGGCGAATACCCTGTTAGGCAAAATCGATCAAAGAATCTCAAAAATGAACGAAGTCGCACAGAAAATTGCAGCTTTTGATACCTTGGCCAACAAGAAAGCTTTTTTCGTTCGTCCAATTACCTTGGAAGATAACAATCCCATGATTTATGGTCTAACCACGAAGATTGCTCAAGACCGAATTTTGGAATTGGCCTTCAACGAAGATGCAGAAGCTGGAGATTTAATTCAAGCACCTATTCGCGACAAGGACAAGTACGTAATCGCTCTTCTATCCGCAGTTAAAGAAAAAGGTGAACCGCAATATCATGAGGTTAAAGAGCGAATGAAAAAAGAACTGCTTGAAGAGAAAAAAGCAAAACGACTCATGAATGAAATGGCGAAAATCAAGGGATTGGATGCTTTGGCACGAAAGTATAACACCACCGTTGACACCGCACAAATTACCTTCGCAAATCCATCAATTGGTAATAGTGGCTACGAACCTGAAATTGTTGGCGCTCTGTTTTCTGGATTTGTGAAAGACGGCCAAACCACGTTACCCTTAAAAGGTAAGACCGGCGTGTACCTAATTCAAGTTATTTCCACACAAAAAGCACCGTCAACGGCTGTTTACAAAGAAGAGAAAGATCAATTAACCTCTACGATGAAAGGAAATGTACAAGGTTTATTAATGGGCGCATTGCGCAAAAGTGCCGAGGTGGTAGATAACCGGAAGCTGTTTCCAAGAATTCGTTCCTAAGGTTTTATTTAACAAAACCAATGAACGGAACCATGTACCCCCCCCATTGAGGATTGGGTCGGTAATAATCGGTAGAAATGATTTGTGCACCGGATAGGAGCGCTGCTCGTAGGCGTTGGTAGTTGTTATCCCGAGCCTCTAAAGTACCTGCATCTGCACGGGTTCGAACGATAAAATCTTTGCTTAATTCCGTGATTTCCTCCTGATGTTCAAGGGGTTCATTGCGGATTAAGAATATGCAATTGGAATCTTGAACACTCCCATATGTAAAAGCAAAGCCATTGGAAGGATATCCCAGGGAGGCTCCCGCATCAATGATGGCAAAAATTCTTCCTCTAACTTCTCCTAAAATGGGCCAAGAAATGCTGTCTACCCTTTCACGTAAGGAACCATAACCCTTTCGAAATTCTTCAGGAGTGTAGAGGGTGGTCAACTGCGATTTAAGGACAGCATCCAGCGAACGCAGATCTTCTTGAGAAAAAGGAATGGCCTTTTTAAATCCCAATATTCGAAGGATTTTCGACTCATCCCCCAACGCGGAAGTTTTAGGTTCAATGTTCAGAAAAATTGGAGCGTGATTTGAATGGGTTAGGCTCCAGCGGTTCAATTCATCCAACGCATCGTTTAAGGTTAAATAATTCGTTGCATAATCCACATCCGGAATATGGAGAACCTTAAAACCTGGTGCCTTCAATGGACGATACCTTTTTTCACGAATTCTTTCACCGGGTATGAAAACATTCAATCGATGTTTGAAGTAACGCCCCCCTTTGGGATCATTGAACACATCCAACTCAAGGCCGCGAATGTGGTATTCCGTGCACTGCTGGCTAATGCTCAGATGACCATACTCCAGCTGTTTGGGGTTATTTGATTCGCCCAATCGCCTTGAAAAACGTCTTAAGAACTTGAGGGATTTAGGGCTCGGCTCAAGTTTAAAGCTGTTGTGGGAAGCTAAAACCCTGATCTGATTCAGGGGCATAGTATCGGGAAAATCTTGAGCGAATGCTCTCAAGCAAGTAACAAAAAGCACCCCAAAAAACCTAAAAGAACAAGCGGCCGTTAATCCATTCATCGTCTAAAATTGCCTTGTTTTTACGATAAAATTCTAGCGCAGGCTCGTTCCATGTGAGCACTTGCCAATCCATACGCCTGACCTTTTCGTTCTTGGCTACCGTTACTACATGATCGAACAGTTGCTGTCCAACTCCTGCTTGACGAAAATCCTCCCGTACATAAAGATCTTCTAAATACAAAGTTCTTCCTTTCCAAGTAGAATAACCAAAATAATACAGCGCGAAACCTATGATTGCTTCCCCGTGTTCCGCGACGAACGCGAAGCAACGACCTTCAACAAAAAGATCTTGTGATAATAATTCTGGCGTATTGATTACAGCATCAGGAGCTCGCTCAAAATCCGCCAATTCTTGAATCAGTTGATGAATGGATACGGTGTCTGAGGGATTTGCCGGCCTAACCAACATTACTGCACACCCGCTAAGTTAAACCTTAACTTGATGCCTGTGCTCATATTTCCCGTAGGATAACTCGTTGCAACCTTTGGTGTATTTAAGTTTTGGTCGTAATAGTAAGAAACCGTCAAATTCTGTGAAAGGTTATAGTCAATATTGAGTTTAAAAGAAACCACCGTCTGACCTGCCGTTGCCTGATTCGTATTTTCTACCACCTTTCGTATCAAGGTTGAATTATCCCGGAAAGAGAAGTTAATTCCCGCATTTAAATCGTTGGCGGGAATGCGTTCAATCAATTTCACCTTGGTAATTTTGGATTGCATCCCTATGACGATTTCATCCGATTTGATTTCAGTCACCTGATTGTTGTTCAGAGAAAGGGTCGCCATTCGGTCCTTTTTGTACTCAAACTTGGTTGTTACCGATTGCCCCAAGACCATCCATGTGGCATCCATCCCAATCAAGGGGGAAAATTGTTCGCTTAGGGTAATGTTCTGAACTTGCAGCGGTGAAATGAAATTATTGTTCAAATCCAAGGCCGTTGGATTACCGTTCGCATCCGTGGTGGCGCCCATATTGGATTGCATACCGTTCACCGTTACCGTCGAGTTATAAGCATGGCGGAGTACAAATGACTTAACCACTTTTTTAGCAAAATTAAATTTCGACAATCCGTTATAGGTAATGCTCCAGTTCGGTAGAGGAATGTTCTTAATTGGATTGATGTTTTTCTCATTGACTTCCTTATTGCCATAAGCCGTTAGAAAGGCCCCAATCACTACCTCTTGCTGATTTCCTGAATATCCGTCAAAGTATCCTGACGGAAGGGAATTAGCATAAGGATTGGCTGCCCCAACAATTTGCGATACCGCTTGTCTGTTGGCCAGCAAACGGCTAAATACTTCAGAAGAGCGATCTTTATTGTCTTTCATGAAAGCGGTTCCCCAAGTAATGGTGGAATAGGTTAAGGTTGCGGACTCGAAACGGCTTTGGCCCTCGAATTGCTGGCTTGTTTCATTCCATCGGAAAAATTCACCGCTGTTTCTTCCGTAATTGCGGTTCAATTTCATTTCGATGTTCAAATCCTTGAACGGCTCCAAGGTTGCTCTTAAATTGAGTTTTGTAGTATGGGTAGTAGAAAATTGCTTATTCAGGTTTTCGTTTTGCACCAACCAACCATTGGTCGCCGACAAGTTGGCTATGCTGTAACCGTTTTCACGACCCCAAATGTCATATCCTTGCTTTCCAAAAACAAAAGCGCTCATTCCAAAGTTATTGGAATTCATTCCCAAGATGCTGGACTCTTGGTTGGATCCAGGCAGTTGAGTTCCATCGTCGATAGAATAGGTACCTGATATGTTACGCACCGTCATAAGTAACCTGGCCCCAGTACCAATAATGGGGTTCACTTTCTTCTTAGCTTGCTCCTCTTTTTTCTTTTTGCGTTCAAATTTACGAAGGACTTTTGCCCATTTTCTGCGTTCCTTTTTTGTCATTTCCTCCACCGGTTTTGGTGGCTTAGGCGGCTCTTCCTCGGCTTTCTTAGCTCCTTGATTATTGCCTTTATTTCCTCCTTCGTCGGTTTTTGCGTTAAGTGCCCCGCGGTTATTCCTTCCGTCCGAAAGCACCTTTTTGAACAATGGAACCTTATTGTAGAGGGTTACAAAATTGGCCTGCGAGGTAAGGTTCACGGTACGATTGTTTTGAATGGTATTTCCAAATTCCGTTTGGGCGAGGGGTGCCCGTTGCCAATTGTAGGTGCCATTGTATTTTATATTGGCCGTAAGCCAATCGGTTAATGGGAATTTATCAAAAGGAACCGCGTAACTCAAGCTGTAATTGTGTCCGTATTCCATGGTTTTTCCAAAGGTGGATAATTGAGACCGAATAGAATCCCTGAACTCTTGATAGGCCAAGGGATCGTTTTTGCGATCAACGCGGTTGTTCCCTTCCACGAAAATCGCTCGGTTCGTCGCGGCAAAAGAGGCTTTAAGGTTTTTGGTAATGTCGTATCCTACGTTGTAATTTCTGTTCCAATCAAACTTTTTGAGGAATACAGGGTTGAATTCATAGTTAGGAACCAGGTTGTTGCGAACTTGACGCTCGTTGTACATCCTCAAGAAATCGTTGGTAAAGGTCAAGTTCTTCGGCATTAAGAACAGGTTGAAATCGCGCACCAACACTAACCACTTGGACTTTTGAACCGGTTTCCATTTTTTGAACGGTTCAAAAGCTTTACCGGTAAACGTATAATTGTAATTTAAGGCCGAGGTGTAATTTCGAGTTCGGTCATAATTGGTATTGAAATCGCGTTTCAAATTCTCAGCATAAGAATAACTGGCTGACCAATTTGAAATCCTCCAAAACGCTGGCTTAGCACCTGCTTTGGCTTCTTTTCGAACGTTGGTAAAATTGAAGGATCGTCGTTCATTAAAATCTTGACCCAGACGCGCCCGCTCTTTTCGCGTAGCTAAGTCATAATCTGCTAACTTGATGTCCGGGTTGAAGGGGTCGTATTCTGGATTGATTACGTTCCAAGAATACCCGTAGAAGAAAGGCAGCGATACTTTGGCTTGCTTTCCAAAAAACTGGCCCAACTGAACCGTTGTATTCATATCAATGCCAATTTTTTCATTCCTTTGACGGTCTTGTACGCGACTTTCAACGGAACCCCAATTGATTCCAGAATAATTACCCGAAGCGGAAACTGTGGCAAAATCTGCCACCTGTAGTTGGGCCTGTCCAACCGCTGCTCCTCCACCATCGCTCACGAAATCCGTCAACCTTAATTCGTTCACCCATACATTGACACATTCGGGCTGACCATCGTCGGGCCAGTTGTTGGACGGATCGGATTGTAGCGGGTTTCGAACCCCAATCATGATGGTTTTTATGGCTTGTAAGTTGGGAGAGCCTTTTACCCTGATTTTTCGGTCGCTGTTGGCGGGATCGTCTTTACTGTATTCAAACATCGTAGAAACTCCCGAAACTCCATCTTCAACCTTTTGATTTCGTTCTTTCTTCAAGTTCAATAAATCGTCAAAAACGATTTCAATGTTGTTTAATTCAGGCCAGATATCCTCAGGGGAAGTAACACCCCATTGCGTTTTATAAAGGGGCAACTCATACTCGTAATAATTCTCAACAAAATCAGTGCCGAGGCGCACAAACAAGGTCACTTCTTTATCGTTGAAAGGAATCAATGGATTGACTTCCTCTGCATGGGCAAACATTTTTAACTTCTTGTAGGTACGCACGTCAAACACAACATTCTTGTACGCAGCGCGTGCATCTCCGTCCTGTAAATTGCATACATCCATTAAGAGGGACTGCTCGTTCATTTGACGTTGATAGGTTTGTGAAGGGTCTATCTCACGAACAATGCCCGGAGGAACCTCATATTTTACAGGCGTGCGTTGATCGTTTTCTTCCACATTTACTGCCGAGATATTGAAGTTTGTAAGGTTCGGGTCAGGTTGTACGCTGATACCTGGCTGCGTTAAGTCAAGTAAATAAGGCCTCCATTCACCTCTTAAAAATTCCATTTTTGCAAAGCGAAGCTGCGTTTGTTCATCGAAATTATTCATGAACAAGCGCATGAAACGAATGGACCGGAAATCTTGAATCCCATTTACTTTCTTCTCATAGGAGGTTAGCGGAATTCTGACCTGGTACCACTTTTCGGTTTTATTTCCGTTTTGGTATAATTGAATGTTGGTAATGAAGTTTTTGCCCACTTGCATGTCTCCCGGACGAATGCTCATTTTGTATTGAAAATACGCCTCGGATTCCGATAAATTATTGTCCTGGTTGATGTCTTCTAAATCCGGCATGTTTGTAGCTTGGGTGGGGTATCCCGCCGCATTGGCCGTATCCGACATGTTCGTCGTGGGCGCATTCCCCTCCATGCCGTTGTACCGCTTATACCGATCCAATATGTTGAGCTGTTGGTTGTCGAAATTGTCGTCCAAATAGTAATTATAATCATCGTTGGACGGATCTTGCAGCATACGAGCTTTTGCATTGGGAGTTATGTTGGGGTTATTTTGCACCCAATTAACATACGCCTGGTAGGCTGATTGCTCTTCGGAACTGTTCCAACCGTCCAATCCAATGTCTTGGTTCAACCTTGAGGCCGGATCCGTATCAAAGGCATTCACCACCACTTGCTCGTTGGAAACTCTTGCCCACAAGGTTGTATCAACGTTGTCTGTAATGCTTGTTCCAAAAGGAGGGATACCGTTTTCGTATTCTTTACGCGAATCGGGTAAAACATCTTCGGATACATTTCCGAGGTTGAAATACAAATCTCCACCGTTCATGATTGCATTAGGGTTTTGATTTTCCGCGTCATCGTTAAAAGGGTCAAGCATCCAAAACTGGATGTACTGCACGTTGGTCAATTCAAAATCGTTGGTGGATAAGCCCCTCATAATACCGGCCCATCGATTTTCCGGGTTCGTAAAAAAGCCCGCACTGTCTACGGTATTGGTCGTGTCGAAGTTGTACATTCCCCGTTCCTTGGGATAATAGCACACATCGAAAACGGTAATATTCGGAATCGAACCGTATTGCAACTGTTGGTTGGGGAAAATATCGGTAAAATTCACCAAACGCATTCGGCTATCGGCCAGCATTGTTGCGTCTTGTTTTATATGGTCGGGCGTCAGGTTGTTGCTTTGATAAAAAACCGGATCAATGGTGTACCATGCCATTTTGGCCCGTCTAAATCCGGCAGAAAGCGATTGGGAAGAGGCTTCGGGAAAAAGATCGGGTTGACCTTGCGGAATCGAAGCCAAGCGCCAAGCCGATGCTGATTTTAAATCAATCGTACTTTGACTGGCTTCAAAATCATCAACGTAAGAAGTACCAGCCTTATTAATAACCCGTGGTTGACCCGGAATCAGGTAAGCTGCTTCGCCGTTAACGGACAAGGTTGACATTTGATTGGTCGAAATTACCGGAAGTAAATCCACTAAGCGCGTTAAAAAAGGAACATCGGTGCGAATGCTGAAATTGAGCCCAACCACATTGTTTTTGAACGGTTCACTGCCAAAATCGACTTTTTGGGTAACAGGACGTTCGGTCATTCTTACCCATGTTGCACCGAATTTCATTTTATCGCTTAAGCGGTATTGGTAATGCCCTCCCATTAATGACCTAGCTTGGAAACCAAAGACGGAATTGCTTTCGATGGAAATTTTAATGGGCGTATTGGACTCTAAAATTCCCGTATTTAGAATTTTAACCCTGCCCAAATTATAATCAACGGTGTAATCGGTTCCTTCTGTCAACTTGATACCACCGGCAGTAACGGTTACTGCTCCTGGGGGAACATTTAGGGCATTTAAGGGAATGTCCGAACTGATGGAAGATTGGTATTCCCCTTTGAAAATGAATCGGTTCTTACTTGGAATCTGTTGTGCAGCAGTTTTGGTAGAATCGTACAATTCATTAAATGCAATGGTACTAATGACGTTCTGAGCAATCCCGATTGATTGAAGCTTATTCGCAAGGGTTTTACCAAAAGGTTCTACCGTAGAGAAAAAGATCCTTCCGTTCTTTCGGTTAATGGTTCCACCGTTTTCTATTTTAGATCCCGTAACGGTGAACGGCACATAATCAAAAACCCCGTCCGAAAACGGTTGATTGTTTTGATTGAGGCGGTCCATTTCCAAAAGCGTTACCAATTGTTTATCATCGAGCCCAGCCATTGGGAAAACGGGAAGGGGAACGCTGGTAGCGGGGTTGTTATAGTATATGTCGACTTTGAACCCGAGTTGATCCACTTGGTAAGCCCCAATGGAATAAACGTTTTTCATCATTAAGTCCCAAATTTTGTTTTTAGGACTGGTAATGGTAGGCTTTAATAACTTAAGGATCAGCGCTTCCTGCCCCGTAGAACCATCGGTAGAAAACTCGCCGACCTGGTAGGTTTGACCTCGGTACGTGTATTCATAGGCAACTCCAAGAACCTCATCGTTGTTCAGAGGATTGTTCAGTGAAATGTATCCGAGCAATGCGTTGTAGGAAAATTCTTGTTCGCTCAGCTTTCGGGCATTTTCGACTTTTTCATAATCGATGGCCTGTTGAAAGGGCCCGGGCGCAGTCACTTGATTATTTAAAGCAGGAACTGCAGTTAAAAAATTCCGAATAAGGGGTTGATTCGATGCCCATTGATAGAGGTTGTTCGCTTCGTTGTCTGGTTCAACTCCCGTGGTATATCCTCCCGGATTTCCCTGACAATTCGCCTGTTTTCCTTCTCCTAAATCTGAAAATGCGAGAATGTTTCTGGTGTTTTCAGTAATGTTCGAGCGGTTGGTGACCCATACTTCGATTCGCGTAATGTACCTTGTAGCGTTAACGTTCGGGAGACTTGCCATTGCCGAATCGTAATTGTCATGGTAGAACATGTTGAGAAAATAATGCCGATTCGCCTCGTAGTTATCAGCGGTCAATTCAAATTTTTGAACCTGTGATTTGCCGGTAATGTTGATTTCTTGCCGTTTCCCTTTGGATTGCGCCATGATCAAGTCAAAAGTTGATCGTCCAAACTTGAGTTGCGTTTTAACTCCGAACAAGGTTTGAGAGCCTTGAATCAAGGAGGTTGGCAGGTCCAAATTCACCATGCCTAAAGCCACTTTTTGAATGATTTGGTCTTCGTCTCCGGTATGTTCAAGTTTTGAAATGTTCTCGAAATCAAAAGCCGCTTGGGTATTGTATTTGGCACCGATTTTCAATCGCGTACCAATCTGCCCAACAATATCCATGTTGATGTTCTGTTGGAAATCAAAGCGGGTAATCCTTCGCTGCCGCAGCGGTAAAATCGGATTGTCGTAACGTGAGTGATTTACTCCTAATTGAACCTCTACATTGCCCTGCGGTCGAATTACAATTTCCCCAGAGCCGAAAATGCTCTCAAATACTTTGCTACCAATTTTAATGGGCAATTCAAAGGATCGACCCACTACGGATTCCTCTTCAATTTGTTGTTCCCAATTTTGACCTTCGAACTGCTTGTTTTTAAAATTGAGGTAATCCTCCAACTCCATGGCAGTCGGATTTCGGAATAAAAGACCTTGACCAACTGTTTGTTTGAACACGTATCGACCTGTTTCGGGATCGTACTCAATGGTTTGCTGCATATTTGTGGGATCTCCTAGGTCAAAGGACTGGGGATTATTGTTGTAACTGTTCCAAGAGGGGCTTATAGGGAAAGGGAGGCCTTGGGAAAAACCTACCAACGGCAAAAGGGTCCAAAAAAGACCCAAAACAAACCCGATAAACCGTGTATGCCGTTTACTCCAATTCACTATAAAATTTTTAATGCTTCCTTAATTAACTGTTCCACAGGTTCTGCTCCGGTATCAATACGTTCCAGGGCTTTTTCTGCTGCCTTTTTATCAAACCCTAAAGAAAGCAGTGCCGTTAACGCATCAAATCGATTTGTATTGTTCGAACTGAATATATTTTGCGACTGCTCCGATAATTTCAACACTTTTCCTTTCAAATCCAGAATAACGCGTTGGGCTGTTTTCAATCCGATTCCCTTAATTTTTTGAATGGTCATTACATCCTCCGTTTGAATTGCTTGGGCAATATCTTCGGGGATCATGGAGGACAACATGATCATGGCCGTATTCGGACCAATGCCTGAAACACTGATAAGATGGTTGAACATTTCACGTTCTTCTTTCGCGTAAAACCCATACAAAATATGGGCATCTTCTCGAACAATTAAGCGGGTAAATACAACCGCGGAGTCCTTATCCCCTAAGGAGGTAAAGGTGTTTAATGAAATTTTAACCTCGTAACCAACTCCTCCACATTCAACCACTAATTGGGTGGGGTTCTTTTCGATAAATCTTCCGTTCAGTTGAGCAATCATCCTTATTTATTTTGAGCGTCAATTACTGCTACTTTAACCATATTAATAATTTCCCTGACCGAGGCACCAAGTTGTACAACGTGGATGGACTTTCTCAAACCGATTAAAATAGGTCCTATGGAATCGCTATCCGTCATTTGTTGCAAAATTTTGTAAGAAATATTACCTGCGGACAAATTCGGGAAGATAAGGGTATTAACTTCCTTGTTTGCTAAATGAGAAAAGGGAAATTTCTCCATCAGCATTTCAGCATTCAAGGCGAAATTCGCTTGAATTTCACCGTCTACGATCAAATTGGGGTAATTTCTATGTAAAATATCTACAGCATCCATCATTTTCTCCGAATCAGGACCGGGAGAGGAACCAAAATTCGAATAACTGAGAAGGGCGACAACCGGTTTCACCTTAAGTTTTTGAATGGTCTTTGCCACATTCACCGTTATTTCAGCAATTTGTTCCGCGGAGGGGTTTAGGTTTACCGTCGTATCAGCCAGAAAAAGGGGGCCTCGTTTTGTATTAAGAATGTACATACCTGCCGCGGTCCTGACGTTGGGCTCTAATCCAATTATTTGGAGCAGGGGACGCACTGAAGAACGGTAGGAACGCGTTAAGCCTGTAATCATGGCATCTGCCAACCCCATGTCCACCATCATTGCCCCATAATGGTTCCTTTCCCTCATCAGCTTAATCGCTTCAAATTCTGTTATCCCTTTTCGTTTTCTACGGCTAAAAAACTCTTTTCCAAAACTGTTCCTCCGTTCATCTTCCTCCTCGGATTTCGGATCGATGATGGTAGC
>JACCDP010566567.1_pt1 | contig 12657 bp, 9 predicted proteins | sample 7445841 | NCBI WGS metagenome assembly JACCDP01 (sample SAMN15323441, study PRJNA562643) | freshwater metagenome | isolation source: river surface water | place: USA:Blue River Watershed | collected 2017-08-17
TGACAAACGCATGCTCGATCGGTTGCACCGCAAAGGGCAATGAGAACAAAATCGAGCCGATCAACAAGCCGGTAAACGTGAAGGACAAGACCCCCCAGCCCATGGCCTGCGTGAATTGCCCCAGCGGCCCATGAGGCCCCAGGGCGACCAGCAGATAAAACCCAAGCACCGAGGGGGGCAATACCAAGGGCAAGGTCACCAGGGCCGACACAACAGGCCGCCAGCGCGAGGTGGTTTGCGAGAGCCACCAGGCCACCGGCGTTGCCAGCAGCATCAGCACCACCGTGGTGACACTGGCCAACTTGAGCGTCACCCACAGGGCGCTGAGTGTGTCAGCCGTGAGAAGCGTCGTTTCAGTCATGGTTGACATCAGAACAATGCGTGCCAGGGTCGCTCAGCGCGACAACCCGAAGTGATCGTTGGGCATTTGCATCAGCGAGTGGGTTGAGGCCAAGGCCGAGCGGGCATGGGCCTGCGCACGGGGCAACAGACGTTCAAAGTAGAACTCGGCCGTTTGCAGTTTAGCGTTGTAAAAATCGGCACTCTCGGCCCCGTCGCCGCTGCGCAGCAGGGCGTCGGCTCGCTGGGCTTGCAAGGCCCAGAAGTAGGCCATCATCATGTAGCCGCCAAACATCAGGTAGTCCACGCTGGCTGCACCGACACTGTCACGGTCACGTCGGGCCTTGAGCATCAGCCGCAGGGTCAGCAGGTTCCATTGCCAGGCACCACGCCACAGGGTGCGCGCCAACCGACCCAGGAGCCCTCCTGACACGACATGGGGCATCGCCAGTTGTCGCATCTTCGCCGTGAATTCGCGCACACAGCGACCCCGACTGCCCAGCAGCACTTTGCGGCCCAGCAAATCCAGGGCCTGAATGCCGGTGGTGCCTTCATACAAGGTGGCAATGCGCGCGTCGCGTGCAATCTGCTCCATGCCGTGCTCACGGATATAGCCGTGACCCCCCAACACCTGCATGCCCAGGTTGGCGGCGTCGAGTCCCATTTCGGTCAAAAAGCCTTTGAGGATGGGCGTGTAAAAACCCAGCTCATCGTCAAAGCGGTGGTACGCGGCCTGGTCGTCCGTCCAGGCCGCGCTGAACATGCGGTCTGCCAGCTGAGCGGCCCCATAGATCATCGCGCGTCCACCCTCGGCAATGGCCTTTTGCGTGAGCAGCATGCGCCGCACATCAGGATGCCAGATCAACGCATCAGCCACGTGATCGGGCTCTTTCTTGCCCGACAGCGAACGCATGCTGCGACGTTCCTGTGCATACGCCACCGCGCCTTGAAACGACAGCTCGGCATGGGCCACGCCCTGTATGGCGGTGCCAATGCGCGCCGTGTTCATGAAAGTGAACATGGCCTCCAGACCGCGATGCGGCTGGCCGATCAGGGTACCCACCGCCCCATCAAAATTCAGCACGGCCGTGGCATTGGCATGTATGCCCATCTTGTGCTCCAGAGAGCCGCAAGTCACCGTGTTGCGGGCGCCCAGACTGCCATCCGCGTTGACATGGTGCTTGGGCACCACAAAGAGCGAGATGCCTCGCGTGCCCGCCGGCGCATCGGGCAAACGGGCCAACACGATATGCACGATGTTGTCGGTCAAATCGTGCTCGCCGCTGGAGATGAAGATCTTGGTGCCGGTGAGTGCGTAGCGGCCGTCGGGCAGCGGCTGCGCCTGGGTTTTTACTTGCGCGAGATCGGAGCCGCATTGCGGTTCGGTGAGACACATGGTGCCAGTCCACCGTCCCGCCACCAATGGCGGCAGGTACTGCTGTTTGAGTTCGTCGCTGCCATACTGCAGCAACGTGTTGATGCACCCGATGCTCAAGCCCGGATACATGTTGAAGGCCCAGTTGGCGGTGCCCATCATCTCGCTCTTGATGAGGTTGAGTGACATGGGCAGGCCTTGCCCACCATATTCGACAGGAAAGGACAAGCTTTGCCAGCCACCTTGAACCAACTGGTCGTAGGCTTCCTTGAAGCCGGCAGGGGTGGTGACACGTCCCGCCTCAAAGTGGCAGCCTTCCAGATCGCCCGAGGCGTTCAGAGGTGCCAGCACGTCTTCGCAATAGGTGGCCACTGCGTCCAGCACCGCCTCCACCAGATCGGGCGTGGCCTCTTGCGCATGCGGCAGCGATTGGTAGTGGGACGGGTAGTCGAACACCTCGTTCATCAAAAAGCGCATGTCGCGCAAGGGGGCCTGGTAGTGGGGCATGGGTTTATCGCTCCACCACGGCGACCACGCCTTGACCACCGGCAGCGCAAATGGAAATCAACCCGCGCCCTCGGCCCTGCTGAGCTAGCTGCTTGGCCAACGTGGCCACGATGCGTGCGCCCGTGGCTGCAAAGGGATGCCCAGTGGCCAGGGAACTGCCGTTGACGTTGATCCGGCTTCGTTCGATGGGGCCCAGGGCCTGAGGCAACCCCAAACGGGTGCGACAGTACTCGTCGTCCTCCCAGGCCTTGAGTGTGCACAACACCTGGGCTGCGAAGGCTTCGTGAATTTCGACGGCATCAAAGTCCTGCAAGGACAGCCCCGCGCGTGCCAGCATGCGCGGCACGGCATAGACGGGCGCCATCAGCAGCCCTTCGGCCTGATCACGAAAATCCACAGCGGCCACCTCGCTGACAGTAAGGTAGGCCAGCACCGGCAGCTGGCGAGACGCCGCCCAGTCTTCCGAGGCCAGCAGCACGGTGGCGGCGCCGTCGGTGAGTGGCGTGGAATTGCCGGCTGTCAACGTGCCTGGGGCTGGCGCGATCTGGCGATCAAACACGGTCTTCAGGCTGGAGAGTTTGTCCAGGGTGAGATCCGGTCGCAGGATGTTGTCCTGTCGAACGCCCGCAAACGGGGTCATCAAGTCGTTGAAGAAGCCGCGCTCGTAAGCCTGTGCCAAGTGCTGATGACTCTTGAGCGCCCAGGCGTCTTGCTCTTCACGGCGAATCCCCCAAGTTTGCGCCATCGCCTCGGCATGTTCACCCATGGACCAACCCGTGCGGGGTTCGACATTGCGGGGAAGCGCAGGCTTGAAGAACATGCCAGGGCGCAATCGCGACGCCACGGCCAGCCGCTTCAAAACGGAACGCGAGCGGTTCAACTCCAGCAGCAATTGACGCAAGCGCTCGTTGAGGGCAATGGGCGCATCCGAGGTGGTGTCCACGCCAGCGGCCACGCCGCACTCGATGTGGCCCAAGGCAATCTTGTTGGCCACCAGCAGGGTCGCCTCCAGGCTGGTGCCACAGGCCTGTTGAACGTCATAGGCCGGCGTTTGCGGTGACAAGGTCGTGCCCAGCACCGATTCACGCACCAGGTTGAAGTCCCGCGCGTGCTTCATGACCGCACCGCCCGCCACTTCTCCCAAGCGCACACCGTGCAGATCGAAACGGTCCACCAGTCCTTGCAACGCGGCGGTGAGCATGTCCTGGTTGGAGGCACGCGCATAAGCGGTGTTGGACCGCACAAAGGGAATGCGATTGCCTCCCACAATGGCCACGCGACGGATGGTGTTCATAGGGCTAACAAGGCTCGGACATGGGTTCGCTCGGCATGTGCATCACGCACCTCCCAGCGCAGGCCGGATGAGGTCTCGTGCTGCCACACAGCCAGCTGAGCCGGCAGCATCACCGGCGACTTGAATTCGGTGGTGAGGGTGGCCGTCTGCACCGAGCGGGCAGGCAACAAGCCTGCCAACGCGCGCGCTTGTGTCCATAACCCGTGGGCAATGGTGCGTTGAAAGCCAAACAGCCGAGCACTCAGGCGCGAGAGGTGCATGGGATTGAAATCACCCGAGACCCGTGCGTATCGTCTGCCAATGTTGACGGGAGCCTCAAACTCGAAGGCCCGCACCCAGGAAACTTCTTTGTCAAACCCGCTGATATAGGGCAACCCCGCGGGCTCGCGCACCCCTCGGCGTAGCAAACTCTGGGTGCCACGCCACACCACCTCATCCGCGCGACGGATCAACAGGTCCAGGTCAAACACCTGCCCCTTCTCGTGCGACCGCAATCCCCCTGTGACCAATTCCACACTCACCTCGTCGCCGACCTGCAGGGCGGCCAACTGCTCAATGCGGTTGGACAGGTGAACGGTACCTGCAGCGGGCCAGGGACAGGCTGGCGAGCACAAATAGGCCATGACCACGGGGAAGGTCAGCAATTGGGGATAGCTCAGCGGCACACCGTGCCCCGCCTCAAAGCCACACACGGATCGGTAGTGCGCCAGGGCTGAGGCCTGCACAGTCACTTGCGGCATGGACCAACGAGCCAACGGCAACGCCTCGACGCGGCCGGGTCGCTTGCTGCGCGTGGCCCAGGCCCGCCACAACAGACTGGGCAGGGCCGGCGCTTGCATCAACACCTGGTCATTCATCTCAGGCACCCAACCAGCTGTGACCACACACGCGAATCACCTGACCGTTCACCCCTGCAGCGGAGCGGCTGAGTAGCCATGCAATGGTCTCGGCCACGTCGACCGGCCAACCACCCTGCCCCATGGAATTCATCCGTCGACCCGCTTGCCGAATAGCCAACGGAATGGCGGCGGTCATCTGGGTTTCAATGAAACCCGGTGCGACCGCGTTGATGGCCATGCCTTGCGCCGCCAGACGAGGCGCCAAGCTGTGCACCAGGCCGATCACACCCGCTTTAGAGAACGCGTAGTTGGTTTGCCCCACGTTGCCCGCGAGGCCTGCGATGGACGACACACACACCACACGCGCACCGGCCCGAAGCGCCTGCGCCTGCATCAATGCTTGCATGATGTCAGCCTGCGCCCCCAGGTTGACCTGCAACACCGACTGCCAGAGGTGTTCAGGCATCTTGGCCAGGGTTTTGTCGCGCGTGATGCCGGCGTTGTGCACCACGCCGTCCCACCCGCCATCGGCCAAGGCCGCTTGAACCAAGGCAGCTGGGGTATTGGGGTCGGTGATGTCCAGGGACAATGCGCTGCCCTGAGCACGTGCGGCCACGGCTTGCAAGGCATCGCGTGCAGCGGGCACATCTAAACAGACGACGCGCGCGCCGTCACGGGCCAGCGTGTCCACGATGGCCTCGCCAATGCCACGCGAGGCGCCGGTCACCAGCATGGTTTTGCCTTGCAAGGGTTGCGCAGCCTCCCAGGGGGCGTCATGGCCTTGCGTCCTCTCGGTGGTCAGCGCGGCGGTGAGTCGCACCACCTGGCCCGACACATACGCGCTGCGCGGCGAGAGAAAAAATCGGAGTGCTCCCTCTAGTGCACCGTGCGCATCATCATTCACTTGGAGCAGTTGGACCGCAATGCCACGCTTGACCTCTTTGGCGAGCGACCGCATGAAGCCTTCGAGCGCACGCTGCACCGAGGCCTGCAGAGCATCGTCACACTGTGCCGGGTCCCGGCCCAACACCACCACCCGGCCACACGGCAGCACTGATCGCACCGTGTCGTGGAAAAACCGGTAGAGGCTGTCCGCCTGCGCCAGGGTCTGCAGGCCCGTGGCGTCAAACACCAAGGCTTTGACACGTGCGCCGGCTTGTCCCTCGATCGTCCAGCGGCCAGACATCAGACCCACTTGGTTGCAGAGGGCTGTCCACTGGGGCACCTCATGGGCCACGGAGTGGATCTGCATTGACTTGAACGCTTGCGCCAGGGTGGGCAGCCACTGGGCACCGGCCGAGGCCCCCACCAGCACATCGCCTTCCATGACCGGTTGATGCGCGTGGAACCGCTCCAACACCACCGGACGGGGCAAGCCCAGGGCCGCGGCAATGCGCGAGCCCATCGGCGAGTTAGCAAAATTCAGGTAAGAGTCCGTCATCCCGGATGCTTTCATGCAACGGGATACAGCTTACTCGACCTTGGCGCCTTCCTGGTACCAGCGACCCAACAGTTGACGCTCTTCGTCGGTGATCTGGGTGGCATTGTTCAAGGGCATCTGACGCGACACCACGGACTGCTGGTACACATTCTGTGCATGCATCTTCAAGGCCTCGGGCGAATCGAGTCGAATGTTTTTCATCTGCACCTGGGCTCCATGGCAACTGATGCAGCGCTCCTGGAGGACAGCCTGAACTTGTGCCAGTGTGACAGGGGCTTGCGCCTGGGCAGGCGCAGGCACGGAAGTCTGGGCCGGCTTCATGGCGACAATCACCGCCACAATAGCGGCCACACCCACCGCCGCGAACGGCCATGGGTTGCTCGCGCGACCCAGGCGGAAAGCATGACGTTGGACAAAATACTGACGAATCAGGGCGCCCGCCAGCATCATCACAAAGAGCAACACCCAGCGGTGCTCGTGCGTGTAAAGGAAGCTGTAGTGGTTGCTCAGCATCGCGAAGATGACAGGCAGGGTGAAGTAGGTGTTGTGCACACTCCGCTGCTTGCCGCGCTTGCCATGGATGGCCAGCGAGGCCGGGTCATACGACTCACGGTCCGTCATGGCCTTGACCACCTGGCGCTGGCCGGGAATGACCCAGAAAAACACGTTGGCACTCATGGCCGTGGCGATCATGGCGCCCACCAGCAAGAAGGCTGCACGCCCGGCGAACAACTGACACGCCAGCCATGAACCAAAGGCCACGATGACTATCATCAGACCTGCCACGATCAGCTCGCCGTTTTGCTTGAAACCAAAGACGCGGCACACCGCGTCATACAACACCCAAAAGCCCACCAGAAAGCCAATGGCCGCACTACCAGCCATGACGGGAGACCAATCCATCAAGGATTTGTCGATCAGGAAGGTCCCCGCATTCCACAGGTACAGCACCGTGAAGAGCGCAAAACCCGACAACCAGGCGGAATAACTCTCCCAATAAAACCAGTGCAGATGCGTGTGGATTTTCTTGGGCGCCACCATGTATTTCTGCGGGTTGTAAAAACCACCGCCGTGCACCGCCCACATCGCACCATCCACGCCTTTTTCCAGCAAGTCCGGTGATTGGGGGCGCTGCAGGTTGTTGTCCAAAAACACAAAATAAAACGAGGAGCCGATCCAGGCAATGGCTGTGATCACATGCAGCCACCTGAGCAACAGGTTGGCCCACTCCAGAAAATATGCGTCCATCAAGGTTCTCCAGGGTCCTGGTGGTATCGAACTACTCAGGAACCACGATAGGTGGAATAACTCCAGGGGCTGACCAACAACGGTACATGGTAATGCTGATCGATATGAGCAATGCCAAAATCTAAGTGCACTTGATCCAGAAACCGGGGCTCAGGCAGGTCAATGCCTTTGCCATCGAAGTACCCCTTGACGTCAAAACTCAATCGGTAGGTACCGGCTGTCAGACTGGCGTTGTCATACAGGGGGCCATCGGGGTTACGTCCGTCCTGATTGAGCGTGAACGACTTGACCAGGGTGGCCTGGCCACCTTGCGTGGTGTAGAGGCTCACCTTCATACCAGCGGCGGGGCAACCATGCATGGTGTCCAGTACGTGCGTGCTCAGGCCCATTCCAGTTCTCCATCAAATTTGCCATGTAGACAATATTGTATACAATTTTCGATCCTGGCTATGATTCGTCTAGTATTGTCATCTGGCCGGCCCTCTGTGTTGAGGGGCGGGAAAATCGCCTGAAGGAGGGCGCTTGTATGAGTACCTACGACAGCACACTGCCCTACCCGCGCGACTTGAAGGGATACGGCCGCGACGTGCCCCATGCCCAGTGGCCACAGCAGGCGCGCGTTGCGGTGCAATTTGTCCTGAACTACGAAGAGGGTGGTGAAAACGCCGTGCTGCACGGTGACCCGGCCAGTGAGCAATTTCTCTCGGAGATGTTCAACCCTGCGGCCTTCGAGGCGCGCCATATCAGCATGGAGGGCATTTACGAATATGGCTCACGCGCCGGTGTGTGGCGCATCCTGCGTGAGTTTGAGCGTCGAGGCTTGCATCTCACCGTGTTTGGCATCGCCACCGCGTTTCAGCGCTACCCCGAATTGGCCGCAGCCTTGAAAGAACTGGGTCACGACATGGCCTGCCATGGCTTGAAATGGATCCATTACCAACAGGTGAGCGAAGCCATCGAGCGTGAGCATATGCAGCAGGCTATGCACATCCTCAGCGAACTCTGGGGTGAGCGCCCGCTGGGTTGGTACACCGGACGCGACAGCCCCAACACGCGCCGCCTGGTGGCCGACTATGGCGGTTTTGCCTACGACAGCGACTACTACGGCGACGACTTGCCCTTCTGGATGACGGTGCGCAAGACCGACGGCAGCGTCGCACCCCAACTCATCGTGCCGTACACCCTAGACTGCAACGACATGCGCTTTGCCCTGCCCCAGGGCTATTCACACGCCGATCCGTTCTTCCAGTACATGAAGGACACGTTCGATGCCTTGTACGCAGAGGGCGATCCCAACGGACTCAACCGTCCCAAGATGATGAGCATTGGCATGCATTGCCGATTGCTGGGTCGTCCGGGACGCATCACGGCCTTGCAGCGTTTTCTGGATCACATCCAGTCGCACGAGCATGTGTGGGTGGCTCGCCGTCTGGACATCGCGCGTCACTGGGCCGCCACCTATCCCTTTGCCGGTTGACCCCTTCACCAGAGAATCCTCATGTCCCTCACGCTGGATCAACTCAACCACGCCACCGAAGCCGATGCGGCACGCATGCTCACCGGTTTGTACGAACACTCGGACTGGATTGCCGAGCGGGTGATCGCACAACGTCCGTTCAAATCGCTGGCGCATCTGAAATACCTGATGGCGCAGGTGCTGGACGCGGCCGGACAGGACGCTCAACTCGCACTGGTTCGCGCGCACCCCGAGTTGGCAGGCAAGGCCATGGTCAGCAAGACCCTGACGGCAGCCTCCACGAATGAACAAACCCGGGCGGGCTTGACCGACTGCACCCCTGAAGAGTTTGCGCACATTCAACAGCTCAACGCGGATTACAACGCCAAATTTGGCTGGCCCTTTATTCTGGCGGTTCGCGGACCGCGCGGTGTCGGCTTGCACAAGCGGCAGATCATCGAGGCCTTTGAGCGCCGACTGCGGGGTCACCCCGCATTTGAGTTGCAAGAGTGTCTGCGCAACATCAACCGCATTGTCGAAATCCGCCTGAACGACAAATTTGGTATCGAGCCTACGCTGGGTCATGCGGTGTGGGACTGGCAGGAAACCCTGGCCCAGCACAGCGACCCTGGGTTCGCCGAGAAAGGGCAACTCACGGTGACCTATCTGACGGACGCCCACCGCGCCTGCGCACAACGCATCAGCCACTGGATGCGCGACTGCGGCTTTGACGACGTGGAGATCGACGCGGTGGGCAATGTGGTGGGGCGCTACCACCCGGCCTTGCCCGGCGCGCGCTTTCTCATGACCGGATCGCACTACGACACGGTTCGCAATGGCGGCAAATACGACGGCCGCCTGGGTATCTTTGTGCCCATGGCCTGTGTGCAACAACTCGCGCAGCAACAGCGTCGTCTGCCTTTCGGGATTGAAGTGGTGGCATTTGCCGAGGAAGAAGGACAGCGCTACAAAGCCACCTTCCTGGGGTCGGGCGCCCTGGTGGGCGACTTCAAGCCTGAGTGGTTGGAGCAAACCGACGCTGAGGGCATCACCATGCGACAGGCCATGCAGCACGCGGGTTTGTGCATCGATGACATCCCCAACATTCGCCGGGACGCGGCACAGTACCTGGGGTTCGTTGAGGTCCATATCGAGCAAGGGCCGGTGCTCAACGAAAATCATCTGCCGCTGGGCATTGTGACCAGCATCAATGGCAGCGTGCGATACCAGTGCGAGATTATCGGCACGGCCAGCCATGCGGGCACCACCCCCATGGACCGCCGACGCGACGCCGCCTGTGCCCTGGCCGAACTGGCGATCTATGTCGAGCAACGTGCCGCACGCGACGCGGATTCGGTGGCGACCATCGGTCAACTGCAGGTCCCCCAGGGCTCCATCAATGTCGTCCCCGGGGTATGCCAGTTTTCGCTGGACATGCGCGCGCCTGTGGACGCGCAGCGCGATGCGGTGGTGCGCGACATCCTGGCCGAGTTGGCCGCCATCTGCGAACGACGCGGTGTGCGGTACGTCGCGCAGGAAATCTTGCGGGTGTCGGCTGCGCCAAGTGCACCAGACTGGCAAGCGCGCTGGGAGCGCGCCGTGGAACATTTGGGCGTGCCCGTGTTCAAAATGCCCAGCGGCGCCGGCCACGACGCCATGAAGTTGCACGACATCATGCCCCAGGCCATGTTGTTTGTGCGCGGCGAGAACGCCGGCATCAGCCACAACCCCCTGGAGAGCACCACCAGCGACGACATGCAGTTGGCGGTCGATGCCTTTACCCATGTTTTGAATCAACTTGCTCTGGAAACTGCATGAGTGCCGCCCCCACCCATTACGCTCAACTCGACGCCTGGATCGATGCTCACTTTGACGAACAGGTGAAGTTCCTGCAGGCGCTGGTGCAGATACCCACCGACACACCGCCGGGCAACAACGCGCCGCATGCCGAACGCACGGCCGATCTGCTCCAGGCCTTTGGTTACACCGCCGAAAAGCACGTGGTGCCTGAAGCGGAGGTGAAGGCATACGGGCTGCAGTCCATCACCAACCTGATCGTGCGCCGTCCCTATGGCCCGGGAACCACGATTGCCCTCAATGCCCATGGCGATGTGGTTCCTCCGGGTGAAGGCTGGACACACGACCCGTATGGCGCAGAGATTCAAGATGGTGCCATGTATGGTCGCGCCACCGCCGTCAGCAAGAGCGACTTCTCAACCTTCACCTTCGCGATCCGCGCGCTTGAATCGCTGGGGCTGCCGCTCAAGGGCGGCGTGGAGCTTCACTTCACCTATGACGAAGAGTTTGGTGGCGAGATGGGTCCGGGTTGGTTATTGGCCAACGGCCTCACCCACCCCGACTTGATGATCGCTGCCGGCTTTTCGTACCAGGTGGTGACCGCACACAACGGTTGCCTGCAAATGGAAGTGACGGTGCAAGGGGAAATGGCGCATGCCGCAGTGCCCGATACCGGCACCGATGCCTTGCAAGGTGCGGTACACATCCTGCAGGCGCTTCATGCCCTCAATGCTGACTACGCGAAAATCACTTCGCAGGTGGAGGGCATCTCGCACCCCTACCTCAATGTGGGACAGATCAGCGGCGGCACCAACACCAACGTCATGCCGGGCAAGGTGGTGTTCAAGCTGGACCGTCGCATGATTCCGGAAGAGAACCCCACGGAGGTGGAAGCCAGCATTCGCCAGACCATCGAGGATGCTGCCAAGACCTTCCATCCACCGCGGGGCGGCAAGCAACTCAAGGTGGACATCCGCCGGCTGCTGCTGGCCCGGGCCATGGTGCCGCTGGCGGGCAACAAGCCGCTGGTGGAGGCCCTCCAGAAGCACGGGGCACACATCTTCGGCGAGCCGATCCCGGCCGTGGGCACGCCGCTCTACACCGATGTGCGTTTGTATGTCGAGCGCGGTATTCCAGGCGTGATTTATGGGGCGGGTCCACGCACGGTGCTCGAGAGCCACGCCAAACGGGCGGATGAGCGGGTGCAACTGGAGGACGTGCGACGCGCCACCAAGGTGGTCGCCAGAACCCTGCTGGAGTTGCTCGGCTGAGTCCTGACAGCGCTTATCCCCGGCAGCCAGTGCACTTGCGGGTGGGCGTTGCAACCCGTGCGCGCACATCTCGACCCTCGCATCGCTACGAAAGATTGGCTTTACCGTCGATCAGCAACTTGTTAGCATGCAAGCCACACAGTAACCTACCTGTTGCGTTGGAGTTCTGCATGGATCGACGCCTATTTTCTGTATCAGTGTTGAGCGGCCTGACCGCTGGCTCGCCATCCCTCCGGGCTCAATCGTCCACATGGCCAAGTAATCGAGTGAACCTGGTCATCCCGTTTCCTGCGGGTGCGGCCACCGACATCACTGGACGGGTTGTGGCTGCGCGGCTCGCGCAGTTATGGAACCAACCGGTGGTCATCGAAAACCGAGGGGGAGGCAATGGTTTGCCTGCCGCTGAGTACGTGGCGCGCGCCAAACCCGATGGCTACACCCTCTTGCTCACCTCGGCCATGACGCATGCCGTGAATCCCTCGCTCTACGACAAGCTTCCCTACCACCCCTTGGAAGATTTTGAGCCCATCACCCAATTCGGGCGTTTGCCTTTTGTGGTGCTGGTACGGGCTGACTCGCCCATCAAAACATTGGCTGACCTCACCGCCTTGCTGAAATCTGAACCAGGCAAGCACAACTTCGGCGCGGGCTCCTTGCCGGCCCGGATCGCGGGCGAAATGTACAAGCAACTGGCGGGCGTTCAGGCTGTTCATATCGCTTACAAAAGCAACCCGCAGGCATTTCCTGATTTGCTGTCGGGATTGCTGACATTCATGGTCATCGACACCACCAATGGCCGTTTGCAGATTGACGGGGGCAAGATGCGAGGACTGGCCGTCACCACCCTGCAGCGTGAAGCCTCCTTGCCCAAGGTGCCCACCACCGGCGAGGCAGGCTTGCCCGAATTCCAGATCTGGACCTGGACGGGCTTTTATGCTCCCAAAGGTACCCCCAGAGATATCGTGCTCAAGGCGTATCAGGATATCTTGACCGCCTGTCAGGATCCGCAGCTTCAAGCCCGGTTTGAATCGCTGGGTGGACCGCCGGTCAACTCGTCCAGTCCGGATGAATTTGCGGCCTTCACACGCCA
>JACCDP010174810.1_pt1 | contig 12649 bp, 11 predicted proteins | sample 7445841 | NCBI WGS metagenome assembly JACCDP01 (sample SAMN15323441, study PRJNA562643) | freshwater metagenome | isolation source: river surface water | place: USA:Blue River Watershed | collected 2017-08-17
ATACGATGATTGTAAAATTGTCTTTAATCTTTTGTAACATAATTTCTAGATTTAGATTTTAGTATATATCATTCCTTTTATATTCATCTGTACACAAAAAAAGCACCTCGCGTAAGGTGCTTTTTTTTGTTGGTAGATTTATATTACGATACAGATAAACCTTGTTGAGCAGCTGCAAGTTCTGTTTCCAGTCCTTGAATTTCAGCAGCATCAGCTTTGGTTGATTCCAATGATTGACTGAAGGGTTTTAGCATACTGATAAATTTCTTAGCATCAGCTAATCCTTTACCAGAAGTTTTAGAAAGAAAATAATGTGAGGCTTCTAGTGGCAAAGCACTCATATACAGAGTTTCTTGCTTGATTCCGTCTTTCTTTGCTTTATCAATTACTTTACAGATTTCAATAATCCCAAGAGCTTCTTTTTCTCTCCATTCAGCATCGTTTTCCATAAAGGCAAAGAAATTATCAAGGTCTTCTTTAGAATCGAATTTAACAGCATAAACTTTCTTAGAAATTCTTTCCTTAGCTTCTGCAAGAGTTTTTTCGCAATGCTCGATTCTTTTTAGATCCAACTTAGATACGAAATCTTCTTCTTGTGGGATTCCAGTAGCAATATCTGAAGCATCCAATGTAATTACTTTTTCTTTAGTTTGTGTTTTCTTTGCCATGATTCGGTTTTTTATTCTAATTTTAGAAAACAAACAGATTTTGTTTCATACTTAAACGTCGAAAACATCAAAATCTTCTCTATTGTGCTGGAGATATATTTTCAATCTTTCTCTAAGATCTTTTACTGGGTAAATCTTTGCTTGTGCATCTGGTCCTATATGTACTAAAAATCCCCCATGGGTTTTGATACCAAGTTCTTCCTCTATTATCAGTCTATACAAACTGATTTGTATAGAATATTCGTTATGTGAATTTTCGTAGAGATCATTAAAAGGATGGAGAAGTTTTTTATATCTTCCTTTAGGGTGGTTATCGTCCTTGAATTCCTTATTAGTCTTCCAGTCACCAATCAAAAATAAAAGCTCTTGCTTTTTCTCGTCCCACATAAGAAAAGGTTGGTCGACCGTGCCCGCTAATTTCCATTTTTTGGAAAAAACCTTTAACTCAGATTTTAGAGGTACAAGCTTTTTAAATCTTGCTTCGTAAAGTTCTAGAAATTTATGTATCCTTGACAGATCTATTGGATCTTCAGGAAGTTCTGGATCAAGACCAGACCAAAAATCCTCTATCCACTTATGTACTCGTGTTCCTAGCTCTGTGGCAGTGTTTGCTTTTTGAGCCCATTCAGATTCAAGTACAGATGGATCTATCCCCATCTCTTTAGATTTTCTTTTAATCCAATACTCTCTTTCGAATGGTACTTTAAATCTTTTTAGGAAAGTGGTAACAGAATCGTATTTAATTCCGTTAAATGTATAAGAGTGACTTTCCTCCTCGAAGATAAATTTAGGATCTTTAAAAAACTCAAGCTTGTCGTTATATTCTTTCTTTATATTATCCCAATCCATACGTAGAGAATAATTCCACTATTTCAGACCAATTTAAATAGATGTAAATAAATCCTAAAATTTCTAGAATAAATCTGAATATCCAGATCCAACTGAATTCTCTAAAAACAAAATAGTAGATAACCAGAAAAGACTCGCCATTAGCTTCAGGCAAGGGTCTAAGTAGTGGTGCGATTATTTCTTGCAGGTTTAAACGTGTAAGATACTCGTTGACTGGTCTTATCTCTTCAAAAACCCATGCTGGTCTAGCTTCAACTGGGAAATCTCTAGATTGAGTTACCTCTGGTGGTAAGTTTACCACTGTAAAAATTCTACCGAACCAATCTCTTCTTAATTTTAGCTTATTCCATTCGGGTGAATCTATTGACTCTTTCTTTGTTATAGATAAAAAATCCGAATATAGCTTAAGGTCCTTTATTATGGAAAGGATCCTTAGAAAAACAAAAATTCTAGATAATAATTTCATGTTATTTTAAATTTTGCTTTTGAGTAATATCTTCCATCTTTTTTCTAATCTTAGTTCTAGCTCTTCTAATCCTAGTAGCGATAGATCTTTTCTTAATTCCGTATTTGTCAGCTATATCCTTATACTTCATTCCATGAATCTCTCGATCTATCATGATATCTCGGTATAAAACTGGGAGTTCTCTTATTTCATCAATGACTTGCTCATAGACATCATCGATATCAGATCCCCCGGACAAAAAGTTCCACAATGGATCGTCTTCTATTTCATATACTGGATTTCTTTCTTCCGCTTTGGAGGACTCGTATTCCATTTCCTCTAAAGACTTAGAAACAAATCTTTTTCTACTCTTTAACAATAAGAGGGATTCGTTTCTTGCTATATTATAACACCAGGTAGAAAAATTACCTCTTGCCGTATCGTATTGGTCGATTTTTTGCCACACTTTAGACATTGCATTTAAAAATGCATCTTCTGCTAGTTCTAAATCTTTAAGTATAGTGTAGCAGTGATTTAGAACTCCGGGTTTTACCCTTTCGTATAAAAATTTGAATGAACGGTCATCTCTTTTCTCAATAAAATTTTCTGCTAATACTTGAATGTTTTTCTCTTTTGCCATTAGTTTACCCCTTAATTTTTTTAAAATGTTTTTTCTAACCTTACTATCTCTATTCCTGCATCGAAAAGGAATTTGAGTGATTCTGGCTTTCTATATACTTCTTTGAATACCAATCTTTTAACTCCGGCCTGGATAATTAATTTAGAACATTCGAAGCAAGGAGAAACCGTAACATAAAGTGTAGATCCATCAGAACTTTGAGTGCTTTTTGCTAATTTTGTTATTGCGTTTGCTTCTGCGTGTAAGACATAATTCAAGGTCACATTGTCATCATCTTCGCACTCATTGGGAAATCCAGTAGGTGAACCGTTATATCCATCAGAGATTATAGACTTGTTCTTAACTATTAAACTTCCAACCTGCATTCTCTTACAATAAGAATTAGTAGCCCAGACCTCGGCCATTTTTAGATAGACAAGATCTACTTTCTTATCCTTTGGAAGATATAAAGTTTCGCCAGGAAGATCATTGGGATCATCAAATTGAAAAACTTGTGATAACGAGGGTTTAGCAACCCACGATTTACTTGTAATTAGCTCTGTGCTTGCGAAAAAAAATTCCGAATGGTGAACCAAGATCTCTTTATCAATATCCATATGTAGTCAAAAAAACAAATGTTCTGAACAAATATAGCTTTTTGTTCCGCATAAAAAAAATGATTCCTGAAAATTGTTTAAAACGTGTTCGAATTTGGCCTATATGGACGATCCGATGCAATTGACAAAGGTCCACTTATAGATTTATAAATTCCAGCAAGCAGACCTTTAATTTCTTTGATGTCTTGCTCAGTCAAAATAGAAGGAGAAGAAGTCTGTGTTGCTTTTTCAGGTTTTGTTGTTTGGATATCTGGTTTTACCCCAGCGTTTTTTTCAACGGTAGATGTTGCACTTATTCCCTCCGAGGTAGCAGCAGGAGTTGAGGTCTTTTTATCACCTGCTTTTAAAGTTTGTGATTCTTTATCAAGTTTGCTTCCCTGCTTCAATCTTTCAGTAAGTGCTTGAATATCCTTAGCTGAAATTTTTTCCTGACCTGCATTGGATTTTTCTGACAAATCCATCATTTCATTCTTGAAATTTTGCAAGGGCTTTAGTTTTGGAGATGATAAGAGTTCCTGTAATTTAGATTTTTCCTTTTCTGATTTACTAGCTTTAGATTTTTGCAATTCATCTTCGGTCTTCTTAATTTCCTTAGGCTGAGTTTTTTCTGAAAGTTTTTGTACATCTGAAACGGTCATAGTTTCACGATAACCCTCAATGAATTGCTTCATCTCATCCTCTAATAGGGATGGGTCTTCATCAAAATCTTTTTTGTTCTCATCATATATTTCTTTCCTATACGCATCTATTTCAGATTTAGGTACCTTTACACCAAAAGAATTTGTGACAAACTCATCTAATTTAGGACCGCCACTAACAAGCTTAGCCGCCTCTTGGTTTTTATTATCAGTCGTTTCTTTTTTTCTTGCAGCACGTTCCCTGTCTTCCATTTCCATTTTTAGAAGTTCAGCGATCTTATCCTGTGAATTCACAACATTACCTTTTTGTAGTTCAACCAGTTCTGGCCCCCTTTCTCCAACTAAAGCTACCCCTCCGGATTTAATCTTACCTCCATCTTCAAGTTTCGGTACATTAGCAAGCCTACCTGCTACTGCGCTAATTAGGTCTTTAGTAATAAGGCCTGGCTTATTTTCTGGCTTATTTTCTACCCCTGCAGGATTGACCCCTGCTTTATCTATATCCGGAAATCCACCCTTAAGATTTTTTGCTAATGCTCCAAACAAACCTTCACTTTGTTTTGTGAAAGCATTTATGATTGATTCTGAAAAATTCTTAAAGTTCTTTTCACTATTTGATTTTTCAGGACTCTTTTCTTCTGTCGGTGTATTTTTATTTCCCTTTACCAATGAAGATAACTCTTTATTTGTATCCTTTGTTAAACTGTTAGCTTCTTTCAGCTCTTTAGCTAGAACATCTAGGTTCAAGGTGAGATTCGACAGTTCTTTCAGGATTTTAGAGGTATCATTCATACCTTATATATCCTTAATAAGTAAGGTCCGGGAAATTATTTCTTGAAATTGAAAACCTCAACTTGGCCAGAATCTTCCATAGTCTGCTTATTTTCTTTCTCGATATAGAGGTTAAGCTTATCTATCCAAATTTGGTATTCATAGAAAGGAATCGTTTCAATCCATTTTGGATCTAATCCGTGCTCTTTCCACATTCTGAACTTAATGTCAAAGAAGTTCTCTAAAGATATCTGAAATAACGAAAAGGGATCTGAACCCTCCGGGAAAGGATATAGGGGCGGTGACCTCCGAAGCACCGCAAGTTTGACATGGCAAACTAACCTCTAGTTTTGTTCCTATTTTAATTTCTTCCGCTAATTGAAAATAAATCGAAAACTCTTCCTTGGTCCAAGTTTCAGAATCCAAGGATGCTTTTTGGATTTTTTTGTCGTCCAGTCCTCTCCAATCATCAAATAAGAATGGTGCTATCTTAATAAAACTTTCGTCTATATCCTTTCCAGCTCTAACTGAATTTTTTACATAGTTAGAAATAGAATCAATAACTCCTATTGAAGGTACATTCATAGATAAAGACTTTCCAATCCGGTTAACTGGAAAAATAAACTTTCGCTCAACCTTTGAATAATACTTCATCAATTTTTGATCAATCTGGTAATTGGTTAGTACCCCTGTTCTTAATTCAATACCATATTTAAATGCGCAATTATCTTTTTTGCAAGTTAATTCCGGAGTTAAAACTATTCTATTTTCACCTTTAACAAAAGAAAGATCTCTTATCGCCATTATGATAAAAAATCTGTCTTCTTGTTTTAGATCCCTATAAGAAACTACACCGTCACCAGGAAATTTCATTACACAACAGCTATTAAGTATCATATTTAACTTTGCGTCTATGTCTAGCATGTCGCTTTCATCTATAGTTGAAAAATGCCTTATCTCTTTTACCTCCGCTGCTCTAATTGCTATCTGTGTTCCGTCCGGATAGAAAAGTCCTTTAGATGGAAGAATAGAAACAGGTAAATTTTTCCAACCTATTTCCATAGAAGGAGGTTCTTTAAGAGCTGAATTATCAGCAATTTCAGCTTCAACCTTTTTAAATTCTGCAGCTAATGGAGAATCTGAAATCGCTGTATTTTTCCTTTCCAGATTTTCTAATTCTTTAGGGGTATCTGTGATTTGTGGAGAAGGAGGGGTAAGATCTGAAATTGGATCATCGTAAGAGATTCCTCCGATTTGTTCTTTTTTTCTTAAAATCTCTTCGGGTGAAAGGTTAGGTCCGGACATAGTGTATATTTACTTTATATAACACGGATCATAAAAACTTACAAACCGTGTAAGTTTTATACAAAAAATCTAAAATAAAGTTCCAGATTATAGGAACTGGTCTTGCCAGTAATCAGACTTCCAAGTGGTATCTAATATGTAAAGAGCATCACCACTTTCGTAATTCAAGTTCATCGGAGTTAGAGGTTCAATAGGGAAGCAGTTATTAAGAGTGATCCTTCTGAATACATCTCCTTGCTTATTAAAGATTGAAATTACCATTTGTCCAACGTAATCTCTCTTTAAGCCCATCGCTCCTGTTAAAGGATTATAAATTAGATCTGACCATTGTCTAAGTATTTTATACATGGTCATAGAATTATTTTCATCAAGGTTAACCTCAAAAGCAACACTAAATTGAACGTCTGAAGTAGAAGGTTCTCCACCTGCATATCTTCTTTCAGCAAATTTGTAATACTGCGTTACTGGAGCTGATGGCTGAATATCAACTGCTAAGCTACCAGTTACACTTTTTACCTGCTGTGTCATAATTGACTCACCGTTGAATCTTACGTTAGCAAGGGTAACTGCAGAAGGTGGGGTAATAAGAACCTCAAACTGGTTAAGAAAAACCGGTTCGTAGTTATTCCTAGCTGCCTTCGAGTTATTATAGTGTGGTAAACCTGCCATCTAATGTTCTTTTATATTTTATGTAAATAGATCTTCCCAATAATCTACCGCCCAAGTCATATTGATTTCGTATAAGGTAGTACCGTTAAGATAATCAAGTTCCATAGGATCTATAGCTTTTAATGGGAAGCAATCCTTACAAGTAATTCTTCTAAATACGTTTCCGTTTTTATTGAATACAGAAATAACTATTGTTCCTGTATAATCCTGCTTAATGCCCATTGCACCAGTTAAAGGATTATAAATAAGATCTGTCCACTGTCTTAGAGTTTTAAAGACGTACATAGAGTTAGCATCGTCCAGGTTGACAGTAAATCTTACACCAAGATCCAGAGATGTTTTGTCAGGCTTACCTCCAGCATAGTTTCTTTTTGCAAACTTGTACTTTTGAAAAACGAATCCTGGATTTTTATCCACGTCTAAACCGGTCACGTTCACTACCTGCTCGAGTAAGATTTGTCCACCAGCTACAGCAGGTGGTGGTATAACAGTCACCTCAAACTGATTAAGATAAACAGGTTCGTATTTGTTTATCGAGTATAGTGAATTTTGGTAATGTGGTAAACCAGCCATTAATTCATTTCAATTTTTTTATATTTATCTCTGCTTTGGAAATTCATCAAATTCTTAAACGAAGTTGATGAATCCTCCAGCAGCGATACCACCAGTTCTTGTTACAGTAATTCTATTGATGAATTTCTGAATACCTCTAGCAGGTTCAATTATAACATCGATGATACCGATGTTTTGATCTATGATTGCTGGGGTATTGTTAGATGCATCCATAATTACCTGGTAAGCGTAAATTCCACCTCCTGCTCTAACTCCGTCCAAATAGGTGTCAACCAAAGTTTTAATTTCTAATCTGATTGAATCCTCATTGAAATCGAAGAGGTAGTTTGCAAGGATTTCTTCAACATCATTTTCTACGCTAATGAGAAGATCTCTAACGTGTACTAATCCAAAAGCTGAATTTACGGTTTGATATGCAGTTTGGTTACCGAAGATAACCACACCGAAGCCTCTCTTTTTAATGATTGGGTTAAGACCAAATGGTTCTAGCCAACCTCTATCAGCATCGGTAAAGTCATATTCTACTCCTACTATATTACCACCTGATATAGTACCTCTTTTTTGACCTGCAATAATATTGTAAGGCTCGCCGTTTGCAAATTTTCTAACAAAGTTATTGGATACAAATGCTGCTGGCGGTACGTTTACGTTTCTATTATTTTCTCTTACAGTAATATAAGGAGTATAGAAAGCTGCAAAAGAAGCACCCAAATCTTGAGTTGGTAAACTAAATGTGTAAGAAGGGTTTAGAGATAAGTTTCCACCTTCTGCAATATACTGAGCTTGCAATGGTGGGTAAGGATCTCTATTAGTAGGAGCAGCAGTAAATCTTGGATCTGTACTAGCTCTAAACTGTGCCATAGATGGTGCATTAATGAAAGCCAAAGCTTTCTGTCTCATCATCGCAAGCTTACTTAGCTGGTACTTAGAATTAGGAAGTATCTGTCCACTAAATGTATCGATAATGTATCTGAATGAAATAACATCTTTAGCTGCAAGTGTTGCCGCAATATTTGTGTTATACATAACATCTAATATTTCAGAAACTCTAGCATCAGTGTTGTTAGGTCTTTGATCATTTCTCATTGTGTAACCAGCAAGGTAAATGAAATCAAACGATCTTGTAAACTGTGGGATAGATTTGAACTTCTGTACTTGAATTGTATTTCCTGCGTAGTATAAAATTGGTCTAGCAGTTGTAACTCTTACTACTCCCGAAGTTGCAGTTTGTGCCACCGAAGTAACCTTAGTTAATCTTCCTTGTCTATTAGCTCCTACCGTCTCGCAAAGCGAAAGGTCAGTTGAAACTAGATAATCACCTACAGAGATAATAAAATTATCAACCTCGCTTGGTGCAAATGTGAAACTTGTGCTATCGATTTTAAGAACTACATCTAAGTATTGGTTAATCGAAGAAACTGTTGAAATAATATCAGTTTTTCCAGCAGCAACAGGCAATCCTATGTTATCGCTTGCATATGGACCGGCTATTCCGTCAGAAAATGCTGGGTAATCAACAAGCTCGCCTGGACTTAATCTAGAAATGTTATTGAAAGCTCTTACGTAAGAAACGTTATATTGATCACGGTCTACAGTTAGCTGGGTATCTAAGTAGTATTTAGAAGTACCTGTATCATTCAGCCAAATAACATCGCCATCAGCTACTTCTTGATAAAGTATATTCTGATATAAATTAGTTGATAATAATCCTGCTAAAGCGTTTGATGAAGCTCCACCGGTTATAGCATTAACGCTTTCAATATCTAAATAATCAGATGCTCCAAAATTGTAGAAATAATTAACTACTCCATTTGCAGTTGTTCCCTGTGTATCAAAGGTTGGTTTAACCGTAATACCCTGTGAAGCGTAAACTGCGTTATCTAGTGGGTGACTATAAGTAATAATAAGATTTTGGGATACCTCAGATACACCAACAACTTTTAGTTTAACAAGATCACCATCTGTAAATTGATTTACTACTGTTCCTGTTAATCCTGAAGGAATTCCAACCTGTCCCAAGATGAAAGGTGCACTAGAAGAAGATGGGGTAAGATAATCTTTAAGTCTTAGTTTTTCTGCAGAAGATAAAGATTCCCCGCTTTGAATAACTGCGAAAGCTGCCGCTCCAGTTGCAGATACACCACCACCAGAGAAAGAAATTGTAGGGGCTACTGAATATCCATTTCCTATGTCAGTAAGAGTAATCTCAGAAACTGCACCCGCTGTAATTGTTGCAGTAGCTGCCGCACCCGTTCCAGCTGTATTATTGAATATAACTGTTGGTGAAGAAGTGTATCCGGTTCCGCCGTTGGTTATAGTAACTTTAACAACGCCACCAGTTGCTACTCCTGTGTTAGTTTGTAGGTAATGAAGACCTCCGAAAGTTGCAGTGGGACTAAATGCACTAAAGGAAACAGCAGAAGCACCTGCTGTGCCACCAATGTTTTCTGTTAGATGGAAAAGACTTCCTACGTTGATCCCTCCAGCCGATCCAGATGCACCGGTTATTCCTGTTACATTTTGGGTGTAAAGATAATCCTGAATTAGCTGCTGGTCGTAACTTAGGAAGTTGAGTTTTGGATCTTGTAAATCTCTATCTCCTGTAAGTTCGTCAATTAAGAAGTTTCCAACCAAATCAACCTTAAATCTATTCTGACAAAGATAATCTAAAGCTTCCTCGTCGACTGCACAAAATAGACCAGTTGAAGGAGTGTTATTATTAATTAGAGTTTCTATGTACTGGTTATTACCGTTTAGATCCACGAAATTAGGAATTAAACATCCGGTAACTTGACCTATAATGTTTACATTTTGCTGGCTAAGGAAATTGTTTATTTGATCTTTGATGAAACCATTTCTTGTGAAATAAGCACTCCATTCAGGATCTTCCGAAAGAGCTTGATAGTCTGTCCAATCTCCAGAAACAGAGATAACATCAATAAACCAATCCGAAATGTAATCGTAAGGGTGGACATAGCTAGGTACGTTATTAGCTCCGTACCAATCAATAGCAAATACGTCATAACCTTGCAAAGGAGGAACTGCATCTGTTGATTTTCTAACAATCACACTCATTGGAGATTGACCTAGGTTTACGAGGTTAAATATTCTACCTTGGTCAACTACTGACATAGTAGCTAAGAAGTAATCAACATCTGCAAACCAAAATCTTTCCTTATTATAGAAAGATGAATAGAGCCTAGATGTTAAGACCCCGTTGGGTTCGTCTGTTGCTACAGAGAATCCGAAATAGTCAACCTTATCTACAGTTGGACTTGTTTCGTCATCGTTTAATTTTAGTAGATTTAAGGCAAATACAGGCCCGGTTTGCAAACAGGTTAAAATAGATCTTTGGAAATAAGATCCCTGTGCTTCCAAGGTTTTATCTATATCACCAAAGATTGCTATTGCTGTTGTGATGTCTGGGATATAAACCGGAGCGTTGAATGGGCCTTTGTTTGAAAATCCCACCACCAATCGGATTGTCTGGGACGTTAGGATGACGTTTTCAGTCGCATCAAACTCTAACGTGTAAACACCAGAGGCTTTAAATTGGGATAAATCAAGTTTGATTTTCTTTGCCATTATTGTTCAGAAGATATTTTTACATTCTATATATCTATCGGGAAGCGTACATTTATGGACGCATCCTCGATCTTAACTTTATATATCGCCAGGTTTTGCGATTTAGAGCAGTTTACTGAATGATCCGTAAAATCCTCCCTCCTTAGTCCCACCTTCTTGGTCTGTATCGTCTAGCTTACTCTCAATTAATTCTTTGTAACCCTCGTCCAATTCGTCGTAAATCTCGCTTATCAAATCAAAGAAAGCATTCCCGTCAAAAAGTGCTGAAAGGTTTACTACAGTCATAGCCACATCGTCATGCCCAGATTGGCTCGCGTATGTTCCCTTTCCAGTTAGGCCAAAAGAAAATAGCTCCGGGATTGTCCAGGATTTCTCATTTATAATAATTCTATTTCCTCTGGTAAGAATCCTAAGCATTTCGCAGTATTTTTCTTTGTTCTTTTCGTTGTATTTTATACCAGGTTTTGCTACTCTAGCCGATTCTGTGTGTTTGGTGTAAAGGAAAACCTCTTGAGGGATATCGTCATTTGCAGTCAATTTATCTAAAAGTAAATCTCCCTTAAAGTTTATCTCCAGGAGAATCTTTATTTTCTCTTTATCAAAAACTTTTGTAATAAGGATTTCTAGAAACTTTTTGAAATCCTCAATTTGTATTTCATTATCTCTATAAATGCCAACCTGTAAAAGACCAAAGAAGTCAGCCTCGTCTTGGAAATCGTCCATAGATTCGATTACTTTCTTTGGTAGTGGAACAACTTTAAAGACGTTCATTACTGTATAGTCACCTTTACCCCCACCTGCTAAATCTATGGAAATAACAAAGGTTTTACCAGAAAAATCAACATCACCGTTACTATTGCAAAATTTAGGATGCCACCTGAAGTTTTCGTAATTTATTCTCGCGTCATCTAAAACATCAATTTCTTTCCAAACATATTCTGTTTCGTTACCCTTTATTTTTTTCAATTCATTTGATCCCAATAAAAGAGTAGACGAGCTTAAAAATTGATTGCCATATTCCTGATTGAATAATTCTTCACTACCTAGGTTAGCAATTTCTTCATTTTTCCATTTCTCATCTCTTCCCGGAACTTGCCACCAATCAACCCGGACAGGATTGAAACTGTTATCCCCAGAAACTGCACCTTGGTAAATGTCGTGGAATTTATTCATTCCGTTGGGGGTTGATGTGATAATGATTCTTGAAACTTTAGAAGATGATACAGTTGGGTATGTAGATCTAAAAAAGCTTTCAATAAAATTAGGATGGATGTGAGCAAACTCATCCATATACAAAAAGTGGATAGTAAAACCGATTGCTGATGTTTTAGTTGTAGTTTTAGCAATTGCCCTACATCCATTGTCAAATTTCATCGACATCACGTTATTTACTATTATCCCAGGCTTTAGAAAAAATGGAAGACCTTTAATAATAGCTTTAATTTTATCCATCAATTCCTCCGCTGTACTACCAACGTTTGCCAGAATCATGGCATTCTTATCATGATTAAAAAGTAAATACCAAACAAGGATAACTGCTGAGGTAATAGATTTACCAACCTGTCTGGGAGCTAAAAATACATTAAATCTATTTGCCTGATATTCCCTAATTACTGAAACCTGATAATCTCTAAGTTTAATATATTGTAGTCCATCGTCAGTCATTACCTGGCAGTACTTTGAAAAGTAAACTGCATCCTTGCTACATTTTTCTATTTCAAGAATTTCCTCTCTAGTATATTCATAAAGAATGTTTGCTCTTTTTAGAGAAGGATCACTATCGTGGAAAGGATTATCTACACTTTTAAAATCTAGACCTTCCTCTTCAGCCTTATATAAAATTTCATTTACCTTCTTAGTATTCCAATAATTGGATTCTAAAAGTTCTTCCTGGATTTCTACACTCATAC
>JACCDP010039772.1_pt1 | contig 12648 bp, 23 predicted proteins | sample 7445841 | NCBI WGS metagenome assembly JACCDP01 (sample SAMN15323441, study PRJNA562643) | freshwater metagenome | isolation source: river surface water | place: USA:Blue River Watershed | collected 2017-08-17
CTTGTGCAATTCTGGTCATAACATTAGTGATTTGAGAAGATTCAATAAATTTCCCATTATCTTCTAATAAACATGCCAAACTATGTAATTCTTTAAAAATTCTTACGTGATCCATTATTGCACCTTAACATTGTTTTGTATTATTTTTTTATCAAACAAATATACCAACACCTCTTACGGAATTCATATCATATAAAATGGAGCTCAAAAAGAGCTCCATTTTATATGATATGAATGTAGTGTTACTTTCCTCTGCTACCACTTCTTCTAATGTTTGGTTTCTGCGCATTTGAAACAATTTTGTCATTTTTATTTTCTGAAAAATTTGTTTTAGATTTATTATCTACATTTTTAAATTTATTTAATAAAGCTTCTTGTTCAGGTGTAAGTTTCTTTTTCATATGCAACCTCTAGTATATTATTATAAAGTTTTAAGGCTCATTACTTTTATATTAAGAAAAAAAAATTTTTCTTAATATAATTATTAAACAATATTGGAATAATATTAATATCATTTCTAAAAGGAAAATAAAAATGAAAAAAGCTTTTACCTTAATTGAATTACTCGTTGTTATTGCTATTATTGCTATTTTGGCAGCTATTCTCTTCCCAGTTTTTGCCCAAGCTCGTGAAAAGGCTCGTTCTGCTTCTTGTTTATCTAATGAAAAGCAAATTGGTCTTGGTCTTATGATGTACACCCAAGACTACGATGAAACATATCCTACAGCTTATCAATATAAGAACAATACAGCTACTACAAATGGTGGTAGTGCAGGTGGATATATTCATTATTCTGCAATGATTCAACCTTACATAAAGAGTGATAAGGTTTGGGTTTGTCCTTCTGATAAATTGGGCGGTGTTGGTCCAGATAATCCTCCATGTTTACCTTGGACTGATGTAAATACTCTTGGTTGTGAAGCTCAAGTACCCCGTTTATCTTACATTCCTAACTCAGCTGTATTACCAAGAAAGCGTGGTCCTCAAGATGCACCTAGCGTAGTATCTATTGCAGCCGTAGATGCACCAGCAGATGTTATTGCTGTTGCTGAAGCTACAAATCATTTAAACTGTATTTTTCTTGGTTCAACTGGTCAATTAAATACAGAAAGAAGAAATAAATCACATAGACCAACAAATGCTATGATGAGAACAGTTTCTGGTGGTCAATGGGCTGGACAAAGTGTTGCTGATGCTACAGGACCAATCTATGCTATTACCAAGAATGCTGCTGAAGGTGCTGAGGGTTGGGGTGGTCCATCTGATTCAGGACTTCAAAATGGCACTGGTGGTTGCAGATCTGTTGCAGCTGATGGTGGATTACACATCAGATTTATGGAACCAGGCCGTCATACAGGTGGTTCAAATTATGTATTTGCTGATGGTCATGCAAAGTTTTTCAAATTTGAAACCACAATCAATCCAAACAATTTCTTATGGGGTAAAAGCTATTACCCAACTGGTCAAACAATTCTTGATCAATTTGGTAATCCTGTAAGGTAAAAAAGAGGAGAGAAATCTCCTCTTTTTTAATGTTTTACTCATTTTTCTAACATATAATGTATTTGTTCATGTATTTGAACAAGGAAAATAAAATGAATAAATTTGTAGTTTCTATTGCAGCTTGTTTGGCTGTTCTTGGTGTAGTAGTTGCTCAAGTTCCTGGCGGTGTCGTAGATCGTGAAAGACCAGCTCAGGGACAAAGACAAGGTGGTGGTGGTGGTGGATTAGCTGCCACTTGCAATGATAAATTTCTATTTGTAGTTGTAAATGGAACTGTAGTAAAATATAATGCAGATACTATGGTAAAGCTAAGCGAGACAAAGCTTCCAACAGTTCAAAGAAACAAGCAAGATTAGATAATAAAGGCCTGTAAAAAGGCCTTTATTTTATTGTAGTGCTGGTAATTCACAAACATAAATATAATTATTAATTTTTTGAATTATATTACAACTTGTTATAACAAATGGCTCTAAAGAATTTTCTAATTCAATATGTAATTTTAATTGTTTAATGATTGATTTTATCTTGGGATGATATCGTAACATATTTTGTGGCTTCCAAGTATTATTTTTCAAGTGATAGCCTTCAATATTATGATTATTTATATATTCATCAACTAAAATATTGAATTTTTTTGCATAATTTTCATCTAATCTCTGAGACTTAAGTAATTCTTTGAAATCATCATCAGAAAAAAATCTATAATTTTCAATCATACATTCTATAAAAATTTTTGCAATGAATTCTTCCATAAATTAATTTTACCACTATTAGCAGTAATCACTGGATTTTTAGGGTCAAATTCTATATTGTCTGTAGCATGTTTGATATTTTCAGGATTCCAAGTGATGAAGTGCTTTGCTTTTTGATTTTCATAATAATCTGGAAAAAATACTTGAGGATCCATTACAATACTGTCATATCCAAGTGCATTAACAAATCTTTGAATTATTTCCCCTTTGTATTCAGTGTTTTGGTCATTATCTAAACCTTGAATACGAGGCACTAACATCATCATAAATTCACTGGCAGATTCTGGGCCCTCATATACTAAATGTTCAAGAATCTTAAATATATTTTCTTCATCATAATAGTCAGAAAGAATATCATAAATTTTTACAATTGCTGTCTTTAAAGAATTATTGTCATTGTAATCAAAATCTTTATTATTTAAGAATTCTAGACTATCATCTGTATCATTTACAAAAGTTTTTTCAGGATGCTCTATATCATTTTCAGAAGTTAAATGCATTGGATTTTTCATTCTCATATATACTGGTAATACATGAGGGTTTCCACCAAACACCATATCTTTTGCAATTTCTTCTACTAATAATTCAATATTAAATGGTGTGCCGTCAGATAAGAAATATTTACTATATTTTGGATCATCTCTGTATTTATTAAAAGCATAATCATCCTCTTCAAATTCTTCAATTAAATCATATTGAATATTTTCAAAATTTCTTTGTTGATCTTTGCCTTTTCCAGTGTAATTTTTTTCTGCATCACTTTTTTCATTTGTGAAATAAAATGCAGGACCAAAATAATTAGTAGATTGACTTTTATCTAAATCAAATCTATCAAAATCTTTAGTTGTGCCATGATATAAGGGTTGTTCAGGAACTTTATATCCTCTTGCCCAATCACTGAAAAATAAACTTTGAGGTTCTTTTTGTGTTTCAAAAAGTTCTTCAGGTTTTACTTCTGGTCTTTCTTGTTTTATCGGAGAAGACTTTTCAACATCTAAACCTGGGAGCTGTAATTGTTGTGCTAATTTATACCACATGTCAAATATCCAATTTACCTTGTGTGTAGTCTAAATCATATTCATGCAGCGGGCTTTTGCGATTTGGCTCACCTAATATTTTTTCTCTTAATCTTTCAGCAGCAGGATTAAATGGATTACTAACCAACAAATCTGGCTTATCAAAATTCTCATAATTATACTTAAGCCATTTGTAAAGATTTGTTGCTACACCCATTCCTTCATGATAATCATCTGTCCTAATAAGCTTAAGTTCAAGTTGTTTTTTACCTGAGATATAAAAATCTAAATCAAATTCCATCTTTCCCACTGGTTTATCTTTGTCCATATGTTCCAAATCATAAGCTTTTAAAACATATGATATTGTTCTCATTCTTTCTCCAGAAGGTTTCCAATCACTATCATCAGTGTCACTAACTTGTTTTAATTCATAACTAAGATCATTAAAATCATAATGTGTTTTATGTCCCCTGAGAGCAATTTTGTACCACATTAGGAAATAGTTCCCTTTACTTTTTCTACTCTATTAGTCCAACCTTTACCATAAATTGAAGCTTGCTCATCTTTTTGATATCTGTCTATTTGTTTATCCAAAATAGCTCTAGCAAATTCAGCATCACCATTTTTGGTTTTTTCTGAAATTTTGCCTAAAGTGATCGGACCCATAACACCAGAAACAGGTTCAACACCAAGCATTCTTTGAACAAATTTTATAGCATCTTGTGGACCATCAGTTAGTGCCATTGAAAGAATTGCGTTAGCTACATTTTTAGGTAATTGATCACCTTTAATCAAATTCCAATATTCTTCTTTGTAAATTTGTTTGGCAATTTCTGGTGTAATAGTGAAAACATCTTTTTTAGGAAGTTTATGTTTTTTATTCCATTCATCATAGGTAAATTGAGTGATACCGTAATTAGTTCTTCCGCCTCTATCAGTACCTTCATCAGTTTTACCACCCTCAAGACCTAACATAAGATTGATAGATTTATCAAAATTACCCATAGGAACTTTCTTTTTTGGTGCTTGATTTTGAGCTGGAACATTTGCTGGAATAGTGACTTTTTGTAAACCTACAGGAAATGATATAGGTTGAGTTAATCTTAAGTTTGCTTGTGGTGCTGGTTTTTGCTGTTGTAATAGTTTTTTATTATAAGCATCAACACTCATATTGTATTGGTCTACATCTGAAACTTGAGCTTCTTTTATCAATAATTTATCGATAAAATCAGCCATTTCATAATCTCCAAGGGATTCAAAAATATTTGCTGCAAATCTTAAGTTCATATATTTATCTCTGTACAAATTTTATATGCTAAAAACATCTTGTACTATTCAAGAACCTTTTTCCGCAAATGACATGTACACTCCTGTTGCAAAAGGTAAGATGTTAAAAAGCAAAAAATATAGGAAATGGATTGACTTAAACACTCCCATAATAAAAGAAAAATTACTTCCAGCTACAAAATTCCCTATTGATGTTGAAATATTAATTATGGCAGATGTATTTTGGAAGATGAAATGTGATTCTGATAATATAATAAAGCCAATTGTAGATTTATTAGTGAGAGCAGAAATTGTTCCTGATGATAAAACTAGATTTATAAATTCTGTAAAGGTGAGATATTTACAGGGTTTTGGCGCTCCTGTAACTTGTATCTCTTATCTCCCTACTGACGATTAATTTTTTTCTTATATATCAAAAATAATATAAATAAGTTATTCAAGAAAGAAAATAAATTGCTCTTAATTGTTTCAACTTGATTTTGAACAAAAACTTGCCTTTTATCATACAAATAAAATTGCTTCCATTCTGAAATAGTTATCAATTCTGCTGTAGTTTTAGATATATTAATTTTATCTTTATTATTTATATAATTTTTTAATTTAAAAATTTTCCATTGTTCTTTTTGCAACAAATAATCTGGAATATCTTTACTAAAATCTAACTTCTCGCTTTTAATTATGTTGTAATCAGCTCTTAAGATATTATATGTATCCTTAACTATACTAAAAATAAAAGAAAATAAAAATACATTAATAGCAAAAATTATAAATCTCCGCCCGATTTTTATTCTGAATTCCTTAAAGTTACTATGATGGTTGATATCTATCGGACTAAATAATTTATCTTTTTTTATCTTATCCCAAAAACTTTCTTTCCATTCTAGAGGAGCGGAAGTTTCATGTTTAGTTCTAATATTTCCAAGATGTTTATTTTTTCTAAATAATTCTTGTAATAAATTTATAATCCTAGATACCATACTAAAAACACAACAAAACCAATGATAAATAAAATTGTCAATAAAGTTATCCCACAGATCAATAAATCCAAATAAGATAAATTTATTTTCATTTTATATAATCTTATGAGCTACATAAATGGTTGGAATTTCATCCCATCCTAACTTTGGTATTTCATCTAATTTAAACCAGCCCACTTCAGATACATCACTACTAGCTAAAATCTTTTCATTTCCAGTGTATCTAACAGTGAAAAAAGTGATTTCTTTATCTGGCAAAATTAATAACTTAAGAACTTTTAAATTCTTTGGTAGGGTCAAATTACATTCTTCTTTTATCTCTCTAATTGCAGCAGATAAAGGAGATTCATTTTTCTCAACATGACCACCAGGAACACTCCATTCTCCCTTATGTGGATCATATTTTCTTCTAGCTAACAAAACCTCATCATTATTATTAAAAACAATAACTAAACTGACACTCTTCTTCATTTTGCCAGCCTCCAAATTGCTCGGTTTTATAACTTTTTGATTTGAAAGATCAACTGTAATTCTATACTTCACACTGTATATTTCCAGACATATTTTTTATATCCTACAAAAAAATAATCCCATCGAAATCGATGGGATTATTTTAATTTTTCCTTCTCTTCTTTACATAGATGAATATTCCATTACCAACAAAATTATAATCGTAAACTTGGCAAACTAGATCGTGATTCATTATTCTTTCCTATATTTATTTTTTTCATATCATTCTTAATTACTCTGCCTGTATTAGTATAAACATTCAACCAATCCCTCAAAGCAACTAACTGATCATATGTTAAAGACAATGACTTTTCTTCAAAATTAGAATCGATAATAGTAATCTTGTGCATGCTTGATCTTATCACAATGAACTGTATAATACTACTATGAAAATTACTGAAATCTACAATTTATCTAGAAAGTCTACCTTTGATGTTGAACAAATTTTTAGACTCAAAGACTGGGGAAGAAGTATATTCAATATTCATAACAACATTGGTGTAGACTGGAATTTATTAAAGAAAAATGTTCCAGGTCTTCAAGGCTATATCGTAAATCAAAACTTAAATACTTTCTATACTGTGAGCCTAAATGATAAATTTTTTATCCTTGTAAATTATGATAAAGTACAACAATTCTACGTTCCATATTGTACTGACCCAATTACATATGAAGTCTTTATGAAACTACTACTTGCTCATTCTGATTTATCTTACTGTAACTTTGCATGCAGCTCAGAACAAAACATACCACTACCAAATGAAGATGATTACCAAGAAGAATTTCAAGAATTTATCTAATTATTACGCTCTTCATAATGCCAAATTCTATGACAATTAGCACATAGAGTAATACATTTTTCAATTTCTTTACTTAATGCTTCTATACTCATTCTATTCTTTACACCATGAGCAACTGTAAACTTTTTATTGTAAAGATGATGCAAATCTAAAACTCTATAATCACTGTTACCACAAACATAACATGGATTATTTTTCTTATGCTCTATTACAAAATTCTTAGATACATCATATCTAGCCTTTCTGTAATCTTTCTCACAATCTAAACATTTTGATGACTTCTGATTATTAAATCCACAAGCAGATTTAATAGATTTACAAAACTTACAATATTTATCCATATCTAATAATTTATACAGTTTTTAGGTTCAAATAGGATAAATATTTATAAATTATCTTAGCTCAAAGGATATTTTTTTATTTTTGTATAATTAAGCTAATAGGAGATTTAATTATGAAAAAATGTTTGAAATGCAATGTTGATTTGCCTAATATAATTATTATAGATGGAAAAAGACACAACATATGTAACAGAAAATTTTGTTTGGATTGTTCACCATTTAAAAAGCATAATACTAAAAACTTAAATTTATATGAAATTATTCAAACAAAAAAAATATGTCCAAGTTGCAATATTGAAAAATCTATTGAGGAATTTTACAGAAGAAGAAATGACACTAATTGCTCAACATATTGTAAAAATTGCACAACAATTGAAACAACAAAAAGACAAAGAGCAGTAAAACAGAAAGCAGTGGATTATTTGGGAGGAAAATGCTCTGTATGTAATTATGACAAGTATACTGGAGCTTTAGAATTTCATCATATAAACCCAGCTGAAAAAGATTTTACTATAGCAGAATTAAAACTATCATCTTTTGAAAGAATTAAATCAGAACTTGATAAATGCCTTTTAGTGTGCGCTAATTGCCATAGAGAAATTCATGGTGGAATAATAGAAACACCCCCTAGAAATTAGGGGGTGTTTAATACTCCGTAGTCGATTTGAACGACTGGCCCACATCTTAGAAGGATGTTGCTCTTCCGCTGAGCTAACGGAGCATATCAAGCTTACATAAATATTATACCACTATTTTGCAAATTTGCTATTGATTTCTTCTGTCATTTCTATTAATTTGTCAAATCTTTTACAGAAATAATAATTCAAGACAAGAATAGGAATAGATGAAATGATTCCATAAGCAAAACCCAAACCTAAAGAAGATAATATATTCATAAATTTATTATATCACTAAATTTTCCGGTAGAGACTCGAACTCCAATTAAAGGCACCAAAAACCTCTGTCCTACCATTGAACGACCGGAAATTACAAAATAATTATACCACAAATATAGCCTGTAGGGGTATCGAACCCCTGGTCTCCTCCGTGAAAGGGAGGCATCTTAACCACTCGACTAACAGGCCTTATTCAAAAATAACCCCCAAAATTATGTTTGGGGGTTATGTACTCCTGGAGAAAGGCTCGAACTTTCACTCTCCAAGTTAACAGCTTGGCACTTTACCATTAAGTTATCCAGGACCATCAAATATATTATACCTTAAAATTTAATCGCAAGCAACTTTAAGAATAATAATTGTTGATATTACTACTACGAGTCCAAATATGAAGTTTACGAGTTTAGTTTGATTTTTCATTTTTGCTATCAGAATACCTATCAAATCGGTTGGAAAGGATCATAAAAGTAGGAGCCCAGAGTCCGACAAAAATACCAAATCTTTCTCCATGTGCTTGCGCTTCCATTGATTTTCCGCCAGTAAGATACCAGATTGCGATAGATCCAGCAATTGATAAAAATCCTAGTACTAAACACACTAGGCTTAGATTTTTGAATTGATTTGCGTTCATGTTTTAATCATACCACAAACCAAAAAATTTTATGCTGGTATATATCTATCAATTTGAGTGTTGCAAGCATTACATCTAACTTTTACTGTTGGTTGGTCGTCTACTGTGACCACTTCAAGGTAGATGTATTTTCCTTGGCAATTTAGTGTTGAGATGCATGGTTTATTATGCATTGAGGTGTATGCAATATCGCTCATAATTTGTTTCCTTAGTATTATTTATACTAATTTCTCATCATTCTTTCAATTGCTGCTAATTTTTTTGTTTTTTCAGTGGATACATAATAATTTTTTTGTGTTTTGCTTTGCATCATGTGTATAGCTTGAACACATTCTCTGATTTGTGTAGAGTTTGTTTTTTCTTGTACTGGTTCTGGTTTTATTGCATATCCGATACTGCCACTAACAACTACAAGCATAATGTAAAAGAATATTTTTTCTAAGTTAATTTTCATATCATCCCTCCTTCAAATAAAAAAGCCCTATTCTAAAAAGAATAGGGCTTCAATGCACTACTTAAATATTACAACAGAATTAGTGTTTTGTCCTTATGGTTTTGTTAAGAAAGTTTGATAAATTCCTAATATAAAGAGAGCAACAACAGAAATTAAGATTGCTATTTTTGCTGTTTTATTATTTTCCCATTCAAGTTTCATGTTATAATCCTTTACCTGTTAGTTCTATATATCTTGCTACTGATAGTTCATAAAATTCATTATCAATTTCACAGCCTTTGAAAATTCTATCTGTATTTTCTGCTGCTATAAGTGTTGATGCTGCCCCTGAGAAAATATCTAATACTGTATCTCCTGGGTTAGTGTATGCTTTGATAAATCTTTCTAAGATGCTGATTGGTTTTTGTGTAGGGTGCCAATTACAATATTCTTTGCTTGTTGTGTGATTATTCTTTTCCCAAACACAAGTAGGAATAGTGCCTTGTTCATATTCTTTACCTGTTCTGATATTAATTTTTTGTTTACGTTCTGCTCTAACATCGTCTGCGTTAAATGGGAAATCTTTATCTTTTGAATAACACCAGATATATTCATGTTTACGTGCGAAGTTGGTTTTGCTTCTTCCGCCCCAATTGTAAGACCAGACTATTTCATTTTGAGGAAAGAAGTTTGGTATTTTGTTTAGGATATCAATTTTGTATCGTAAAAAATTGTCATATTTAAGTGTTCCAAATACACACATCATCTTATTTGGTTTCAACACTCTAGCGCATTCTAAGGACCATTTTTTGCACCAATCTAGATATTCTTGATCTGACTTCCATTGTGAATCCCATCCTTTGCCTTTATCATATCCAATAAAATAAGGTGGGTCAGTTAGTACTAGGTCAACACTATTATCTTTAAGGCTTTTTAAATACTCCAGACAATCTAGATTTTTATATTCATGCATATTTTAATTATACCTTAGAAATAAAAAGGGCTTGAAATCAAGCCCTTTTTATCATTTAATATTATATATTATCACAAGCATAACAAAAGAAATAAGTGAGTAGCAAAAGATTACTGTTAATCTTTCTTTTTGGTCTTTGATCATGGGTCTTCCCTCCAGAAGAATGTCAACTAACCAAATATTTATTTTTTGCTTTTTGTTAGTTTATTTATTGTCTAACTCTTCATTACACACTTCAATGAGTCTCAAGATTGTTTCTTTAGGTAATTGTTTGATCAATTCTTGCATTGATTTCTTTTCCCAATCGCCAACAATTTTATTAGCGAAAGGCAATTTGTTTAAGTTAACTTCAGGTATGCCAACAGTTTTCTTGAGTATTTTAGATAGGATTGATGATGACTGGAACATTTTTTTATTCTCCTTGACACTTAATTTACTAATCCTTTTGTTTAATTATGGAAAGGCAGATATAATTCTTTTATCTAGTGTTAAGGGGGTTATTATGAAAGATTGTTGTAGTGGTTGGAAAGAAATATTTATTCACGAGAGCAGTTTGATTGATCCTCAGCCTGGTTATCCTTCTTTTATGCCTGGTCAGATAATGTATGACAATCATATGAAGGCTTTGAATTATGTATTGTCTAGTGGATGGGAATTAAGCTTAAACACCCCATTAGATATTCATAGATTGCTTACTAGAGGAATAGCATTTTTTGAGCAAGATGGTAACAGTGGATCTTATAGAAATAGTAATGTTTTTATAGGAGGTACTAAAGCTCCTGCACCTTACATGATTCAGAATTTGATGTCTCAATGGTTTTATATAAGTGACAAATTAATGCAGGATGAATCTTTGCCAGCATTTGATGTTGCTACCGTAGTTCATCATATGTTTGAAGTGGTGCATCCTTTTATAGATGGGAATGGGCGCACTGGAAGACTCTTATTTCAAAAAGTATTATTTCAATTAGGACATGATCCACAAATAATCTTTAATAATAAAAAAGATCTTTATTATTCTGATATTCAATTATTTAGAAATAATTATTTTGATGGTAAAGAATTTGATTATGAAAAAATTATCTATAATCTTCTTTTGTCATAAATGCTATTCCACCAGGTTTTGCAAATCCTAGTTCTGGAGATTTTAAGTCTAAAGGAAGAAGTGTATCAGTTTTTGGATTTTGATTTGTTTTTTGATCTGAACCTTGAGCTGGAGGAACTGGTGGTTTAGTTTCCAGATTACTTGGATTTGCAGTTTGAGATGATTGATTTAATGTATTAATTGGAGCTTGAGCAGAAGGCATACTTGGATTTAAGAAATTCAAGAATTCATTCCAATTCATAGGTCCATAAGTAGTTTCTTTTTCTCTCTTGGGCGATAAAATTGGAGTCATAATTTCAGTGGTAAGCAACTCTGGAGATTCTTCTGGTAAGAATTTAGTTCTCATAGGAGTGGAAATCATTGGGCTTATTGTTGGACTTAACAATGGCGTTGGTTCAACAAATGGCTTGATCACTGGACTTGTGGTTGTTTCTTTTTTTTCTTCCTGTTTTTTTTCTTCTACTCTTTCTGGGGTGGTAGTTGGTAAAGTAGGCATTCTTGGAAGAGTTTTATTTTCTTTTGTTTTAAAATTAAGCTTTTGATCGGTTTTTTTATCTTGCTTTTCTCCAGGTTTTTTGCCACTTCTTGAATAACCTGTAATTTGAGCATCTTGAGGAATTACATTGATAATATGCATTTTATATGCCCAAAGTAAAATATTTTTTATTTTTGGCATACGACTTGGTATGTAAACAGATGAATCATTCATATTTAAGATATGAAATACAACTTCAAAAGGTGTATATCCTGAAACCGTTTTATTCAATTCCTTAAGTTTTTCATCAGGAGAATTATTTACATAATCGCTGTAAATATTATTAGGTTTTTTGACTAAACTTAATATTTTTAATGCTTTTTTTGACCTGTCTTCATTTAATTTTTTAGTTTTTTCAGGTTTTTTTTGTTCAATTACGACTGGTTTAATACTTTCATTATTTTGAACAAGATCATTGTAAAAAGAACTTAGAAATGCAGGAAATCCTTGGTTTTGTTTAGATGTATTTGTGGGCTTGAATCCTGTCATTGGCTCGACTAATGTCGGACTTTTAACAGTAGTAAAAGTAGTTTGTCTAGCAAGCTTAATCAAACTATTTGTGAAAACATCAGCAAGTTTAAAGTTTGAAGATTGCTCTAGTTCTTTTGTTATTTGTAAAATTTCTCTAATTTCTTTATTCATAACTAACCTACAATTTATGTAATATATTTATGTATTCTAATTTTTAGCTTCTTTTCACTTTATACGTGATAAACTAATATTAGAAAGTTTAGGTTTACTATGTTTTTAAATTGTGACCGGATTGTAGTATTTGATCTTGAGGCTACATGCTGGGAAGGAAAAGAATTTGCTTATAAGTATCGAGAAGTAATTGCTCTTGGTGCTTGTATTTTAGATGTAAAGTCATTAGAAATTTCTGGTAAATTTA
>JACCDP010115140.1_pt1 | contig 12646 bp, 11 predicted proteins | sample 7445841 | NCBI WGS metagenome assembly JACCDP01 (sample SAMN15323441, study PRJNA562643) | freshwater metagenome | isolation source: river surface water | place: USA:Blue River Watershed | collected 2017-08-17
ACTCATATTCGATCTGAGTTTTATACTGTAATCATTAAAATCCATTTTTTGAAATGAATTTCTTCAGTTTTTAATTTTTCTTTACGTTCCCTATTTTTATTGATTTACGTTCATTTTATAAAATCCAATTCCATTTTAAACATAGAAAATGAGTGAAAATATTCAATCCAACACTTTCCTCAGAACCGTTCTTCAACATTCTCCTTCTCTCATCCATCTTCTTCATGCCATTCAAATCTCCTGTAAAGTCATTCAACGCGAAATTAGCAAAGCTGGTATTGTTGGATTACACGGAATTCATCAAACAGAATCAAGTAATTCATCTGGAGATATTCAAAAGAAGTTAGATGTCATCTCCAATGAAGTGATGATTGATCATCTCATTCATTCCAAATCTTGTGCCATTCTTCTCTCTGAAGAGAATGATGAACCCATTCAAGTTCCAGATGAATTTAAAGGTGATTATATGGTTTGTTTTGATCCTCTAGATGGATCATCCAATATTGATTGCAATTGTTGCATTGGAACGATCTTCTCCATTTCACTTTATCAAAATGAAATCTTTAAAAATGGAAGAGATATTCTATGTGCTGGATATGTCTTATATGGACCTTCTACTGAAATGGTGATTGCCTTTGAAAAAGGTAAAGGAGTGCATCGTTTTGTGTTAGATCACTCCATTGGTGAATTTATTTGCATTGGTGAAGTGAAATTTCCTTCAACAGATAAAAGTAAAAAAATATATTCGATCAATCAAGCTAATTCTCATCTTTGGCCTCCTGTCATTCAACAATACATCTCTCTCTACAACTCTCCCAACACTTCCTATACTCAAAGATATATTGGTTCCATGGTTGCCGATGTTCATCGAACTCTTCTTTATGGAGGCAACTTTTTATATCCAAGTGACACCAAAAACAAAAATGGTAAATTACGCATTCTCTATGAATGTTTTCCTATGGCTTATATCGTCGAAGAAGCAGGTGGTCAAGCTATTGTTGGAACTTCATCTACACCAATCCTCGATATCATTCCTACTCACATTCATCAAAAAACATCCATCGCATTAGGTTCTTCATATGAAATACAGAAATTAATGGATCTTCTCTAAGAAGGGTCATGACGCAGATAGAAAGTATCCTCCAGATTCACATTCTCAATATCTGCTCTCAGACTATCCATCTTCATTCCTTTATAATCACGATTCCATATCTTAAAAATACAATTATTAATTTTTGGTGATATGGTAATTCCATTGATCATATCAGCTAGACGTTCATCCTTTGTCAATCGATCCACACAAAGATAATAAAGTAACTTTTGCCATGTATCAAATGAATCCTTCTTTGTAATACGAAGTGACCAATATCCTCCATTTTGATTCTGAGGATCTTCGAATGTTGGAAAGATTCCCTTCTTCATAATAAAAAACATTCCTGATGTAATATTCGGAATCTCTCTGAATATAAACATCACATCTTCATATGTCTCAATTTCATATACTTTTTGATATGTTTCTGGTGCCCAACTTGTCTCATCCACACGATGAAACCATAATACCCAACTATTCTTTAGAGGACGCTCTTTATATTCCATTTGACTCATTCTCTTCTTCTTTTTTACATTTTTTTTATATTCATTTGAACTCCGGAAATTCCAAAACCACTGGTTTATTTTCATCCACGATTCTTTCCAATATTTTATCCGACATTGACATACAGTGTCCCACTTTGAAAACACTCTTTATCACTCCCTTCTTATTCTTCACGAAATCTTTCATCTCCTCTTCTATCTTCTTATGTACTTCATTTCTACATATCATACATACTTTTGAATCATAAGTAGAATGTTCAATAAACCATTCTGTATAACACGGTTTATGCAAAACATGACCACATTTCAAATGTACCAAATCACTTCCTTTTTTAAATTCACTCTCTCCACATATAAAACATCCCATCTCAAAAAAATCCATATTAAACGGTTCATGTGCCTTACAACAATAATATTTGCATTCACGCTCTTCTTTTACAGGTGCTCTGCATTTCTTTCCTGTTTTGGTAATACCTATACAGCGGTTCATCGGAATATTTCTTTTTTTACTCCTATCCTTTTTTATTTCCTTTTCTTTATATTGAATTTCATTTTATAAAAATATATCATTTAATAATATAATTATAAAAAAATGAATAATGGAAATGGAAATGGAAATGGAAATTTAGGTTTTAATGGTAGTCATTCATTAAGTCAAACTGGTCTATATGGTCATAATGGTGAAGCAGGTAATGCAAATGTGACCCAACAATTCGGTCCAAATCATCAAGTAGGTCAAGTATTACCAAATGAATTATTAGAAAATCATATAAATATTCCCGAAGATTTAATACAATCTGTTCATGGACAATTCTATCAAATAGTAAGTCAAGCTTATCTTAGAGGTTATCAAGATGCACAAATGGCAATGGAAGGTGGTAAAAAACGCCGCTCCACAAAAAAGAAAACAAGTCGTAAGCGTTCCACATCTCGTAAGTAAATTCTTTTTTTTTCATTTATCATACATAGATGACTTCTATTTATTTTATTCCTCTATTTGATCCAATGGAAATTCCAAAAGAGATTGAAAGAGAGAGGTGTGTGTTTGGATTTCTAACTTATCAAGATTATCATTCTTTCTATTTCAAAAATCTCATTTCTCAAAATGATCGAATTCTTATTTTAGAAGATTTTTTTCCTCACACACGCGATCCTCTTCTCGCATCTCTTTTTCTTCTCTCTCCATCTTTTCAAAATATTGTTATTTGGCAAAATGAAAAGGTACTTAAAAAAAAAATAGATGATGTGGTGGGATCGTTTCAAAGAAACAGAACAATCTATGGAATGTTAAAAGAGAATCAAGAATTAGAATTTGAAAATTATAATTTGATTGAAAGAAGAATTATAGAATCAAAAATGGGAAAATTGAATCTTGAAGATGTTGTTCAGATGTATGATTCATCGGATTTGAAATCTTTTTTTGAAAAGAATGAAATTGATTTTCAAAATGTTGCAAATTCACAAAAATGGAAAGATAAAAATCTATTTCGCCATTATCTATATCATTTGATTTTAGAAAAAAGATTACATATCTATCTTTTTGATTCTCTCTCTCCAAAAGAGATTCAAACATTTCTCTCTCATCATTCTATTTTTCATACTTATCTATAAATTTTATCAAATGAAATCAATATAAAAACTTGTTTAGTTGCTCGCTACGCGAGAGAGGAATGGTTTTCCAATTCGGCTTCACTTCGTTTCGCAAGAGAGGCTTTGCCTCTCGGGCGCTAAGGCCTTTGGCCTATGCCTCCGGAAAACCAGACATAATGGGCTCACTGCGTTCGCCCAAACGCGACCCTCCCCCTGCGGGGGGGTCGCGCGGCGTAGTGAGGCTTTAGCCTCACGAAGCCATTCTTTAAAATATATTTTTTCTACAATTTGTTTAAATGAAATCAATATAAAGAAATCAGGATTCTTTATATACTCGGAATTTTATAAAAAAAGGTAAATGAATTTATTTCACATAAAGTGAAATGACTTGTGTGAAGTCTTTGACAAGACGTTCTTGATATCCTTCCATCTTCTTCACCATATCTAATTTCCCCATTTGCATCATAATCTTTACAAAAGTATCACATAATTGATTCAATCGCAACACGCCTCTTACAAAATTACCTGCATGTAATTCGGTATGTTGAAATAATTCTTGTATTGTTCCTCCATTTACCCAAATCCAAATAGGTTCCAACATATCCAAATTCAATGTCTTCTCATAATATTCATCTTCATGAATCTGTATTCCTATAGATGATTCTTTTTGAGCAAAATCCTCTGCTACTCCTTTCATTCGTTGATATACCGATTTCACGGAAGAGGGAATCTCCAAATCCTGAATATACTTCTCTTCTGATGATTTATCAATCTCATCCACAAAAATAGCAAGTGAAGTCACCATCTCTTCCAAACTCATTCCCTCTAACATCTTCTCATGAATCATCTCCGTCATCATCAACTCATCCGCTTCACCAATGGCGGTTGCTGTCACTCCCTTCTCTGTTAATCTTCCGGATTCTGTCACATAACCAAAATCTTGTAAAAGTATCATCATCTTATCACCTGTCTGTTTCAACATTGTCTGAAAGTATTCATAATCACTCCTCATCTTCTTCAGATCTTCTCGCATCTTCTGTGCTTTCTCTGCATCTTTCAAATTCTTCTCAAAATCCGGATTCTTCATTTTAAACATTTTCTGTTCATCTTCCACCTTCTTCCGATCCTTCCCTTTCAATACAAAAAATCTGTCCGCCAATCTCTTCTCATTCCGCTCATACTTCTCATATTCCATCATAAATTGTTCTGAAATCTTCATTTGTCTCAACTCTTCCGATAAAATATCCATCTCTTGAATCAATCCTTCATTTGACTTCTTATCCATCAAACTTCGATATGTCTTTCCCAAAAATTCATCTGAATTCACTTCTGTCTGTAATGTCTTCAACAAAAATTGATAAGTTGGAGTGAATTTCGAAATGATCGTTGGACTCTTTCCTGTCATCATACCTCTCAGTTGTATCTGATCAGGCCAATCCATAGTAGGAATCAAAATCACTGTCCCCACTTTATCTAATCCTCGACGTCCTGCCCTTCCACTCATCTGTAAATACTCATCTGTTCTCAGATAACGTCTTCCCTTCTCATCAAACTTCTCTAATTCACCAAATACTACTGTCTTTGTTGGCATATTCACACCCACTGCAAACGTTTCCGTTGCAAATAATACTTTCACCAATCCCTTTCCAAACATAATCTCCACAATCTCTTTTAGAATAGGAATCAACCCACTATGATGGAAAGCAATTCCTCTTCTCATCAATTCATAAATCTCATTATATTGAGGAATCTTCTCATAAATCTCTCGATAAGGATGCATGTAATGTGCGAAAATATTTCTCACTTCCGCTTCTTCCAAATGATCCAACAGTGAAATTCCCTGAACACTCCGACATAACTTCTCACACTTCTTCCTCGAAAAGTTAAAGAACAAAGTAGGTAACATATTCTCACTCTTCAACTTCTTAATCATCGGTGTCATTAAACGACCCACATCATGTCTCTTATATCCCGATTTGACTCGATCATAATTTTTAAATTCACCATCTTCCATCAACAACTTGATCATCTCATCCCTCTCTGGATCCCAAAAATAATGTCTCAATGGAACCACTCGATGACTCGTCGGAATCAAATGAATTGGTTTCTCTTTCAAATCTCCCAACCAACTCGCAAAATCTTGAGGACGGTCAATTGTTGCCGAAAGAAGCACCAAGACTACCTCCCGCGGCAACATCACAAAAACCTCTTCCCATACTTTACCTCTCTCTGGATCATTTACATAATGCACTTCATCAAAAATCACTGCTCCTATCTCCTCCACTCGTAAAGAAGTAAGTTGTGATGCCGGCATCTCCTTTCCCTCTTTCATCAAAGTGTCTCGATATAACACATTTCGCAAAATCTCTGTCGTCATGATCAAACAAGGCGCGTCAGGATTCATTTTAATGTCTCCTGTCAAAATTCCAATCATCTCTTTTCCACCAAATGTCTTGATAAATTCCGCATACTTCTGATTTGACAAACTCTTCGTTGGACTTGTATAAATCACTCTCTTACCCAAACGAAACATCTCCGCGATTGCATATAACGCCAAAACCGTCTTTCCCGATCCCGTATGTGCCGTAATAAATACATTCTCACTCTTATAAATACGATATATACCCTCCTTCTGAAAAGGATCCAATTCATAAGGAAAATGCATTGCCACATCCTCTTCCGGTATCTCTCCTGCTGTCATTACATCCTTCTGAAAGATCGTTAAAAATTCACTCATTCTTCTTTTTGACTTATACAAAAACTTTTGACTAAACCTTTATATTGAAATTCATTTCATCAAATTATATTTTATTTTGATAAAATGAAAAGAACTTAAAAAAATAAAATTAAAATTGATTTTAAAATCACGAACTGAGATAAGATGTGAGAAGTCGCCAAGTTTGCATTTCAGGATATAATTTGCGATGTTGATAAATACAATTATATTTAAATACTTGTTTTTTATTTCCAGGAAGATGAACTAAAAAATCTCCATCTTGATAAAAATGTATTTCATCTGTTACTTTATCATATGCATTAAATAATCGAATAAATTCTCTCGGAATTCGATGAACAACATTTTTGTATTTTGGTAAAAGATGAATGATGGCTTTTTGTTCCCACCAGCAATGATTCATAAATTGTGTTTGTTGATAAACATCTTTTAAAAATAATTTGCTTTCATCACAATTTTTAATAAAAAAAACTCCTGAATTAATATTTTTACTTACATCTTCACCCAACATCAACCATTTATCTTTTGGCATACATAATAAAAATTCTTCCATTGTATGTCTTGAATTCATAATCCAAGTATCTGCATCTAACCATATAACAATATCCGTTGATTCATCCATTTCTCTTTCAACTAATTTAATTTTTGACCATGCAACAGGTCTATCTTTATCTAAATGTTGGTCTTCATCGACAAAACGATAATTCCATTTTTGACAATAGAGATGTTTGCTTTCAATACCATATTTCCAAGTTTGTCGATATGCATCTCCAAATGCTAATGATACAATTTTAATACGTGGTTTGATATATTGTAATATTTCATGTTTATACATTTTGGTTAATTGAAAAGAGGTATTTGGAATTTGAAATAAAATAGATGATTTGCATTTATCTAAAAAGAGTTGTACTTCTTTACATTGTGTATCATCAAAAATAACTAAAGCATTATTCTTTAATAAATGAATTGAACTCAATAAATCATAGATATGCATTTTATTTTTATTTGAACCATCTATATGGAGACCATCAAATTGAAAGGATTTTAAATAAGAATTTGATGAAATATCAATACTATCCATAAAAATAACTTCAAGACGATCTTTATACATCTTTTTAAGATAATCATAACAGACATAAGAATAAGCATGATTTCCAATATCAATTGAGATTACTTTGACGGATGGATTATTCTCTAAAAAGAAAAGTGATGAATGACCTGCACCAAATCCAATTTCTAATATCATAGAACAATTTTTTGAAAATAAAGATAAATTCTCCTGTTTTGGTTTTAATTCTGGAGCCGGTTTATTCTTTAAATCATATGTATAACAATTTCCTTCAATCTCCTCACTACATTCTCTTACAATTTTTGATAATTTTTCTAAATGTTTTTTTATCATACTATAAACAAATAATATAATGAATAGATATAAAAAACGAATTAATATTGAAGTAATTTAGAATTTGCATGGAAAGGATCAGAATATAATTCATCCTTACGAAGTTCTTCAGGTGAATACATCGAATGGAATGATAAAGTTGGATAATAAAAGATAGGATTGGGAGGAGGACGCCCTAGATGAATATATCCACCTTCACAATTATTTACCTTTTCATACTCTTTAAGACGAGAATCAAGGAGAGTTTGATCTACAATTTTTGCTTTTTCAGCTTGAGGATTATTATAAGGAGCAAATGAATCAAAATGTTCAGTATTCTTTTGATTTACATACTTACCCATCAAAATGATAAGAATGAGAAAAATAAAGAAATAGAGAAGATAATGTGTCACTCTTTTTGAACTTGGTGCAATCGACATTTTATCTAAGTTCTACTTAGATTTTTATTTTCTTTCTCCTTCATAGACGGTTTTATATATGAAACTACTATTTTATTTACCAAAATGTCACCTATCCATCTACATCATTTCCCATCTTCTCTATCATCTTCCTTCTCTTGAAATCTTTGTCATTCTCCCTACTCATCCATTTCTCTCTATTCATGAATATTGGAGTCATTTGATCAAAAAGTTTCAATTAGAATATATCTATCAACTCTCCAAAATCAATCTTCAACATTTACATTTGATTCCATTTGATCAAATTTTAAAAAAAAAAGAAATTCGAAATTATGTGAAAGAGAATGTGGATTCCATCTTTTACATTTTACCATCTGAAACTCATTTAACCAAAAAAGATTTACAAAAAGAGTGGAAGATTCTCTTCTCTTTTCAAAAACGTATTGATTCTCTCGTTTGCATTGATTCGATTCATCTTCCCTATGTATCTTCATTTATACAAAAAATAAAGAGTAAAAAGAATCATTATGTATATTATCATGGTTTATATTTAGGTGAAAATGAGAGAGGTATTTCTCAAGATGGTTTTTTAATAAATCATTATTTTGAAAATCTTTCAAAATCTATTCAACAAAAAAAGTGGAATTCTCATTTTGAAATCTTATATTTAGATGATTTACATTCATTATATGAATATGTTTATCAACAATTAAAAGAACCTCTTCCAGATCCTTCTTTTCAAGAATTTCTTTTTTTAAATACACATAATCCTAATCCGATTCCAATATCTTATGAAGTTTCTGAAGAGTATTCTTTACCCACTTATTTGGAAAAATGGATTCAACAATATCATACCAATGTCTATCAATTACATGAACGAAATGATCTTCACAAAATTGGTTATTCACAAAATATTTCATTTGATCATTTTTTACAAAATCACTCTAAAAAAGAGATTTCATCTGATTTGATGAGTACATTAACACAAGGAATCGTTTTATTAAGTTTTTTGATTCTCTTATTTATTTGTGGAATCTTTCTCTATTTTAAAATTGAAAATAAACATTATCTATTCATCTTTATGATTATGTTATCTTTAAAATTACCATTATTATTTCAACGTTTTTATCAAGATATTTTAAATACAATACCTCATTTATCTCATTTTTATTCTGGAAAATTGATTTATGAAGAAAATGAAATACAAGAGATGGATCAAGACGAAATATTATATCTTCCGATTACACCTACTCTTTGGAAATATGAAAAACAATCTTATCTTCAACCTGAATTCCCTATTTTAAATTTCATTTTGCAAAATTCTAAAGAGATAGAAGTGATACAAAGTGTAGAGAAGAGATTAGAAAAAGAGAAGAAGAATCAAAAATATATTGTTCCCATCTTTACGAAATCAATATTATTCAAAAAAGTACCATCACATTTTCAATGGATTGATTTCATTCAACAAGAATTGAGATTCTTTTCTCAATCCAAAGAGAATAAAACGATCTTTGGAAAACTCATTCCTATTGAAGATACAGAAGAATTGCAATTTGAAATAGAAAGATTATTTCAAAAATATAAATAAAAAATTAAACTTGTGGTATCAATCGGACTTTCTTTTCATTTACTAATTCCATCATTTGATGTATCGATGGAATAATATCTTTTAAACGACTCGATGCTACATAATGATTAAACCAAACTCGATCAAAATGATATTTCCATTCTAAGAAAGGGGTCTTCTCATCACGATCATAACACAACATATCCATCTGCTGACAAATATAGGATTGAATGGATTGATGTAATTCATTGGAATCATCTGTGTATTGAAAAATGTGTTGAATCAGATTTTCATTTAAAAATTGTGTTTCGGATCCATCCAATATTTTTTGACGAATGACAATTTCAGGAGGTTTAAAAGGATAATACTCATTCATGTATAAAATAATATCGAAATGATATTGAGGAAAAGGTATAATGACTTTTGCTATCATTTTACCCAATTGTTGTAATCTTTTAATTTCAGATAAAGTAATTTCATAAGATACAGAGATGGAATCATAAATTTCAAGTTCTTCTAATTCTTTTCTAAATCGTCGTTGGAAACAATGACTCATTTTTCTACATTTTCACACATGATTTCTTTATATTCATTTTATCATTTCGCATCATCTTTTAATTTTTCTTTTCGTGAAGAAAAGATATATTTTGAAAAAACAGTTAATGGAAGAGGTGGATCAATATAAACACTTTCTTCTTGAATTTCCATCTTCTTCTCTTCTTTCACTTCTGTTTTAACCTCTTCTGAAATAGTTATGATTGATTCTTTGGGTTTTAAAATATTTTCTAAACTCTCTTTATGATTTTTTAATAATTCATGAAATTCTTCAATATCTTCGTATAAATAAAAGAGTCTTTTTGAAATATAATTACTAAAAAGGCGATCTACACTATACTCTTGAGAAATCCATTGATACATCTTCTTTTCTAATTCTGAAATATTTGAATTTTTGTGCAAATGAAAATAAGATAATATCTCTTCAAGTTGATAATGATTTTGATAATAACGAATCATAAATTTTACAAAAAATCGTTTTTGTTTCTCCATAATCGTATTATTGGATACATTTGATGTTTCTAATAATACAGATGGAGACATCGATGCACCTAAATTTGAAGCATTTGCATTGGAAGTAGATTCAATAGGAGAGTTGTCAGAACGAGCAAAGAATAGGTTTTCATAAAGATAATTGAGAATCAAATTTAAAATATCAGAAATCTTTTGTTTTAACACAGATGCAATACGACTTGTTCCTCTCTTTTTTAAGATTTCACTTTCTATATATTTAATCAATTGAATCATCTCTGTATCAAAATGATAAGTGAAGAGGTCAAAAATCACTTCACGAATTTCATCAATCTCTTGACTATCGGTAAGTCCTCCATGGAAATAAAAAGATTTGCGTAAAATGAGTAAAACGAATTCTTTAATTTTGCTATAAATATCATTTAAATGATCTTTCAAAATGTTTTTTGGCATCTGTTTGGTGGAGATATGAGAGAGTAAAAAGGGATAGATCACTTTACTTCGAATCTCATTTTGAAAATAAATTTCAATATTATCCATAATATTCTTTTTATTTGAAATAATATCTAAATATTGATGAGTGACAAAATGAATCTTATCAACACCTGTATCTGTTCCTTTTAATAAGATGTCACGTAATTCCAAAAAAGCCGCCCATCCAATATTCTGTTGAAAATATGTCTCTAAATACTCTTCAAACTCATTCGGTTTAAAATTCTGTTCAATCATCTGTTTGTAAATCTTTAACACATTCTCTTGAAATGGATATTCATAAGGTAATGAAATATATTTATTTTCAATTGCATATAAATGTGATTTTATAAATTGAACTATCTTTTTGTATTTACTTGGATCTTTATTTTCAGGATCTTGTATCATCTTCATCATGTATAAAAATCCTTCTCTCAAAACATGAATATTGGTTCCATCAATTAAATGAAAATGTTCTTGCATTGGACTAAATTCAACGATGACAGATAAATCAATGGTCTTTTGACTGGATAGATTTTGATCTATATGAATTCCATAATTCTTGGCTTCTACAAAGATCTTTCTTTCAATTTCATTATACGTTGATATTGAGAAATGTGTATCATAACGCTGAATGAAATTAGTGCAACGCGCATCGATAAAATATTTAAGTTCTACATCTGCATCAAATTCTTCACGACTCATTAAAAATTTATTCTCTGAAAGAATTTTATTCATCAAATGGAATTTATTTAAATTGATGTGAATATGATTGGTTGGATATTCAAATGAAAGTTGCATTTTTTGATTTGTCTCTTTCTTCTCTTTTAATTCAAAACCCAATTTTGTATTTACACCTTGTATCGCTGAATAAAGAGAATTTTCCATTTGATTTCCAAATTCATATTGAATTAGAATCTTCTCTGAACCTAATTCTTCTGCAATTTGACAAAATGAACGTAATTTATATTCCATTTTTTTAATCGCATATTGTTCAAGACGCAGAAAGAGTTCTTGTGATGAAAATCGTATCTTCTTATAAAAGACATTCATATCAATGGTTGCATCTTGAAAATGAATCTCTTTCCAACGAAGTTGTTGATAAATTTTAGGAATTAATTTTTGAAAATGGAGATTTTGAAATTCAGGTAAATGTTGATTCACTAAAAATAACTGTTTAAAAACCCATTTATGAACTTCATCTTTCGTATTCTTTAAAAAATGATTATACATTTGAATTATATATTGTACTTTTGCTTTATCATCAATCGAGAAGATCGTAACATTATATTTTTGAAAATATTCCAATAACTTTTTTCGTGGATGAAAAGAAGAAGAAAAGAAGATTTGAAAATAAGATTTTGGTAAAAATAATATATATTCTGAATAAATAATTTCCAATAAATCAAATAAATTCTCTTTCTTTTCAAAAAAATACTCTAAATGAATATCATCAAATGGATATACACAATACAATTGTATATAATTTTGAAATTCTTTCATCACTTCTTCAAATGAATCCTTCTTAACTGGTTTATTTAATTGAATCGAAGCTTCATCTAACATCTCTTCTAATACATTTGTATCTATAGGATTAGGTGTAAATGGCACGGATCCTCGCCTCGGCTCCATATCCACAATTTGCATCACAATCCCCTTTTGTGAATCTTGTCTCTTCTCCATTTCTCTATATCTCTCTTTGAAATTTAATCAAATGAAAACCAATTTAAAGAAACTCCATTTCTTTAAGTACCCACTTTTATATCAAATAATACTAATATAAAGAAAACTTGATTCTTTATATACTCGTAATTTGTAAAAAAAACTATTAATATAAAGAAATCAGGATTCTTTATATACTCGTA
>JACCDP011075037.1_pt1 | contig 12645 bp, 10 predicted proteins | sample 7445841 | NCBI WGS metagenome assembly JACCDP01 (sample SAMN15323441, study PRJNA562643) | freshwater metagenome | isolation source: river surface water | place: USA:Blue River Watershed | collected 2017-08-17
AACAAAAGTAGATAATTTAAAATATAATGTTATAACTAAAAAACTTTATCGCGGGGTGGAGCAGTCTGGTAGCTCGTCAGGCTCATAACCTGAAGGTCCTTGGTTCAAATCCAAGCCCCGCAACCAAACGCAATATAGTTTTAACAAAAAATTAATTAATAATCTTAATATTAACGGTTTTTTGTTATTAATGTAATTCAAGCTTTAAAAGTTATAAAATTTTTTACTGCGCTTCAATTTCTTTGTTTATCATTTCTTTTACCAATGAAATAATATTGTAACTAGTTTTCCATCTTAGTTCTTTTATAACTTTTTTTGGATCTCCTAATAAAGAATGTACTTCTGTTGGTCTAAAGTATTTACGATCTATAGCAATAATCATCTTATTTCCTACATAACCTTTTTCATTTATACCTTTGCCCTTCCAAACAATCTTCATTCCCAATTCCTTGGCAGCTAAATTAACAAAATATTTTATCGAATAACTTTTTCCAGTAGCGACAACATAATCTTTTGGTTTTTTTTGCTGTAACATTTTCCACATAGCTACAACATAATCTTTGGCATGACCCCAATCTCTTTTTGAGTAAATATTGCCTAGCTTTAATATCTTTTGTTTTCCATATTTAACATTTACTAGGCCTTTTATTATTTTTCTTGTTACGAATTCTTCTCCTCTCAAAGGAGATTCGTGATTAAATAAAATTCCACAACAAGCAAAAATATTATAGGAATTTCGATAATTCTGAGTTATGTGATGAGCAAATACTTTTGCTATAGCATACGGACTTTGAGGTGAAAAATAACTATTCTCATTATGACTTTTTGAAATACTGTTTCCTATCATTTCTGATGATGATGCTTGGTAAAATTTCACTTTATAATTTAAATTTCTAATAATTTCTAAAATTCTTAAACATCCCATTGCTGTAACATCCGAAGTATACAAAGGAGCACTAAATGAACTTTGAACAAATGATTGGGCTGCTAAATTATAGACTTCATTAAAAATATATTTTTTAAAAATTCTGGAAATACTCTCATTATCTAATAAATCAAAATCTTCATAAATTACTTTGTCTTCAATACTTAAAAATTTATGTCTCCAGTTGTCTGATCTTGAAGATCTTCTGTCGGCAATCACTACTCGATAATTCTTATCTAATAATAATTTTGCTAGGTAACTACCATCTTGTCCGCTACCACCAGTTATTAAAGCAATTTTTTTTTTCATTAAATTATTTTTTTTTCCACGATAATGGTGTTAAATTATTATTAATTTCTAAATCATAAAAAATAACTTTACATTCTGAGAAGTATATTATGATTTTATATATGACAAATTTTATTATAAATTTAATAAATAATAAATTTGTTCAGAATTATGATTAGCTATTTTTTTTAATAAGTTCATATAATACAAGAAAATAAAATATCTTATTTTTTACTTTTATAAGTGAATTGAATATAAAATCCAATACAAATCGAATAAATGGTTACAAGCCAACTATTAAAGAAATTACCATTAGTAATGAATGGGAAACTCGCGATAAATAAACTTATTAATACAGACGTCTCGTAATTATTAACGTTCTTATTTTTAAAATATAAATTCCTAAAACGAATTAAAATTTCTCTAGAAATATTTAAAAAAAATAAAACTAGTATTGCAAAACCAAAGATACCAGTTTCTGCAAGTATTTGAACGTAAAAATTGTGCGGATGTGTGTCACAAAAATGTTTACTTTTATTATATGCATAATTTTCTTCTGAACATTTTTTTCTGAACATGTTTGGTCCAACTCCTAATAGCGGCTTATCTTTGAACATGTTGTATGCAGTTCTAATTAAAGTATCATGTCCTTCAGAAAAAAATGTAATTGGCTCTGAATTTTTTAAATTTATTTTATTATCTTCTGTGATAATTTTTAAATCATTTATAAGAACACTTTTTGACATCCTATAAAACAATTTTTCATTAGAATAAGAAAAAATTAAAATCATTATAAATATAAAACTAAAAATTAAAAATTTTTTTTTGAATTTGACTAAAATTAATAGAATGCAAAGATTAAGTAATAAAAAAAAAAATGAAGCACGTTCCCCACTTAAATATATCAAAATAGAAACTAAACAAAAAATAAGCCAATAAAAATTGTAAAATTTGTCTTTTTTTTCATTTATTAAAAGCAATGCAGTGAAGATCGGTAGCAATCTAGATAAATAAGATCCTAAAATTAACTCTTTACCAAAGAGAGACGAATGTCTTGTACGATTCCACCCTTCGACAACATATCCTAATAAATTATAATTATTGAAATATTGATAAAAACCATCGACTATCAAAACAACAAAACTTATGCATAAACTTAAAAAAAAAAAATTATTAAATTTTTTGTTGTTTGAAATTAAAAAAGATATTAAAGCAGCAAATATTCCCACTCTAAAGTAAAATAGTGATGTCTTAAGAGAAAAAATTATATTATCAGATAACAATGATGATAAAATACAAACAAAACAAAAAGAGAAAAAAAAATAAAAAAAATTATTATTAAAAACGAACCACAGTTTATTTTTAAAGACAAAAATCAAAAAAAAAAACGCAGAAGTTCCCAAAATTAAGTTGGGCAAAAAAGGTCCTGTAATAAGAGATGGTATAATTAAAGTGACAAAAAATAAAAAAAAATTACTTTTTATAAGAGTATTTATATTCATAAAAACTATTTAAATTTAGATTAAGTTACTCTTTCTACTAAATTTTCAAATCTTTCAATTATTTTATCTATAGAAAAGTTCTTTAAATAATACTTATAACCACTAGCTCCAATTTGTTTTCTTTTATCATAACTTAATTTTGTAAATTTCACGATTAACTTGGCAAATTTTCTATGATCAGCTGAATTACAATAAATACCACATAAATTTTTTTTAACTATCGATTGAGTTTCTCCATTTGCCATTGCAAAAATAGGAATTTTTGAAGCTAAATAACTTTGGATTTTAGCTGGAATAATTAGATTAAAACAGCTGTTATTTTTTAATGAAACTAATAAAGCGTCAGCTTCAGAATAAATTTGAGAAATTTTATCAATGGATACATAAGATTTAAATTTTACATTTTTCTCAAGTCCTTTCTCAGTTATTTTTTTTTTTAACCATTCTTTCATGGATCCCTCACCTACAAATGTCCATTTAATATTTTTGTTGTATTTTATAATTTCAATAGTTTTTAAAACTGATGGAATATCTTGGGCAAAACCAATATTTCCGAAAAAAAAAATATTAAAATCGTTATTAATTAAATTTTTTTTTTTTTTTATATTTAAATAGTTTTTCTTGGCATGAACAGGTAAATAAAATACTTTTTTATTTATCTTTAAACTAGAAATATGATGTGCAAGAGATTGGCTTTGAGTAAAAATTGCTGAACAATTTTTGTAAATCTTTATTACTAAATTAGAAATTATCCTATAGAATAAATCACTTTTTTTATAACCTAATAAACTCAAACTTTCGGGCCATAAGTCGTGCAACCACATTATATTTGGTGTTTTCTTTATCTTCCCCAAAATTATTGCTGGAATTGCTACGCTTGGTGGCGAGGGAGCAAAAGTAAGTATAACATCAAATTTTTTTCTTATTAACACGAATGGAGAAATAATTGATACATTTACAATAAATGAAAAAAAATACAAAGCCTTGGAAAATAAATTGTTGCCAAAAAATATTACTGGAATTCTAAAAACATCAATTCCTTCATGACAACTATAAAATTTTGATTTAAAATTATATGGAAAATTATATGGATAAATTGGTCTATTGGTAAGTACAGTAATTTTATGACCCTTTGTTGCTAATGCATACAAAAAGTCATTTATTCTAAAATTTTCTGGGTAAAAATGCTTAGTTACACAAAGAATTTTCACAAATTTAAAATTTCTTCCAAACCCTTTGGTTTATGTAGTCTGTATAGCTAACTATAACTCTTACTAATTTCTCTGAAAAATTTTTTACATTATAGTCCTCAGTAAGTTTATTAAATCTCTTCTCTCTATGAGGGTTATTCATTAAAATATCAATTCCCTGAAAAATTCTACTCTCGTTATTTCCAACAAGCATCACAGTTCCTTCTTCCATCGCTTCTTGTCGTTCATAAGATTCTCGTAAATTTAAAGCTGGTAAATTTAGTATAGAGGCTTCTTCATTGATTGTGCCACTGTCTGTTAGAATAATTTTAGCATTTAGTTGCAATTTTAAAAAGTCGGTAAAATTAAAGGCCTCACAAAAAATTATTTTTTTATTATTAAGTTTATAATGTTTTAATTTATTTTTTGTACGAGGGTGTGTTGAAAAAATTATTGGTAATTTAAATCTTTCAATAATTTTGTTCATACAATTTAACAAATTACTAAAATTTTTCTCATTATCTAGGTTTTCTTCTCTATGAAGACTCATCAAAAAAAATTTATTCTTTTTAATACCTAATCTTTTAAGAATTTTTGATTTCTCGCTTTTTTTTTGATTATAATTGATAACCTCTAGCATCGGGCTTCCTAGTTTGATGATTCTATCAGTCTCGACACCTTCTTTAATTAAATTATTTCTAGCAAATTCAGAATATACAATATTAATATCAGAAAAATGATCTATTATACGTCGATTAATCTCTTCTGGAACTCTGTCGTCAAAACATCTATTTCCAGATTCTAGATGAAAAACAGGTATTTTATTTTTTTTTGCTGCTAACGCAGAAAAACAACTATTAGTATCTCCCAAAACTAAAAAAGCATTGGGTTTTTCTTTAAGTATAATTTCTTCAGACATTGATAAAATTTTGCTTATGCTGGCTGAAGCTGTTTTTGATGCTGCGTTTAAAAAATAATCTGGTGTTCTAATTTTAAGATCTGAAAAAAACACATCACTAAGCTCTTTAGAAAAATTTTGTCCTGTATGGATAAAAATATGGTCAAAATATTTATCAAATATTGTAATACATTTTGATAGTTTGATAATCTCTGGTCTAGTACCTACACAGGTAATTAATTTAAGTTTTTTCATGACTTAATTTTTTTAAAAATAGTGTCTGGCTTTTTTATATCAAAAACTTCATTTGACCAAACAAAAACCAAAGCTTTTTTTTTCCCTATATTTTTTAAACTATGTATCCAACCAGGTATTGTATTGATTGTAGTCAAATTTTTATCACTACTTAAGACTTTATAAATTCTTTTTTTAAACAGATGTTGAAATTTAAATTCAACTTTTCCCTCTACAACTAAAAATTTTTCAAATTTAGTGTTATGAAAATGTTCTCCTCTAATATAACCAGGACGTATTGTAAAAAAAGAAAATTGTCCAGAATCTTCTGTTTTTATTAATTCTATAAATTCACCTCTTTTATCTTTGTGAGATACTAATTTTTTTTTAAAATGCACAGGCGATAAATAACTTAAAAAAGTAGAATACAATGCTCTTTCAAAACCATTACCAACTTTTAAAATATTTATAGTAGAAAAGTTTTTCTTAAAAAAAATTATTTTTTTATAAATATCTTTTAATGAAAATGAATAAATAGGTTTCGGTGTCTTAAAATTAAAACCTTTTTTTAAACATTGAATTTCTTTAATTATAAAGTTTATTAAATCCTCAATATAAATCATTTTTTCTTTTTTTTTCTTTTTTAAAAGTGAACTATTTCTGGGTATTTTTTTACAGATAATTCTGGATAAATTAGAATTACTTAACTCACACCATTTTCCAAAAATAGCAGGGGAACGAATAATTGTGATAGGATTTTTAGTTATGTTAAATAAATTCAATAATATTTTTTCTTCTGCTCTTAATTTTATATTTGAATAATTTTGATTTAAATATTCCGATAAACAGATAATAGGTATTTTATGTTTAACTCTTCTAATTTCTTTGCAAATTTGAATTACTTGGCTTAATTTTTTTTTTTGTGAAGCTCTGTCTTGGCTAAAACATAAAATTATTATATCTACTTTTTTAAATTGTATTATTAATTGACTTGTAGACTTGACATTAAAAAAATTAATTTTTTTGTATCCCTTCGTATAACTGTGAAGATTGTTTAAAATAAACTTATTATCACCTACTGCCAAAACATTCATTAATGAAGATCTGTCGGTATTTTTTTATGTTTCAATACATAATTTATGAATGGTAATTTTATAAATATTTTTTTCAACTCCAAAGTATTTAAGGCAACGCTTTTTTCAGAGGAGTATTCTGTAATTAGTTTTGACTTTTTTATACCTTCAGAGAAGTATGGTTTGTAATTAATATCTCTACTATCTGATTTAATAACAAAAAATTTATCGAATTTTTTTGTGAATGACATTTCTTCTTTTGTTATCAAAGTTTCATGATTTTTTTCACCATGGCGGGTTCCAATTAATTCTATAGGGCTTTTGCTATCAAACAAATCTAGCAACGAGGCTGCTACATCTGTAATTAGAGCTGCTGGCGTCTTTGGAATAAAAATATCTCCTGAACTTCCATTTTTAAAAGCAAAGAAAACCAATTGTACTGCCTCTTCAAGGCTCATCATAAATCTTGTCATCTCTTTATTTGTGACAGTTAATGATTTTTTATTTATTATTTGATTAACAAAAAGAGGTATTACTGAACCTCTGGAAGCCATTACATTTCCATAACGAGTTATAAATATTTTAGTTAAGGCCGAAGTTCTTGATTTAGCAACAATAACTTTTTCCATCATAGCTTTAGAAATGCCCATGGCGTTTACAGGGTAAACAGCTTTATCTGTACTTAAACAAATTACTTTTTTAACTTTGTTTTTTATCGCTGCATTGAGAACATTTTCTGTTCCTAATATATTTGTTTTTACTGCTTCCAATGGATAAAACTCGCATGATGGAACTTGTTTTAATGCTGCTGCATGAAATAAAAAATCTACATTTTTCATTGGCTCGCTAATAGAGTCATAATCACGAACATCTCCTATATAATATTTAATTTTATCATTTTTATAAAACCTTCTCATGTCATCCTGTTTTTTTTCGTCACGACTAAATATTCGTATTTCCTTAAAATTTTTTTTTAAAAAAAAATTTAAAACAGCATTCCCAAAAGAACCAGTCCCACCCGTAATTAATAAAATTTTATTTTTAAGCATTAAATATTTTTAACTTCCACCTTTAGCTTTTCTTTTATAGCCAAAACAATTTTAGTGTTTTTCTTTATTAGTTTTTCTACTTCTAATATTTTAGCATCAACTAATATACGATACCATAATGATTGTAAAAAAAAGTAAATTAAGCCTGCTTTTCCATGTAAAAATCCAAGGCAAAAAAAATATCGATAAGAAAAAATTACAAACGCCCTAATTATCAACGGAAGTTTGGCATATAAATTTCTAGATTTTAAGCTAACTACACTCAGTGTCTCAAAATTTAATTGTGATTGTTCTATGTCCTTAAATAATGAATTATATTTTATTAATAAATAATTTAAAGCTTCTGCGGACGAGTATCTGTCATGTTTTCTAATCCATTCGCTTAAAGATTTTAAGTTTTGATCAATTATATATTCTTTAAATTGAACTGTTTTGCCCTCCACCTTAATTTTTTCATCTACCCAACGATTGTCACATTTTCCTTTTTGAAATCTAAATAATCTTAAAAGCCTTACTGGAGATAATCTTCCATATTTTATTAGCGTATCTTGAAACACGAGATGACGTTTAATATAAATCCCGTTAATGTTTTTATCTAACTTAGGAAGTTTATTTTTTATTTCAGCTATCAATGATGAGGTTAGAATTTCATCAGCATCAATCTTTAAAACCCAATCAGTGTCTTGAGATAATTGAGATAATCCAAAATTAAATTGTTTGGCATGATTAATAAACTTATTTTGAATAAATTTAATATTTAATTTTTTTGCAATCTTAATTGTTTTGTCATTTGAAAAACTATCAATAATTAAAATATCACTAACCAATTTTTTAATATTATTGATGCATCTTTCTATATGTATTTCTTCATTTTTTGTGATTATTAATGCTGTAATATTCATAACTTTTAAGTAAATATTATATTAGCTTAATTCTATAAATGAAGGTTTTTTAATTTTTTTTAAAGTCCATAAATATGTTAATCTCATATCGCGAGCAATAATGTTCCAATTAAACCTTTTGATATATTCCCTACTTTTTTCTCCCATAATTCTTCTTTCGTTATCACTTAATGCAAAAGCTTGTTTTAATGCATTAACTAAATGATCAATGCCAATATCAATATGCCATCCACATTTATATTTATTCAAATCCTCCCAAGGAGTACCAGTTGTCGTAATGACAGGAAGACCAAAACTCATAGCCTCCGCAATTACTACTCCAAAATTTTCAGAAAAAGACGGTAAAACAAATAAGCTTGATTGCTGATATATTTTGTTTTTTAATTCATTATCAACATATCCTAAATAATCAATTTGCTCATTAATTTTTAGTTTTTTTGCCAGAATTTTAATTTCATCCAAATGACCCTCTTCGTTTGATCCGGCGATCTGCAATCTCCAATATTGCGGTCTAATTTTTTCCCATGCATACAAAAGATTTACCAATCCCTTTTTTTTTTGAATTCTAGATAAAAAAAGCACATTTTTTATATGTTTTTTATCACTTAAATTATGAGAATGATTTTTTATTTTTTCAAAATTAACACCGTTAGGAATTATAGCGACGGGATTGGTTAGTCCTAAACTTCTAATATCTTTATACTCAAGTTTAGAAGTAGCGATCAAAACATTGGCATTGATTAAATTTTTTTTTTGGTAAAGCAGAAGTGCTGCTTGTTTTTTTAATTTTTTATTTGAAAGCGACCAGCCACTCAACATGCCACGAGTGTGAATAATGTGTGGCAAATTGAAAGTACTTGCTGCTCTGGATGTCCAATAATTAGAAGCTAACCAAATTCCATGACTATGCAATATCATTGGATTATTTTTTTTTATAAGATAGGTAATTCCATTTTTAAAAGATGTTCCAAGTTTTTTAAAAATTGAATATTTATAAGCATAGGTTTCAAAAATCTTTATATTTTTTGGTGATAAATATTCTTCATAAAGTAAATTTTGTGTAGCTAAAAAAACATCTATATCAATTTTTGATAAAGCGTTGACGAGACCTAAAACTGTTCGAGTTGGGCCGCCTGAAGTTAGTTTTAAATCCTCTATTGTGTGTAATACAGAAATTTTATTATTTTCCATTTTTAATCAAACCAGAATAGCAAAACTTAGATATAAACTCCGATAAGTTTATTTTCTTTGCAGATAAAACTTCCGATAGCCAATTTTTTATTGGGATGGCAAAACCTGTCTTTTTTCTTTTTAAAATTGATATTGGCAATTTTTTATCTAAAACACTATTAAGCAAATAACTCTTAGTATAATAAGGAAAAAATTTTATAATTTTTTTTAAGCTATTCAATAAATGAAAGTCTACAAATGGAGTTCTCAATTCTACTCCGTGACTCATACTTGCCCAATCAGAATCTCTTAGCAGTTGATTTCTTAAATATAGTTTTGCCTCCAACTCTGCTAACGCTAGATAAGAATCTTTAGATAATTTTCCAATTGATTTTTGGATATAAGAAAAAATTTTTAATTTTTTATTGTAATTTACATCTTCTATGCACGAAACAGATCTTTTTAAAATCCATAAATTCAAGATAGTGTCTAGATAATTATCTAAAAATTTAAACTTAGAATTATTTTTTATAAGATGTAGCAGTTTTCCAATTAATATAATGATTAAACGAAAAAAAGAAACTTTTCTAAAAATTTTTAGTAACGACTCAAATTTTGCTATTTGTTTAAAATGATTATAACCAAAAAATAACTCATCCCCACCTACACCTGATAAAACAACTTTTAATTTTAATTCAGCAGCAGCTTTAGATGCGTACCAAGTATTTATTCCATCAATTGTTGGTTGGTCCATTGCATTCATAATTTTTGGCAGATCATTTAAAAATTCTTTTTTTGTTACTTTTCTGGCGTAATGTTTAATTCCAAAGTGTTCTGCAATTTTTTTAGCTGCTGTCAGTTCATGCAAAGGTGTTTTTATATACTCATCAAAATAGATAGTGATTCCAATCAAATCCTTAAAACCACTTTGCGTAATCAAACCAGTCAAAACTGCTGAATCTATTCCGCCAGACAAAAAAATACCAACAGGAACCTCTGAGACAAGATGATATTTCACGGTTTCCTCAAGTGACTTCTTGAGCGTTGATTCAGTCTTATCTTTTTCAAAGCTATCTTTGCTATTTAAAAACTTCCATACTCTACCGATATCGCACCATTTTTTATATGATGTTATTTTACCATTTTTTATCCATATAAAATGACCAGCTTTTACAGATCTTATTTTTTGAAAAAATGTATTAGGCTCTGGCACGCTACCTAAAATTTTAAATAACTCTACGGCCTGTTCATCTATTATATTTTCTATTAGTTTTAGGGATAAGATAGTTTTAACTTGGGACGCAAAAATTAATCCGTCCTCTGTTTTTCCATAGTATAAAGGCTTAATTCCGTACGGATCTCTGGCAATAAAGGCTTTTTTTGTTTTCTTGTTATATATAACAAAGGAAAACATGCCTCGTAACTTCATTAACATTTTTTCACCTTCTAAAATAAAAAGATTTAAAATAACTTCAGTGTCTGAGTTTGTTTTAAATTTAACTCCTTCATCTAATAAATTTTTCCTTAATTCTTTAAAATTATAAATTTCACCATTAAAGACTATTACAAATTTTTTACACAAAGAGTTCATAGGTTGATTAGATCTGGATTTAAGATCTATGATAGAAAGTCTTCTAAATCCTAAAAATACACCGTGCTCTCTCCACTGTCCTTCACTGTCTGGACCTCGTTTTGCCAAATGCTTCAATGATATTTTTAAAGAACTTTTATTAAAATTACCAACATTGAATGATGCTATTAGTCCACACATTTTTAATTACTTTCTTTAGAATTGTATAAAAATTTTATTATAAATTTAAATAAAACTCTTAGTTTCTTTATTATATAAAAATCATATTTGGTCGCCACATCATCACTAAAATTTATCATATTTTTTTTTCTTTTTATTAAAGCATAAATTAACCATTTTAAATTTTCTAAATTTAAATTAATTAAAAATCTGTACCAAAATAATTTTTTTTTATATTTTATTTGACTGGCATAACTTAAAATATTATCTGCATGAATTTCATAGATAATTTTTTTATTTTTCCAAATTTCACCTGTGTACTCAGAAGGATAGTAGCTTGGTCTGCTGTGTCTTATAGAAATTAATGGTTTCGCAACATAACCAACATTGTAATTTTTCGACAATCTCATCCACAAATCAATATCTGCAAGGTGTCCATATTTTTCCTGCATCCCCCCAACTTTTATCCAAGAAGATTTTCTAATCATTGTTGAGCCCCATATTTGACAGTCAAAATTTTTAAGCAGATATTTTTGCAATAACCAATCTCCATTTAAATAATCATTTGAAAAAGTACTTGAAATTTTTTTTGTATCAAAAGTTTCATATGCATTAAAAACAAATCCAGCTTCAGGGTATTTTTCTAGTTTGCTTGCCCATTGCTCCAAAAGGTCTTTTTTAAATAAATCATCATGGTGCAAGATTGCAACATAAGGTCTTGAAGTATGAGCAACTGCAAAATTACAATTACCTGCCATTTTTAAATTTTTTGGCGTTCGAATAACTTTGATATTTTTATGGTTTTTGGCGATATTTATAATTTTTTCCCAGGTTCCATCGGTGGAGCAATCATCACTAACAATAAATTCAAAATTTTTTACTGTTTGTTCTAAAATTGAATTGATTGTTGATTCAACAATATGAGCATGATCGAATGTTAGAAGGCAACATGAAATTTTATTGCCTATATTGTGAGTATTCATATTTTATAGCACTGATCAATTAATTTAATTGTTTGATTTTTTGCGGTCTCGAAAGAAAAAGATTTTTTATTAAGATAAGCTTTACCAAAAAATTTAGTATTTTTTTTTTTATCTCTTTCAAGGTAAATATTTTTAATAAAATTTGAAATTTCGACTGGATTATTGCTTTTCATTAAATAACCATTTTTTTTATTTACTATCAAATCTTTAGCTGCTCCTACGGAATGCATACATAAAATGGGCACGCCATAATATATAGATTCATTTACTACAAGTCCCCATGGTTCTTTGTCTGATGGTAAAATGAACAGATCTGCTTTTGCAAAACAATTATGGACTTCACTAGATTTAACAGAATCAAAGAATTTAACAGTTTTATTTAGATTATTAATTTTAATAAAATTTTTTAACTTTAACTCCTCTTTGCCATTGCCAAATATTTTGATATCTAACTTTTTTAAAATATCTGACTTTAATTCTAATAATGATTTAAAAAAATTAACTAATGATTTTTCTTTTACAAGTCTTCCAACATATATAATATTAAAATTCTTTTTATTATTGTTTTTTTTTTTCAAAAAAAATTTATTATTGACATAAGTAGGGTACGGTAAAAAAAAAAATTTATTTTTATTTAGATTATAATTAAACAACCACGAATAATAATTTTTATTTCTTTCT
>JACCDP010673443.1_pt1 | contig 12644 bp, 17 predicted proteins | sample 7445841 | NCBI WGS metagenome assembly JACCDP01 (sample SAMN15323441, study PRJNA562643) | freshwater metagenome | isolation source: river surface water | place: USA:Blue River Watershed | collected 2017-08-17
CAAGGGGAAACAGACAGACACACGAGCATGGGAAATTTCGTAGAGCGGGACGCAGCAAGACCTCTTCTCGGGCAGAGAGCATCCAACCCTCGAGGTAGCCGAACCACAGATGTCCCGATGTATGATGCGCAACGATGGCCGTCACAGCGTCTGCCAGCTCATCCAATGGAAGTATAGACAGATCGAATGCACCCAGAGGTTTGTCCCTCCGAAACATGTAGACGGTGAGCATTGTCTTCTACTCTCCCGCTTTCGTAAACCGAGCCAGACGTGCAGCACGCAGTTGTTCGGGATTGAGCACAGGCGGTCCCGCACCGGCGGCCAAGGGCGCTCCCTCCAGCTCACACATCTTGGTCCACTGCTCCTTGGTCGTCGACTGGAACCGGCGGAGGCAGATCGACAGGTCCTTAGACGTCTTCCGCCCCATGTGGCGAGTGTAGTCGCAGTTCGTCATGACGATGAACTTCTCCCACGGACCGGTGCGGAGGACCAGTGCATAGAACGTCGACAGCTGCTTCCATGTCACGACGTTCTTCTTGTGCGAGACGTGCTTCTTGTACTTGCACTGAACGGCCGTGTACTTCCCGTTCTTCTCGCAGATGATGTCGATGCCAACGTCTGGGCGCTTGAGAGCAAGCGTCGCCAAGACGTCGTCCGGCACGTCTGGTAACCGCCAGACCTGCGAGTAGCCCTTGACGTGCTTCAGATACAGCACGCAGAACTCCTCGAAGATGTCCCCACGGACCTTCTTGTTGTCTCGAGTGCGCATCTCCACAAAGGTGTGAGCAGGCGCCTCGTAGTGCTTCTGGCACTCCACTAGGAACTCGTCGAAGAGGTTCATCGGCGACCTCAACAGAATGGCGTGAAGCAGGCGTGAGAGTTCCATCTTGTCCAACCACCTTCTAGACTCTGGTCAAATCCAATTCGTTTTAGGAGGGAGTGGTAAACCGGCGCTTGGCATCCTTGAGTTCAACCTGCTGGGCAACCGTCAGAGAGCACGGGCACGCCGTGGTATACTGGGCGGGCTTTCCGCACACTAGGCAGCAGCTCGCCGTGTTCCAGCCACGCCCATACGTGTTCTTCGCCGCCTGAACCGCAGCCAGCTGAGAATCCGCAGCCAGACGGTCGTTGATCTCGGGAACCACCGTGGACGAGTAGCAAACCGCTTGGATCTGCGACGCCTTGGCATTGCGAGGCAGCTCGGACTGCGCAACTGCCTGACCCGCAGTATACAGATTGTAGGTCTCCGTGTCCTGAACCTTGTGACCGCCCTTGTACGGCGCATCCTGCCGAGTGGACGGCGCATTGAGAACGTGGTTACCGGAAAAAGTGGCGACCGGCTTCTCCAGCGTCCCAGAAGCCGCAAGACGCTTGATCACTTCCGTCTGATGCCCCGCATCACGATGCGGGCGAGTGTCGGTATACTGTATCATTCTCTGCTTCATCCGCCCCAGATACTCGCTGTACGACGACATTTACTCTTACCGCACATTTTCGTCACATACCTGGGTGCGCAAGGAACCGAACCCGACAGCACTCACGGGTTAGCCCAAGCTCATCCATGGCTCGACCTTCCGCAGTAATGACCGTCGAGCGATTGACGTAGACGAGATCGCCATTCTCGGGGCGACCCTCGGCCTTGCGGAACCGCTTGACCATCTCGAGGTAGGTCTGCCACTTGCCCGCCAGAGGCATATTGCACACACAGCGCATCGGAGGAGGATAGTTCATTCTGCTGTTCTCTTGTCTAGACTAACGGGTTCCGTTTTTCTTGTCTGCCCGAAGAAACAATGAAGTTCAGACTCAAGACAAGCGATTACTGGCTGCTGGGTCTTGTCCTCGTGGTTCTTGTTCTTTTCGGAGTTCTTGCGGCTCCCAAGACGTCGTATGACGATGAGGTTTCGAAGGACGTGGAAAAGGACCGCATGCGGTTCTCTCCCGCCAACAGTCTCGACATTGCGATGGCAATGAAGCTGGTGACGCACGCCCCGCCCAATCCTCTGGCTCCCCCCGAACCGTCTCCCGTGACCCTTCTGTACCCTCCTTCTGCGGAGGATCTGGAGAAACTCTCGGGTCCTCAGTAAAGATGTCTGCGTTCAAGTATTGGCTTCTGGTATTTCTGGTCGGTATGGCGTTTCTCACAACAGGTCTTGGAGGACTCCAAGATATGTTGGGAATTCAACTCCCGATGTCTCGTGAGCACGGGTGGAATGACGGGATCTTCCTAATGCTCACGGCAATCCTAGTGGCCGTTGTTCTGAAATAATCAGACCACTAGACAAATGGCGGCACCGGCGGGTTCGGGTGCGGTTGAGGCGTATTCAAAGACGAAAACACGGAAGGCTGCTCCGGGAGTCTACGTGAAGGACTTTGTTCCCAAAGCATCTGACCGTGTGATGGACGAGGCGGCACTGCGTGATGTTGCATCGGTGAAAAACACGCTCGAAGCGGCGAAGCATACGGATCCGTTTAAGTCGACGGCTCCTCGAGAGCTTCCACCGGGCACCTATGGCGGACGCAAGTCTCGTCGTCGGGGTGGTGCAATGATCAAGACGGTGCGTGAGCTTGTTCTTGATCTCGAACGTGATCCGTCGGAAGCAACTCTGCGGAATGTGCTCTCGGATCTCAAGGAATCACCCAATCCCGTTCTTCGTGATACTGCCGATGGACAGGAACGTTTGCTAGATCTCCCGCCCCAAGCGGATCCGGATCCTATGCCTGTTCGTGTTCGTCACGTCATCGGTCTCCTGCTTCCGGTCATGCGGGGGTTCCAGTATGCCCGTGGCGGTCGTCGTCGGGGCGGTGCGATGGTCAAGAACTATGCCGAACTCCTTCGTGATCTCGAGCGTGATCCCACCGAGGCGACTCTGCGAAATGTGCTCTCGGATTTCAAAGGCGCAGACGACAACCCGCGTATGAAGGACTATGGCGAGGAATACGAAGAACGTCTCGAAGATCCCCTTCGTCCAGGAGAGACCAGAGCCGACCGTGTTCGCCAGATTATCGTGAATGTCACGGGGCTGCTCCGTATGTACGGGCGTGGTCGTCGCAGAAAGACCACTCGTCGGCGGGGTGGTGCTCTAACCAAACCACTGCCTCAGCTACTGGAAGACCTCAATCGTGACCCCTCGAAGGCAACACTGGAAAATGTGATTTCGGATTTCAAGACTTCGAACATACGGTACCTAGAAGGTAGAGGAGCTCGGCTCGAAGCCCAGCTTCGGGAAGGACGTAATCGCCTAGATTACCTCGTCCAACTGGCGAAAGAAGACATCGAGGCTATTCTTGGAGGAAGAGCAGGTGGTCGTCGCAGAAAGACCACTCGTCGGCGTAAATAATCAACTCACTACACAAATGGCGGCCCCAGCGGGTTCGGGTGCGGTGGAAGCGTACAAGACTACGGCGGTTCGAGGTGCGAAACCTTCGGTGAGTGCAGCGGAGTTTGTCCCGAGAGCGTCTGCGGATGTCGCTGCGAAGTCTGAGGCTCTTCGCAAGAAGGTAGAGGAAGATGTTGCTGGGGCGACGTCGGGTGATCCCTTCAAGAAGCCTCCTCCCAGAGAGCTTCCGCCGGGTACGTATGGTGGCAAGAAGTCTCGGCGGAACACCCGTCGTCGGGGAGGTGCGATGGGTAAGTCGGTCGCACAACTCCTTAATGAACTCGACGACGATCCGTCCGAGGCGTCACTGAGAAATGTTCTCTCGGAACTCAAGGAATCCGGACATGCGTGGACAGTGGCATTTGCACACTCAATGGAAAAAGGGCTCAATGATCACAAGGCTGCGGGAACGCTCACTGGTCAACTTATCCAAGCCGGTATCGGTTACGTCAAGGATCGTATACGAAAGGGAAGAATCAAGGATGGCGGGCGTCGTAAGACCCGCCGTCGGGGCGGTGCGATGATCAAGACGTTTGCCGAACACCTCGAAGACCTTCGGGCTAGCCGCACTCGGGCAACACTGGAAAACATACTTTCGGATTTTGAACAATCGGGGGTCCGTGTCCTTGAAGAATACGCACGCGTTGTGAAGCGGAATCTCCGAGACAATCCTGGAGAGGAGGGTGCTCGCCTGTATTTTGCGAGTGCCGAGAGTATGCTGCGGAGACACATTCCCGTAGAGGGTCGTGGTCGTCGCAGAAAGACCCGCCGTCGGGGCGGTGCGATGATCAAGACGATTGCCGAACACCTCGAAGACCTTCGGGCTAGCCGCACTCGGGCAACACTGGAAAACATACTTTCGGATCTTGAGCAGTCGGGGGATCGTGAACTTGAAGCTCACGCACGCATTGTGAAGATGGCCCTCCAGCGCAATCCCGGAGAGGAAGGTGCTCGCATATATCTTCCGATTACTGAGGGTATGCTCCAGAGACACCTTCCCGTAGAGGGTCGTGGTCGCCGCAGAAAGACCACTCGTCGTCGGCGCTAATCTACCACATCGTCTCCAGTTCCTCCACGCTCCAGTACTCCGCCGAGCCATCGGGCATCCGGCGAACCACAATGTTCGGCAGCTTCTGCTGCTCAATCTCACGCTTGGCGACGTGCTCCACGAACCTCGGGTCGGACGTCTTCAAGCCAGTAATGTCAACGAGAGGGCGAGCTCCGTGTGCGAGCTGATCGGCACGAACCCCCAGCAGGTAGACGTACTCGTACTTGGTGTAGAGCGGATGGGTGATGCGAGGCGTCTTCATGGCCTCAGTAACATCCTTCCGAAACACGGGCTTCACTTCGGGGTGGTTCTCCATTGTTGTTGATACAGAACCTTTCGCCGTAAATCTTCCGTTTTTAGAACAAGATGCCCACTCTCTCTGCGTCGGACTACACGCAGTTCCTGAAATACAAAGCGGCGGCGACTGCCTATCAGAGCGGTCAGGCTCCCCGCAAGATCCAGACCACGGACCAGCTGGTTCCGTCCGTCTCGATGCTCAATACCATCATCCGCACCAGTCAGGCGTCGCTGGTCGTCACGCCTACGGAGACCAATCTCGTGGGAAATGCTCGGGTTCAGGCGGTTCAGCCGATGCGGACCAACAACCCGAATGAGCTTTCTACAATTGCCTATGGTGGAGTGGGCCCGACGTCGTCTGCGATCCAGCGCCCCGGCGGTCTTCCGACGGGGTTCAAGTCGGGTATGAATACGTACACTCGCCCCGCTCAGAATGCGGGCTGGGGTAGCGGCGCCAATCAGTCTTAACCCCGTGCAGCTTGCTTCCATGTGGTGACACAGACAGCGCACTGGTAGAGCCAGACGGCATTGGTCGCATCGAGCTTCAGACCCACGATATTTGACGGGCGACCCCGAGACGGGCAGGTCTCATTGACGCAGACCATGTTCTCAAACCGAGGCAGGACATCGGCGTCCTTCATATACGGATTGATCGAGATCTGGACCGACAGATCCTGTTGAAGGTTGTGCTCGTAGACTACAGCGCCAACGGGCTCCTCGTAGTCACAGGCACGGCACTTCTGATACATTGCCCCATCACGTTCCGCATAATCGTGGAGCATGTTGCGGCACTTCTTGCAGAACTTCATCTTACTTACTTCCGATACGAAGTCTTTCATTCGTTTTGCGAAAGTAGAAACGTGCGTTCAAAACGAACCATCCTGTAACTTCTTCTCGGAGGTAGAATCATGTCGTCTAGGCTCGAGCTTTTCTTGAACGGTAACCCGAATGGGAAGACCGACTCCGAAAGGAGCGGGCGTCAGGTCACCGAGAAGGACAAGCCGTTCAACCTCTGGTCGTTTGACAACAAGACCAAATGGTACGTGGAGCCGAGGGACATGGACGAGTTCTACCGTCTCTATTGTGCGGAGCTCCGCAAGTGTGTGCCCCAGTATCTCACTGAGCGCTCAACTCCTATTAGCTACCTGCGTGTTGACTTGGACTTCAAGTACGACGGTCGGGAGGATGAGCACAAGCACACGCAGGCGCAGGTCGTTCTGTTCATGAAGGCCTACATGGCGGAGGTCAAGAAGTACGTTCAGGTTGAGGATAGCGAGGAGATCTACGTTCTGGAGAAGGAGTATCCGACGTTCGATGCGGGTCATAAGATCTCCAGCTCGGGTGTTCACATTCAGATTCCTCGCATCAAGATCCGCCCCGACATTGAGAAGAACATCCGGCGCTCGCTGCTTCGGCGTATGGAGGAGTTCTTCCCGAATCTGGGCTGCACGAAGTCGTGGGATCATGTCTACGATCCATCTCCTTCGGCCCACACGGGAAACTGGCCGCTGCTTGGTTCGAAGAAGCCGACGGAGGGTGCACTCCCCTATGAGATCAAGTACATCCTCGACTGGGACTCCGAGACGGGTGAAATCAGCGTGGATACCGACGTGCCGTCTGCGATTACTCCCGAGCTTCTGAAGCAGTTCTCGGTTCGGTCGGAGAAGTCCGAGGAGACTCCGCTCACGGAGTACGGTCAGGCGAACAGCCGTGCTCCGATGGAGACATCGACTCGTGCGGTCTCTCGTGGCCGTGGGGATACTCGGGGCCCTCCGGGGTCTCGGGGCGATTCTCCGACTCGGTATGTGGAGCCTCTGTCGGAGATCCGCAAGAAGTACATCTCGTCTCACGTGATGAACCTCGCAGAGTTCCGGCACAGCGGCTCGCATGACGAGTACGTCAAGGTGGGTCAGTGTCTCAAGAACATTCATCCGTATGACCTCGAGGATGTCTGGCTGGACTTTATTGAGCAGACATCGGATGACGATCGCAAGCGCAAGGCTCGCAACAAGTGGAACGAGTTCATCGAGCGTGTCGATGGTGAGCGGCTGGGCGAGGGCAGTCTGCGGTTCTGGTCGATGACCGACAACTACGAGCGGTACAAGGAGATTGAGGACTCGAACATCGATCGGCTAGTCGATGAGGCGGCACAGACGGCAACGGAGAATGACGTGGCGCACGTGGTTCACGCCATGTATCGGGAGAAGTTCGTCTGTGCCTCGGTGCGGAACAACGACTGGTATATGTGGGACAATCACATCTGGAAGAACAGCGAGAACGGTGTTGACCTGCTGGCTGAGCTCTCGCAGCGTGTGGCGAAGGTGTTCCACAAGAAGGAGATGACGCAGCACGTCATCATCGAGAATCAGGAGGTCTGCTCCCACAAGGAGCACTCTCCCGGTTGCCCGAGCTGCGAGGCGGAGAAGAAGCGGAAGCAGTATTCTGCGGTTCGGCTCCGGCTCAAGACCACCAGCTTCAAGGAGAACGTCATGCGGGAGTGCAAGATTCTGTTCCGTGACACCAAGTTCCTCCAGAAGCTCGACGAGAACAAGCACCTGATCGCCTTCAACAACGGAGTCTTCGATACGCTGGGCAGCGACGATACGGATGCGAGTGGTAACTACGTTCGCCCGTGGTTCCGACAGGGCAAGCAGGAGGACTACATCAGCTTCTGCACGAACATCGATTACAACGACGAGCTGGCACACACTGCGTATCCATGCTGGCCCGAGCTGAAGAAGTTCCTCGACAGCATCCTCCCCCACGAGATCGTTCGGGCGTACTTCCTGAAGAGTCTGGCACTGTGTCTCTCCGGTGAGTTCGTCCAGCGGTTCCACATCATGACGGGCTCGGGTTCGAACGGCAAGTCGATGCTCATGAATCTGATGGGCACGGCGATGGGTGACTATTGCTACAAGGCGAACATTGCGATGTTCACGCAGAAGCGTGGCAAGGCGGGCGCAGCGTCTCCCGAGATTGTTCGCATGAAGGGCAAGCGGTTCGTGACGATGTCCGAGCCCGATGAGGGTGAGCCGCTCTCGACGGGTTTCCTGAAGGAGATCACCGGTTCGGAGAAGATCCTCTGCCGTGACCTGTATGCGGGTTCCAAGCAGATGATTGAGTTCGACGTCATGGGCAAGTTCTTCCTGAGCTGCAATGAGAAGCCGCCAGTCAAGACGGTGGATGGTGGCACTTGGCGCCGTATCAAGGTTGTGGACTTCCCGAGCAAGTTCGTCCATGAGCCGAAGCTTCCGCACGAGCTCCCGATCGATGAGAGCATCATGCAGAAGGTGGTATCGACCGAGTGGGCGACGTGCTTCATGGCGTACATGATTCACCTCTACAAGTCGGGCAGCGGTCTGCGGAAGCTGTCCCCACCTCCGGAAGTCGAGGTGTTCACGAACGAGTACAAGGAGGAGTCGGATGTCATCGCACGTTTCATGCGCGAGTACATCCACTCGGTGTCCGACCCTGCGGGTTCTGGCGAGCCGATGGGCGACGGTCCTCCGGAACCGACGACCACGACCAAGCTCAACGAGACATTCAAGGAGTGGAAGCGTGTGAACGAGATCTTCGCAGGGAACAACTTGGATCTCAAGAAGCGTATCGAGGCCCAGTTCGGGAAGTACCCCCGCAACGGCTGGACGAGCTTCCGGTTTGGGAACTCTTAATGCTTGCGACGACCCGTCTTCGAGCGGGACTTCTTGCCGCCACGGTACGTCTTGCGGTGCTTGCGACCCTTGCGGTGCCGGCCACCGTACGTAGGAGGGTAGTCCCCCTCCGTCTCCGCAGGAGGAGCAACGGGCGCCTGCGAAACAGGAGCCGTCGCCGCATCCGAGCTACTCGAAAACCACGTCATAGGATTGTACCAGACCATTCTTACTTTTGTATCACAGGTTTTTTACATCTGGCGGGAGGCACCGATCTTGGAGAGGAAATAGGTGCGGAGGAGGCCGATGGAGACAACCACCAGGAAGAAGGAGATCATCAGCTGGACCAGCGCCGTGAGGACCTCACCGACCTTCAGGGTCACACCGCCAACCGAGATCTGGTACTCCGTGACACCCTTGCCCGCAGACGCCGCAGGCGCAAGGAGCGGGGTGATGATGCCATCGGACAGCGCCGTGAAGAACTTCGACACAACCGACCCCAGATAGAACGCCGCCGTCAGGATGATGATGTCCTTGGTATCCAGCATTTGTTTGTAGAGACGCAGAGAGTTTCTTTTTGGGTCAACAGATAAAGATGCCTCGTGTTCCCGATGCTTCGATGGTGACTCGTCTGCGGGGTCTCCAGTCGTCCGTTGTTGCCGATCCTGTTAAGAAATCTGCGTCCTATGTTCCCGCACAGCCCGCCCTGCTCTTTTCCCTCCGCTCGACGACGGAGGGGCGGGGTATCTTCCCCGGAGGGACTCTTCTGGCGAACCCCGTAGCGAAGCGCTATGTGAACCCCCGTGAGCTCGGGTTTGTTCCCCCACCGCCTCCCATGCCTCGCATTGTAATTGATGCGGGGTCTACGGACTTTGGTGCCGTTACCAACAACAACGTTGTCTACACGTTCAGTGACCTCCCGCCTGCAGGGGCCTTCGAGGCCATCATCATCAATGGCGTAGATATTGGGAGCATCCAGCGTGTGTCGATCTACGATGACACACCCGGTTCCCGTGATCTTATGGGCAGCACAACAATCAGCATCACTCCCGAATGGAGCGGATCCTCCTTCATCGCCGACGCCAATACTCCTGCTCTCCAAAAGGCCGGCGGTGGCTTCCCGACAGCCTCACCCCTTCTCGTGTTCACGGCTGTTCCTCTTGTGTCTGGACTTGCCATCATTCTTGATGGCGCCACGCCGTAATCTTCTTCGTTTCAAGACAATGGACACCCGCTTCTGGGGACCCTCGGGGTGGCAGCTTTTCCACCTTATCGCATTTCGTTCGGACCATCCAGATGATGTCCTCAACGACATGAAAGACGTTCTGCCTTGCAAGTTCTGTCGGGCGTCGACGACCGAGTTCGTGAAGAAACACCCGCTGCGGGGCGATGCGGGCAAGTGGCTCTACGAGATCCACAACATGGTCAACGACAAGCTCCGGAAGCAGGCGGAGACCGACGACAAGGTTATTGATCCCGGACCCGACCCCGACTTTGACGAGGTCAAGGCGAAGTACATGGCGATGAAGCCGACGAAGCCACCGGGTCGTGACTTCCTGATGGCGGTCGCCTATAACTACCCCGATGCACCTGAACCGCATGACATGTCCACGCAGCGCCAGTTCATTCACCATCTTGCAAAGGCATATCCCTTCGAGGGCATGCGCAAGTCGTTCCAATCGTACCTCAGCAAGAACGAGGTCGAACTCGGTTCTCGTATGGAGTATCTGCGGTGGATGTACGGACTGATGAAAGCGATGTCCAGATCGGGAATGCGGACATTCAAGGGCTACATCCAGCACCTCGCCTACTACAAGGCGGGTTGTACGAAGAAGACCTACAAGGGCAAGACCTGCCGAAAGACAGGCATGGGAAACTACACCAAGAATCGAGACAACAAGAAGACCCGCCGAGTTGTCGGCGGTGGGCTTCTGTAGTGGTTGTTGTATGGAATACGTGAGCGGGGTTGGGGTATTGGGTTAGGCGAGCGGTTTAGTGCTTGCGGGAGCCCTTCTTGGACCGGCGCCGGCGGCCACCGACAGACGCAGGGGACAGAGTCGCACCGCCCATCATCTGGTCGCCACCGCCACGGCGAGTCTTCTTGCCGGACTTGCGGTACTTCTTCTTCGCCGACTTCATGGCCTGACCCAGAGACCAAGACGGGTGCGCACGCTTCTCCGCCATGACGAGCGCCATCCACTTCCGGCGGCCGCCCGCCTGACCATCACCGCCCTCGCCACCAGCAGGAACATCAGCAGGAGGAGCTTCAGCCATTTTGTTTAACGAGCGAGAAAGGCTTTTTGAACGAAGCCAGGGGGCTCGGAGGCGAAGAGATTCCACTGGCATCCATACGCAATCGGAGTCTCGGGATTCGCCTTGAGGTTCTTGAAGACCATCTCGGGGGCGACGATGGAAATGCGGTCGACATTGAACTGGGCGAGCTCCTCAGGATCCCGAGGGTGAGTCGCTTGGTGGTGAGACAGTCGGCGAAGGAACGAGCTGTCCCACGACAGATTGACATACTTGTCGAGTTCAGTACCCGCAACTCCGCCCGATACGATGATAATCGCATCCTTGAGGTTGTCCAGCGGTTGCTCGACGATCTCCTCCTTCATGTCCACGAGGTGCTTCCGCACGGTTGTGGAGATGTGATAGGCAGCCTGATTCAGCGTGTAGCTCTTCTCAGTATGCGGGACGATGCTGAGAATGAACGGATCCTTGGACGGGAAGGCGTCGTTCGCAATGTCGATCATGACCTTCTCGAAGGCGACATTGTCCTCGACTACATCCGACCCACTGTTGAACGGCTTGGTCGCTACGACCGGTTCATCCCGCTCATCCGAGAAGACGTGGAGTTCAACCAGTCGGATTCCACGCTTGATCGCTGCGGGAATGTCCTCGAAGACTGCGCCCGCTGCAGTGTAGTCACAGAGCCGGCGAGTTCGAGGCGGTGCGATCTCGGGAGGCGAGAGACCCAGTTCCTCGGACACCAGATACAGCAGGAAAAGCAACAGAAGTCCGATTATCAGCCACTGCTCCATTGTCTTCTGTTCTCACGATATTTTCGGAATCCGGAACAGCAGCGTGCGGAAGGAGTTGATAACCTCGTCGGGGATACGCTCGCCCATCGGAATCTCCATCAGGCATGCATAGTGGAAGTAGATGCAATAGATACCACACTCGGAGTCTCTGTACTGGTGACGGGTCTCGTTGTAGGTCAGTTCCATTCCCTTGCTGTGGATCCCCGTCTTGTCCCACTGCTCCTTCCAGCGTTCCATTAGATCCACGATCTCCTTCTCGGGCTTCTGCGCATAGGAGTCGAAGTAGGTCATACGAGGAAACTCCAGCTCGGGACGGATGTCACAGAACACGCAGACCCAGTGCTCACCCGGTCCGTCGTGGGGATCCGTATTCACGACAATCCCAATGCGGTGTTTCCCCTTCTTGTAGAGCTCCTCGAGCTTCATCTTGCACAGCGCAGACACTAGACACTTGCCCGTCTCGGACTTCAGGTCAAAGTCGATGGGCACTGCTCCAACATAGAAATAGTCGTTAAAGACCTTCGCAAAGTTCTTCTCAATGGCGTCGATGTCGTCGGACGAGAGCCATTCCCAGCGATTGACGGCCCATTCCTTCGGTGCCTTCGGTCGACGCAGAAGAGCCGCTACAATGCACTCAGCACGCCCCGATTTGCACTTGTCTCGTAGGCGGACTTGGAGCTCGTTCCATTCGAGTTCCGTACCCCCTTCCTGAATCGGTGGTTCGTGTGGATGTTCCTTGTTGTAGACTTCACGGAGACGTTTGATAGCATCTGCGTCAAGCCAAGACATTCCTTGTTCAAAACGAATACTTTTAAGTCCATGGGTCAGACAAACCAATGGACACTCTCAAGCCTGTGATTGCCAAGTATCTCGAGGTCACGAAGCGACTCAATGAAATCAACGCACGAGCCGGCGAGTTGCGGGATGAACGTCGTACGGTGGAGCTGGATCTTGCCGCTGCGTATGCGTCTTCGTCCGGTCTTCCCGACAAGATTGGACTGAACGCTTCACAGATGATCTTCTCGGTCAAGAAGCCGGGCGAATGGAAGAAAGGATGGACGCTGTCTAAGAAGCAACTCGAAGAATACCTCCTCGAGATCCTGCCGGACCGCGGGGAGGAAGTCATGCGAGAAATCGTGCGTCGTCATGAGGAAAAGCTCGTCGCTACGGACTACTCGTTTGATTTGAAGTCTATTTCAGGGGAACGCAGTTAGATGCCTGTTTGGTGTCC
>JACCDP010225872.1_pt1 | contig 12642 bp, 18 predicted proteins | sample 7445841 | NCBI WGS metagenome assembly JACCDP01 (sample SAMN15323441, study PRJNA562643) | freshwater metagenome | isolation source: river surface water | place: USA:Blue River Watershed | collected 2017-08-17
AAAAAGCCAGCGCAGGAAATTGACATGGGCGCAGCAGAAGTCATCGAAGACATGAAGAAGCATAAGGAACAAGGTGAGCATTTTTTGCACTTCTTCGTTCCGGGTCAAGAGGAGGCATACGCCTCGCTGGAGGATTTAGAAAATTGGGAGATATGCTTCCATGACATGGTTCACAAGATTAAAGCCAGCCAGAAGCTTGCAGACGCAACCAAGCGCGACAAACTTAAATCTTTGAAAGATGTAAACAAAGCAGTCATTGATACGCTAGACGCTGTTACCAAGATGCGAGTCATGGCAGCAGCTAATTCATTGGAGGAAGTATGAAGTCAACACATGAGCAAGAACCGGGGAAAGGCGTTCTGTTTACCAACGACAAGAAGGAACCGGGTAGCAGAGCGCCAGATATGAAAGGTGGGTTTACTGCTGACCGTGACATTAAACAGGGCGAGTGGGTAAAGCTTGCAGCATGGACTAAACAGACACGGGTAGGCAGCTTGATTAGTTTGGCGCAGGACAATTGGGTTCCTGATCCTAACTACAAGAAGCCTACAGAGGGCAGCAAGGTCAGAGAGTACACACCTAGAGACGACGATTCTATTCCGTTCTGATGGCAGCTAGTCGCTCACCCACACAACGAAGCCTTGAGTATCTCAGGGAACAGGGATACCACTGTGAGGTGGTAGAGAAGTGGAATCCTTGGACAAAACAAAGACGCGATCTTTGGACTTGGTGCGACATTCTGGCTATACGAAAAGATGAAGTATTGGCAGTACAGGTTACGGCATCTGCTGTTGCTGATCGTATAAAGAAGATTCAGGATTCAGACACGGTAGCAAAGGTCAGAGAAGCCGGTATTCGTATTGAAGTTCACGGCTGGAGAAAGAACGCGAAAGGCCGTTACGTGATTAGAGTGGAGGATATATCTTGAAAGCAGCTAACTTGAGTAAGTCAGACAGGCTACAGAGAGTATTTAAATTGCTATCTAAGGGAGGCGAATACACAACACTAGAGATTATTCAGCAAGCAGGTGTGTGTGCAGTCAACAGCATTATTTCCGAACTACGGGCGAACGGTTTTGACATTAGCTGTGAGCGCCGTGAAAACAAGTGGTTTTACAGGATGACAATATGACAAAAATATTCATTTCGACACCTATGTACGGGGGCCAGTGTTACGGGTTCTATCTACAGTCTTTACTACAGCTAAACAATCTACTCAGAGACAGCAACATAGAGTCTGTAATGTCTTTTATGTTCAATGAGAGTTTGATTACTCGCGGCAGGAATGCGCTTGCTCATGGCTTTCTGAAGACAGACGCGACTCATTTGTTCTTTATTGACGCTGACATTCAGTTTCATGCGCCAGATGTTCTGAAGATGATTGAGGCAAATAAGGATGTTATCTGCGGCATATATCCCAAGAAAGAGATTAACTGGCAAGGCATCAAAAACGCAGTCGAATCAGGAGTCGAGACAGACCATCTCAAATACTTTACAGGTTCATTCGTAGTCAATCTGAAAGGCTATGAAGGATCAGCAACCGTGCCAGTAGATAAGCCTGTTGAGATATGGAACGGCGGCACTGGCTTCATGCTTATCAAGCGTGAGGTATTTGAGAAGCTAAAACCTGTTGTTCCTGTTTATGTTAATGACGTTCTCGATCTATCAGGAACTATAGGTCAGGAAGAAATTAGCCAGTTCTTTACAGAAAGCATAGAGCCGGAGACACGTAGGCTTTTATCTGAAGATTATCACTTCTGCAAAACGTGGCGTGATAACGGAGGGGAGATATACGCAGCACCGTGGGCGGGGCTAACGCATATCGGAACCTATCCTTTTGATGGAAAACTTCTACCCGCACCATAAGGAGACAGCAATGCACGGGCAAAAGATTGAATGCAAGATTCTAGATTTTTTGGCAGAGAAGATTGCGGCAGAACTTGGCGGTAAAGCTAATGATGCTGCAATTGCTAAATACTTTGAAATGCAGCCACCTGTTATTAGCAAGATTCGTCATGGCAGGGTGAAGGTCAACTCTGATCTTATCCTAGCCATTCACGAAAAGATGGGCGTTCCTGTTGCAGACATTCGCGCAATGCTGTAATCACACTTGTTAAAAATAAGGAGATAACCATGAAATACCTCATCGCTATCTGGACTATCACTGCCGCTAGTCTGTCATATGCAGCTTGCACCACCCACACATACCAGCAAAATGGCAGGTATATAACCTGCACAACCTGCTGTGACTCTGCTGGCAACTGCAATACAAACTGTTTCTGATGGAAGTCTTTACTGCTTTTATCTTCTTCGGAGGATTGTTAGTAGGAATGGGGGCATCATTGCTGATTTCAGCAATCATCGCTTACTTCATTTTTTGCTAAAATACTTGTGGGCGAAAGCTGTGTTGTCTTTGATTAACTCTGGTCAGTAGTCGATCAACACAGTGAGTAGCCTACCTCTTACCGCTACGCTTGGCAGTCTTGGCTGAACGTATAAAAGCTTCCTTAGTTGGATAGCCTTTTTGACCCGGTTTCTTAGGCGGCAAGCCTTTCTCCCGGCGCTTGTTGATGTTGTAGTAAAGACCTTTTACCGGCATTTCCATCTCCTCATAGAAGCTTTAGCGCGTTCAGAGTTCTTGGACTTGCGTACTACGCCAGCCATACGCGCACAGAATGACTTACGCCGTGCTGCCTCACCCTTGGTAGGATTGCTGCTAGTAACAGGCGCACGTAGATTACTGCCCGTTTCCCGATTGTACTTGGCTCTGCCTTTGGCAGTTAAACCAGCGCCTTGACTAGCCGGTAGCTTCTCGCCTCTGCCTATAGATAGGCTGACACCCTTCTTAGCCATTTAGCCTCCGTTAATAGATGCCATGATTGCCTTGTACAAGGCTAGGCGTTTGTCGTAACCAATCAAACCGCCGTTAATCTTCTTTGTCATGCCTTGCAAGTCTTCCTTGTCGGCAAACTCTGAAAGCTTATTTGTCTTCCAAAACCATCCAGCAGACCTAGCCGCCGATAAAGGCTGTAGCAACAGATCAGGGTTTCCCACAAGATCAAGCCCTAGAGCGTCACCGCAGCGTTTGTAATTATCTTTGCCCGTGAGTTGCTTGGCTCCCCTTCCCCGGTACAGCCACCCCTCACCAGACTGCGGAGTGCCATTGCCCATACGGGATGAGTAGACTAAGTTAGCAATCAACTCAGGCTTTCCAGCTATTGAATGGGCTACCTTCGTCGGTATTAGCGCACCCTTGGCATCACGTTTGGGCTTCTTATTTGGCCCCATCTCAGCAAACCTATTAGGCCAGCAAGCCGCTAATGTTGCTGCTTTGTACTTGAGGTTTTCCTCAAGCATTGTGTAGCCAGCGGACTCATGAGAAGTCTGAGCTAGGAAAGCAGCCACACGTTTCTCATTGTTGATTTCAAACTCTACGCAAGTGTCGATAATAGGCTGCAACCACTTGTCATGGTCTTTTATCTTGGCTGCAACTAGCAATGGACTGCTAGGTGTCATTTATCAATCTCCTTCATCTTCTTGTCCGTATCTTCCTGTGACTTGTTAGATGAGCCATACCAGAAACGGATTAGAGAGTTGACAGCCGTACCAATCAGAAAGCCTAAAATGATGTTGATGAAGTCGCGGTTCTTGTTTTCTATGGGAGCAAAAGATACCGCAAAGAAATAAATAAAAGATGTGATAGTAATAAACCAGCCGTAAAAATAAACATGACGCCTCACTACTGGATCGTTTGAACTCATGGCTGCCATTTGCATATCTGTTGCTCGCTGAGTAGATTTCTCATCAAGCTCTGCCATAAACTCAGCATGGCGGTTAGCTTCTTCCTGAAGCTTTGCGTTGTATTCGGGAGTTGCCTCGCCCTCTGGCTTTAACTCCATACCTAGCTTTTCTTGAACTGCATCTATGCCTTTTTCAATTACTTGGTCTGCAACCTTGTGCATACCATTATTGATAAGGTTCGAAACAATGCCAGCTACGATAGGCAACATCTTATTCTCCCTGCATCATCAATAACATTTTGGCTCTTAGCTCTCGCATCTTGCGTATTTCTTCAATTGCGACGCTAGTAGCATTGTGCATATCCATGTAAGCCATACCAAGCAAAGGAATCGCAATAACAAAAGTCATGGCCATTATTGCGATACAGAGGACAATAACAATTGGTACGTCTTGCTCGTCCTTATTAGAATTAGAACGCCCCACATCCACGCTGCCACGAACAGGATTGCCCCAATCCATGTTGCCAGTGCCTTTAGCTGGTTTACCGCCTTTCTGCGTCGCCATATCACTACCTGCGTCTTTCGCATTTCATCTGCTAGAGCTTCATTTTGCTCAACAACAATTTGTCTCCACATCTTCTCCCACCGAGTATATACATCTGATAACTCTGGTGGTGTGTTGTAAACCATTGTTTCTCGCACTTCTGCAAGCATGGCATCTAATTGCGTTCTAATCTGTATTCTGCGTAATGCGCGTCTAGCAAGTGATTCATTCCCCTTGTAAAGCTTCTTGGCGTTCGCTTCTTCCTCAATGAATGCTTTTGCAAGTTTGTCGTATTCATCAATGAATGCGCCAAGCTGATCCCAGATGTTATTAAGCGCGTCTTGGGGATGGGTTTTAGCCACCTCCTGAACGCGCTTAACTTCTTCGTTGTACTGCCTAGTCTGCTCTGGACTAGGGCTTACTAACTTATGGTACTGATCTTTTAAATCCTTGATTACATCTGCTACTTCACCGCCTGTTGCTTTGATTTCTTTGTATAACTTGATCCCCTTTTTCGCCATATCGATGGCCGTGGTTGCGGCTTTGAAGGCGGCGGCAATGGTGATCGGGTCAATTTACAAACCCTCCCCCGGCGTTACATAAACCTCAGCATTGTTATCTTCTCCAATCATTGATACGTAAACAGTCTTTGTATCGCTGCACTGTGGGCCAGTAAATACTAGCCTAGTAGATGGAGGAACTAGCATTGAATATGCGCCAGTTGCTGTAGGTAGAACCGCCGCAACATTGGATGTGCTGATCCTGACATAGCACCCTTTGCCAGCAGCTTGATGGTTTGATAAATAATATTGATTGCTTGGGCTATCAGCAGTGACAGCAATAGTTACTGCCGTATTAGCTGTTGGGGCTTCTATCTTGTACGTCTTCCCCATCGGCTGAAAAGCAATATTGTTAGCCATTACGCTACCTTTTTCTGGCCTTTCACCATATCAGTCGGGCTGTTCTTGCGGTCACTAGAACCGCTAAAGCACCACATGGACTGAAAGCCACCCATAGGTACAGAGCCAGATTTATAGTAAGGATTACCACCACCAGTTACGTCGGTCGGCAACTGAGGGCGCATAGCAACACCGGCTTGCTGATTATTCGTTTGATACTTTTTCATCTTGAGTACTCCTGTCTCTACGCAAAACCAAATAAGTAAAAATAGAAAAGATGCCTAGAGCTGCCAATCTTTCCCACTGTGGCCCCCACATAGCCCACGAAGTCATCCCGCAAACCATGCCTAACGCCAAAAACACCAACAACCTGCCAGCCAGTACGTTAAGTGCAATTCTGATAATTTGAGTAGCATCCATGAGTATCCCCTTTATAACAATGGTACTCAGATAATACTATTCATCTTCATCAGTTGCAAACCCACTACCCCATTCATCATCGGAAATCTTTAGCTTGATAGCCTCCAGTTTTAGAGCGCGATCAATTACCTTAGACTTATCCGTAATCGATGCCGTAGAGTCTTGCATGACCTCTTTTAGCATCTTGGAAATAGCTTCTTCGAGTTCAGGATTTATCCCCCTGTCCTTTTTCCTGCTCATCGCATACGCCCTCTAGCTTCTTTCTTTGCCTTGCGAGCAACACTGTAAGCAATAGCGATGGCTTGCTTTTGAGGCTTGCCACGCTTCATCTCACGGGAGATGTTCTTGCTCATGGACTTCTGGCTATAACCTTTAACCATTGGCATACGGCCTCCTATCGCTTCATCTTACGGTTACCCATACGCTGTGGCATAGAAGGCTTCAGGGTGCGACCGAGTGCCTTCTGAGCATCCAGCGAACCACGAACCTCATTCTCACCACCACGGCGGGTGTCTTCTTCCATCTTACGCATTTCTGCTTTTGAGTATTCTTTACCGTACATCATCATCTCGCTCCCATATTAGGCGCAACAGAGTTAATCTGACCGCGCTGATTGATAATCCCCTCTGCTGATCTATAACCAGCAGGTACAGCATAACTAATAATTGCGTTCTTAATAAGTCTTCCCATCAGCGTAAGCTTTTGCGCTTCAGGAATAGCAACATTCTGTATTTCTAGTAACTGGCGGCTAATCTGGTCTAGCTCTCTAGCGCCCATCAAACCTGTTCTACCAAGGGAATCTTTGAGGCTGCTTTCCCAGAATCTAATAGTTCCAAAAATGCCTTGTGTTGCCCGATCTGCCATTGCCTGACGAACTGCCTCACCAAGTATTTCTCTGCCTTTTGGGGCAGCAGCAATTGCAGGAGCAATCCTATCCCACAAAGTCCTGTCACCCTTATTGATAATCTCAACTACACGGGCAGCAGGTTCAGCAGAACCAAGTATTGATTGCGCTTCTTTCTCTGCGCCAGCCAATACCTTTTCACCTTCTTTAACCCCAAGTTCCTCTGCTCTTGTGGCTTCTTTAGCTGCCATTCCAGCTTGTGTCTCTTTACCTTTACCAACCTTTGCAGCACGAGTTGCCATGCCTTCAGCACGCTCTAAATTGGTTACATAGTTCTGTGCTGTACGCTGGACGTTAGGAAGGGATGAAAGCCAATCAGAATTAGTTCTGCTGTTAATCCAATTACGTGCAGCACGAGCATCCATGTTTGCTATGCTTTTAGCAACATAGTCAGCAGCAGCACGTTCCACTAAAGCCTGATCGCCTGTTAGAGCAATAACATCTTGCACTGATTGCTTGCTTTTGAAGAAGTCTGCTGGCAAACCTTTGGTATCTGCCTTGAACTTAGTAGGATCAATACGGTCTAACGCGGTAGCTTTAGCGCCACGCTGAGTTCTGAACTTATCAAGTAAGCGAGATGCAATTTCATACTCAGACTGCAACTGATCTTGTAGTGGGCCAGCATACTTAGATTGAATCTCGGAAAGCTTTGCGTAATATTCACGCGCTACGTTCTGAGTCAAACCTTCATATCCGCTAACTTCTTTGCCAAATGCAACATCGCCAAGCTTACGGCGAACAGCATCTAACGCCTCAAAGGACGTTGGATATGTTTTATACGTTGGCTGACCAGTTGCCTCATCTACTCCCGTAACAACACGCCTTCCACGTACAGCCTCATAAATGTTGTTGTAAGCGTTAAGCAAGCCTTTTTCTGTTACTGGTGCAGTTGTTTGCTGACGAGCCTCTTTACCAATAAGCAATCTACTGCGCAAAGAATCAACCATTGCCTTAAATTCAGGCAAAGCTTGCAAGAAGTCTCCTTTGCCTTCTTTCTCAACAACTACGGCATCCCTAGCCTTCTTGGTTTCTTGATAGGCGGCATCACGGGCTAGAGACTGCTCATCGAACCGGCCAACAATACGGTCACGCAAAGTTGTTCCAATGTCTGACAGTTCTCTAGTAGGATCACCAACCTCTCGCAAAGTATCTTTTGCTCTGCTCAATATGGTTTCTTTTGCTTCTCCTAGTTCACCACCAGTTTGAGCAAGTCTAGTCGCTCTTTGCTGTTCTTCTGCCCCAACTCTTGCGCCAGATGCTTGTAGTGCTTGCGCTTCTTGCGCTGCCGCACCTCTCATCTGCTGAACATCCTGAGATAAAACATCGTAAAGCTTACGCTGTGCGTCAGTGGTATATGGAGATTGACGAAGCTCATCTATACGGCGCAACACCTCTTTACGTTGCGATCCAGCTAAAGACTGAACTCCAACGTCATCCATCACACTCCGCAATAGAGTGCGTGTACTTGCAGCAGTAGGGGAAATTGCACGAATAACTCCCTGCAATCCTCTTGCCCCACTAGATAAAATTTCTACAGGCAAAAGACTTCCAGCGATACGTGCGGATTCTGCAATTGGTGCTGGAGCGCCAGCCATCTCAGCAATTTGTCCAGCAGTTTCGCCAGTAGCGCCAGAAAATGCGCCAGTAGCAGCACCAATAGCTCTTTGTTTGCCACCAGTAAGGCTAGGCGCAGCAGCCTTCATAGCTTTACCAGCCATGCGAACTGGAGTTACTGGAACTTTTTCAAGCAATTGACCAGCGCCCATAGCAATTTCTGGAGTAAATACGCCAGCAGCGCCACCAATAGCACTAGCAACGCCAACATCTTTGGCGCGATCTTTTAATGTCTTTGATTCTTGAGGCTGAGGCACTTCATCTTCAAACCTAATTGAAGACTTTGGAGTTTGTTCATCCTCAAATTTGATAGCCATAATTACTCCACAACTGCGTTTCTGCCGTTAATGGTAATCTTAGTGCCCTTTGGCAATTTAGCTGCTTCAGCTTCTTGAACACTATTAAAAGACCTACGTTGCTCACCGCCTTCTGACGCTCTAATTGAATAATCTTCGTTAGGAGCAATTGAAGTTGGCATTCCGGGCTGAATGTTTCTTGAAATATCAGGCAACCCATAAAGACCTTGCATAGCACGTATCTTTTGAGCAACTCTGTTTTCCATTCCAGAAAGTTTATCTAGCATCATTTCCTGAGAATCGCCGGGCTGTGGAACAACGCCATAGTTACGCATTGCCTCACCGCCGGTAACAGCTTTTCCAGATATAGTCAGATAGTAATTGTTTCGCATATCCCTAACTTGCGTTAAGAAAGAGCGTAACTTAGGCGGCAATTCTCGCTGCATCAACTGAGACAAAACCTTTCCACCTTCTTCAGATAGGAAAGATTCAGCACCATATTGCTTCATTTGATTAACAAGCTCAGGGTCTTGCAATCTAGTTCTTATTTCACGTATATCTGATGCAAGTTGATTGTCAGCTACATAACCTTCCTGAACTTTTGCTGGCGGCTTAATACCACCTTGACCCTGATTTTGACGTGCCTCAATCCGCATTTTTGTAAGCTCTGCCGTTTGAGCCATTTGCGCTCTACGCAAGTCGTCTTGCTGTTTTAATTGCTTATCTCTGAACTGTCTATCTTGCTCTTGCTTATACTGGTCATTAGACATTCCAATAAGCTTGTCCACATCCTTGCTTGTCTGTGAAAGCGTATCCAGCATAGCAACGTCGCCATTCTTTTTACGCTTTAGGTCTAGCAAGTCAGCGCCTGATTTAGCTAAAGCAATCTCAATAGCCGTTTCACCCGCCTTGAAGTCCTGTTGCTTAAGCTGAATAGCCTCAGTAAGTTCCTGCTGTAGCGTCTGAACCTTTGTTTGCAGAGCCTTGAGATTCTTGTCGAAGGACTCTCGCTCACGCTTGTAAACATCTGCGCGACCTTTCTGGTATCCATTTAACATACCGTTCATAGCAGCCATAGCAGCGTAAGCGTTTTGCTTTGCGCCACCACCTAGTGCCATCCCAACAATGCTAGTAAGACTGAAGATAGTTGCTATGTCTTGTGCAGATTCTTTTGTGGGAACAAATGCCGCATTAGACAATTCTTCACGAGCCATACGTAAACGCTCACGTTCTGGCATCTGACGAAGCTCTTGCGCTTGCTGGCCTTGGAGTTGTTGCTTTTGCTCTAACCCCGCAACCTTTTGTTCCTGTTCCCGCTGAGCAATTTGCATTTCTGTATCAGCAATATTCCCACGCAAACGCTGCTGTTCGCCTCGCATTTCTTGCATGGCAGGGAACGCCTCGCCAGCCGTAATCTGTTCTGGCTTTTGACGAGTAGCTTTACCCATAATGCCGGACGTAACCGGCAGTGCTGGCATCTCTGTGGCAAGTGCTGCCGATAGTTGTTCAGCCATGTTTATTTACCTCCAGCACGTTCAGCAGAAGTAGGCATACCAGCAGCAATCATTGCCATATTAGTAAAATATGTATTAGAAAGATTAGCTGCATAACGGTCAGCCTCTAGCCCGGTACGGATAGCACCCATCATTATCTGATCGCCAATATTGCTGATCTTCTGGCCGTAGTCAAATTGATTTTGCAGCAAGTTCTGACGGAAAGCCTCAACTTGTGCCGCAGCCTGTGCAGCGCCAACACCACCCCTAGCTTCAGCGCCCTGTGCCAACCTAGCACGTAGGGCTTGCAGAGACTGCTGGCCTTGTGGGGTAAGCTCTCCACGCTGTGCTTGAGCGATAAGCTCTTGGCCGCGTTCTTGATACGGGCGACCAATAGCCTCTGTCTCACGCCGTGCCTGCTGACCTTGTGCAGCCGCTTCTCTTGAGGCCATTACGCCTTGCAATGTTCCTAGTCCAGCCAACCCAAGTCTGCCAAGCTCTCCACGAGTCAATCCAAGAGCCTTTGAAATATCATCAATAGTACGACCAACATTTGATGGCGCTGGCGGCCCGAATGCCTCTGCTGCTGGCCTTCCAATAGTTGTCAATTGATCTACCTGTTCTTGGGTAACAGGCATTTCCCTTGTTGGAAACTCACCTATATTTTTTAAATTTAAATATGCAGCCGACGATGGTGGAAATTCAGATAACGCTATATCTCTAGCGCCTCCGGGAATTAACGCCTCACTCCAATTTATCTCTGGAATATCAGCTCCAGCAGAAGGGTAAGGGAAGGCTGAACCAGCATACTGCTGCTCTGCTTTCGTAGATAAACTCATATCATCTGCTGCTGTTCCTCTATTAAATTCTTCTGGATACGCATCAGATACAGGGGGAGCGCTAACCCCTGTTTTAAAAATAGAATCCGAAGAAATGTAATCTCCATAATCTCCAGAGCCGTTATAGAATTCTGGCAAACCAGTAGCAGGATTTAATGTTTCAGCACCACCCATCTTTTTCAGAAGCGCAGCCTCTCTAGGATTGATATGGGCTAGGATACTGTCGCCACGCCGACCTTGAGATTGAAGGAATTGAGCAATAGCTGGCAGGTCAATATCAGCCATTACGTCAGTCTTTAGCAGTCGTGCAATTTGTTTTGCCATTTTAGCCACCTATTTCATCTCTAAGTCTTAACGATTCGACGTTCCAAATATTCTTGCGTCTTCCCAACTTACCGCCAAACAAAGCTTCACCCGGATCACCTATCCGCAAAGCCTGCGTTAGTGCAGCCATGCTTTCCGCTTCTGAATCAGTAGGAATACGTTGTCTTGGTCTTACGCCACCACCAGAAATAAGATCAAGTATTATTGTTTCTGTACTTCCAGATGTTCCACTACCAGTACCATCGCCGCCAGCACCATCGCCGCCAGTTCCAGTTCCACCCGTTCCTTCGCCTCCAGTACCCTCACCAGTTCCAGTTCCAGTTCCTGTACCTGCTCGTGTTCCTGTTCCTGTTCCTTCAGCTCCAGTGCCTTCTCCAGCGCCTGTCGTGCCAGCACCAGCACCCGTGCCTTTATCAGTACCAGTGCCTATGTCTGTTCCTGTACCTGTTCCTATAGCCGTACCAGTTCCTGCTCCAGTTCCAGAACCTATGCCTGTTATATTGATAATATCTTGATCTAAGCTTTTCCCCGTTGATACATCACCAACAGCACGTGTTGTTGTATCTTCCCCGGTTGTTGATGTTCCTTTAGTTGCTTGTGTTGTATCTGTTATTTCAGTCGGTGTTGTTGTAACTTCTCCAGTAGTTGCAGCACCTTGAGAAATCAAGTTTGCAATATCTAGGTTTGGTAATACATTTGTTGGAGGCTGTCTATTTGTAACTCCACCTAAACCTAAGTTTGGAGTTAATGTTGGCGTAAGAATTACTGGTTCTCTTGTGCCAGTCACAGTAACTGCCGGAAGTTCTTTGTCAGCAATAATGTTTGCAGTTGATTTACCAACTGAAGGTAACTCGATACCAAGCGCAGCAGCTTCTCTAGCCGCTTGTTCATCTGAATACAACATACCAGCAGCAGCAGTAGCCTCACCCAACTGTGTACCAACACCCGGACTCTTGCCTTGAGCAAACGCATCTATAACTTGTTCTTGTGCAGCCGTTCTATCTGCGGATTTTTTGCCAGAAACTGACTGAGCATAATCTTGTGCAGCAGCCATGCCAGCTTGCAGGTCAGACATACCCAAAGCTTTGTTCTTAGTAAACTCGCCAATAGCCTTTTGCAATGCTGGATCGCCTAAGTCTTTAGACAACTCAGCAGCACTCCCACCTATAGCTCCAGCAATAGCATTAAGTGCAATATTTTGATCTGTAAATGCAGCAAATGTAGCCTGTACAGCGGCGTTATTGATTGCCGCTTTTAGCGCAGGACTAGCAGACGAAACTGCTTTTAGCTCATCAAGATACTGAGGAACTTGTGCCGCAGCCAAAGAACCTATAGCACCTTTTAGAACTTGTGTAGGGTTTGCCCCTGTCGCTATAGCCTGTGCAGACTGAGCCGCAAGCAACTGTAATCCTGTTAATCCAAGATTAGGCAATGCCAAACTAATAATTGGACTTAGCTCTGTTGCCATTCCTTTTACACCACCAACTACACTTTCAATAAATCCTTCGTCTTTTTGAAATGTTGGCGCTTTAAAAGTGGTTGTAGCAACAGTTCCATCTGCATTTTTTAA
>JACCDP011216806.1_pt1 | contig 12642 bp, 9 predicted proteins | sample 7445841 | NCBI WGS metagenome assembly JACCDP01 (sample SAMN15323441, study PRJNA562643) | freshwater metagenome | isolation source: river surface water | place: USA:Blue River Watershed | collected 2017-08-17
AAGGAGGGGCCCAGCGCAGCGGGGCCCCTCCTTTTATTTGACTCGAGATAGGTGATGAATCTACATGGATATGATTTGATTCATTACTTAATCTGAACCGTGGTTGTATGGTCTTTGAGTATGAAAGTGATATCGCCGGGTTCGGTTACACGCTGTAAATCCTTGTTGATGAAACTCAGATCTTTCTGTGTGATGGTGAATTCGATGGTTTCGCTTTCGCCGGGTTGCAATACGTTGGTTTTATGGTATGCACAAAGCTTTTTCACCGATGGGGTGATACTGGCAAATTCGTCGCGGTAGTACAATTGACATACTTCCTTACCTGGTTTATCGCCTGTATTGGTGATGGTGGTTGTTACTTGGAACGACTGGTTGGCGGTGGGTGTAACAGTCAATGTGCCATATTTAAACTGCGTATAACTCAAACCGTGTCCGAAATCGAACAGTGGCTGGTAGGCATTGGTGCCAAAAAGTTTGTCGTTCCGCTCCGTAGACTTGTGATCATAATGCACCACATCGCCAGCGAATCTTGGATAGGTGTATGGCAATTTGCCTGAAGGGTTGGTTTGGCCCATGAGGATTTTGGCGATGGCGGTGCCACCTTCATTTCCGGGGAGGTATGCTTGTAAAACGGCTGCAGATTTATTTGCGTACTCAGTGATGATGCGCGGCCGGCCGGTAGCCAATACCAATACCACGGGTACCTGATTTTGTACGAAAAAATCGAAGAGTTGTTTGTCGCCCGCACTGATTTCCGCGGCCAAATCGTCAATGTTTCCAACGATTTCCGTTCCAGGTGTTTCACCCACGCAGAAGATCGCTACGGCATTGGGGGACAGCGATTTTTTCAGTGTTTTTAATTGTTTTGCCGTGCGGATATTGCTTGAAAGGGCTTGGGCAAAATATTGCAGTCCTTTTGAAGCATGCGGCTCGATTTCTCCTGCAGCACGGTTCTTGATCAAAGCCTCCCAAACTGTTGGGTATAGCGGATTGTGGCGATATTGACTATCGTTCCCTTGCCAAGTGTTTGTCCATGCGCCATTCAATAAATTCAAATCATCCGCGGCGTTACCAAACACGTATAGGGGTTGATTTCCCAGCGGAAGGAGTGGTTTGCCATTGGCGGTTGTGTCGTTCTTTAGCAACGTGATACTTTCTTCTGCGGTTTTCAAAGCTGCCTCACGGTGTTTTGCGCAACCCAAATCTTCAGGGTTGAGGGCTTCTCGAATGCTGCCGACGGAAGGACTCATCGCATTGTAAATCCCCAATTGGTGTTTTACATATAGGATGCGGTGTACGGCTTCGTTGATGCGTTCCACGGGGACTTCGCCTGTTTTTACCAAATCAATCAACAAGTCATTGAACTGAAAATCGTTGGGGGTCATCGACATGTCGATCCCGGCATTGATGGCCAGTTTCACGGCCTCGCGCAGCGAGGCCGCCACTTTGTGTGTGGTATGGAGCTTATAAATGTCTTCCCAATCGGTTACCGCCAAGCCCTTAAATCCGAGTTCGTTACGCAACAATTTTGTGAGGATGTCATGATTTACATGCACCGGCGTGCCATTCAATTCGCCAGAATTGATCATCACAGTCAAAGCACCTTCCTCTATCGCCGTTTGAAACGTGGGTAAATAATACTCGCGCAACTCTCGCTCAGGAATCCATGCCGGGGTGCGATCCTTCCCACTCAAGGGATAGCTGTAACCCAAAAAATGTTTCATGCAGGCCGCTACATGTCGGTCATCAATACCCAACTCTGGGTGATTGCCCTGGTACCCACGAATGCTGGCGGAGGTCATCGTTTTGGCCAAATACACATCCTCGCCATAGGTTTCGAAGAAGCGTGACCACAGGGGCTGTCGGCCCAAATCCAAAACGGGCGAAAAATTCCATGGAATTCCTGATATCCTACATTCCAGTGCGGTGATTTCGGCACCTTTGAGGACCAAGTCGGGGTTCCATGTAGCGGCCTGGCCAATTTGCTGCGGGAATAAGGTGCCACCCACAGTGTAGTTCACGCCATGTATCGCATCGATTCCAAACAAAATGGGGATGTGGGTGCTGGAGTATTGCCTTGATGCCTTTGAGATGCCTTTGTGAATTTCTTGCCAGCGGTCCAAGGCGATGGTTCCCGATCCGCAACCAACGTTCAACACCGATCCAATGTGGTATTTTTCGATGGCGATGCGCAACTTTTCAAGATCGAGGGTCTGTGGTTGTTGCAAGCCACATGGACTTCCCACGGCGATGACACCCAAATCGATCTGCGTCATCTGTCCCACCTTCTGTTCCAAAGTGAGGGAATTTACGTGGTCGCTTATCGCCTTGTCGAGCGAAATAATGGCTACATTGGGAATTGGGTTTGCCTCAGAAGTGGCAGGTTGATGTTTCTGTGCGATGGCGTTCTGGGTACTACCACAAAATGATAGTATCGCCATGAAAGTAAGCACGCGCAGTTGGCGTTGAATGTTCAATCGTATCATGAAAGTAGGTTATAAATCAAACGCAAACCCGGTGTTGATGAGGTTGCTATAGCGTTTGGCGTTGTACTTGTAAAGTTTTGCGGGGCGATGGGTAACGCTGGTTTGTTTCAAGCCCGTATCGGTGATGAAATCCATGGAAAGGATCTTTTTACGGAAGTTCCTGACATCGAAATCCGTTTCCAAAATTGATTCGTACAGTGTTTGTAATTCGGTGAGCGTAAAATGCTTGGGGAGTAGTTCAAAGCCGATGGGTTGGCGACGGATTTTGCTCTTTAGCTGCTCTTTGGCATATAGCAAGATTTCATTGTGGTCAAAGGGCAAATCGGGAATCTCGCTGATGGGAAACCAAGCAGCTTCTTCGGCCCATGATGATGGGTGAAGGTGATAATCCTCGATTTTGATCAAGGCGAAATACGCAACGGTGAATACACGTCCGTAGGGATGTCGGTCCACCTTACCAAACGTGTGGATCTGCTCCATGTAAATTTCCTCAAGTCCGGTGAGGTCTTGCAACACCTTTTCGGCCGAATCGATGAGGTTGGTATCTAAGCTGATCAAATCCCCTGGCAAGGCCCAGCAATTTCTGTAAGGGTCTGCACCGCGATAAATGAGGAGTACTTTGAGGCCGGTATGGTCGAATCCAAAAACTACGTTGTCAACGGATACCGCTGCTTTAAAATACGATTCAAATTGATTGTCCATCCGCGCTAATATTATTCACCGATGGCGAATATATTGTAAAAAATACAATAATTAAACGCGACTCAGAAAAATTTGGCTTCTGCGTTGGAAATTACCCGCCAAAGTTCAACCACTTTCCAGTTTTTTCAACCACATCAGCGCCGCGTGTAGCGCGAATTTTGTAGGTGTACAATCCTGGGGCTAGTTGCATTTTTGGTGCGCCGCGATTTTCCAAGGTGCGGTAGACGAGTTTTCCTTGGGTGTCGAAAATATCCAATTGGTTTAGCTCCCAACGCGTTGAAATGAGTTGTAAATCTTGGTTGATTTTCGCGTCTTGGTCAAATTGGTTGATCGCTGAAACATCCCAAATCGAAGCTTTGCGTGTGAACTCGCCATAACAACCATTGTTGTGATAACTGCGTGCAGATACTTTGTAGTCCGCAATTTTGCTATCGAACGACCAGGTAATGGGATTGAGGGTGGATGTATCGCCCAGATTGCCGGTGCCAAAATACCACCAAACGCGTGGTGAAGTGGTGCTAGCGGTGAAGGTAAATGAAGTGCGGGGGAGTCGAATCACGCTATCGGGACTCACACTATAGTTAACGGGCAGTGTGTCTTGGATGCGCACATTGACATATCCATCAGCATAGCAATACTTGGGAGATTCTAGGCGAATACGCACGGTTCCAACCACCATTCTAGGATGGAGTTCGCTGCTGTTTTTGTCGAACACGCGTTGTACGTTGGCCGACGGGTTGGTATTGCCATTGATTGCATACAGCGAAACACTGTATAAACTGTCATTCAATTCCCCGGAGCTTAGTTTGATGTTATCGCGCAGGCGGAATGGGACATCGTTCGGACAAATTAAGGTATCACCGGTGTATTGGAATTTGATTTGTGGTTTGGCGATGATGATGGCTGTGTCGCAGGATCTACAACCCAACGTTGAATCGGCTGTGCAGGCCTGTAATTTGTAAGTGCCCACGGCGATTGAATCGAGGTGCGTTACCAAATGCGTTCCGGTTCTGCCGCCCACGGTGAGGGGCATCAGCTGGGCGATGGATTTTGATGGCATGCCGATGATTTTCCAATCGTAGGGCAGGGCATTTTTGGCTGGTTTAATTACGGCGTCTTCAGGGAAGAAGGCCGAATCGCCACTGCACACCGTTGTGGTCGTTGCCAAGTCAAATTGTGGCAGATACATCACATCGATGGTGTTGGTATCTCTGCTGATACAGCCCAGGGTGTCGTAACTCGCTACCAAACTTAAAGTGATTTTATCTACCCCTTTGATGGCTTGCGGCGATCGCAATTTGTAGTAGTTTGGACCGAGGCTATCGAGGTATTTGCCATTGAGACATCGAATATTGGTCATTGGGCCACCGTCGAGCAAGTCCTTGTTTACAGGGTCAATCAACTTGAATGGTGGGTCTGATGCGCAAATGGGTGATAGGGGCGATTTATTCCATTCAACGGGGTCGCTGAAAAGTTGTGTGATATTGAGCTGTCGTGCCTCGGTACATCCTTTGGCATCGGTAATGAATAGCAAAATAGCGGTGTCTTTGTTGGTTTTTACTGTGATGTTCTTGCCGCTTCCAATCTTTGCAAGTGTAGATGTTGAGATATCGCGCGGTGTTTTGTTTTGCATTGCGATATCAAATGAAAGTCCATACCAATTATATTGCAACGCACCTTTGCGGGCGGTTACATTTTTTGGTTCGAGGTAGAGAGAACCGTTTGGACAGTTTAGGGTATCAGAGAATGGCTTTTGTGATCCCAATTGGAAATTGATGACAGTATCAATAATGCTGATGGTGGTATCCCATGGTTTCAAACATCCTCCTTCATTGGAGAAAAGTGCTAGCACTTTGTATGTTCCGGTTCCATCGAGTAGCAAACTATCACTAACACGGTTGGAAGTGCCTACGGTATTACCCGTTGAGTTGAGGATTTGCCAGCTTACTTTTGGGGCGCTGCCGCCGGTAAAGTTTTTAACGTTTAAGGTGAGTTTGTTACAGCCCTTATAAGCGATTTGTGGTGTTCCGGTTGGTTGGGGGTAAACCTTTACGATGAGGTTGTAGGTTGTTGATAGTGGTTCAGAGCAATGCAAATCAACCACTTTAATTGGGAATACATAGCCTTCAGCGAAAGTGTCTGCCAGGGTAGGTGTCCAGTTGAATTCCAAACTACGCTTATTTTTGGCAGAGCTGTAAACTTTGATGGATGCCCCGCGATAGGTTGGTGGCATAATTACTTGTAGGCTGTCTGATATCGATTGAAAGGGTGCTATCACGTCGTCGAAGTCCACAAATTTTTGTTTGATGGTGGTTCCAACGCATACTTTGATAACGCTTTTTTGGGTGAGCAGTGCTTTTGGAGGTTCGTTATCGCCTTTGGTATCAACGACATATGCTGCTACCTCTCTTTGGTGTTCGGCGATTAACGTGTATTTGCCATTTTTGTTGATGCGATATTCTTTGACTTTTACGCAGGCCACCCCAAATTCTCCATCCACGCTGGGTGTGAAAATGAATACGCCATCGCTTGTGTCGAAATAGGTACCACGTACGGGATTGGTTTTGGTATTTGCACTGCAAAGGGTCGTACCCGCGCAGGTAGGGGTGAAAGGGTGGCTTAGGTCTTTGGTTGGGGTATTTACGCAAGTCTTGTTTTTATAGGGGACATCCCAATTGGATGGCGACAGTTCGTAACGCAATACATCCCTTTCAGCGGTATCGGCAAGTCCTTGATTGAAAATAGCACTCCTATCGATATGCAAAACCCTTATTGGTTCAAACATTCTGGCAGGGGGCGTATTGGTAGTTTTGGTACAATTGGCCAAATTTTCTAAATAGATAGTGGTAGCGGAATATGCGTCCCAATTATAACAGGGCAATACGGTGGGGTAGAGGTAGCCGTATACTGCAAACGTGATATTTTTACAGGTGCTGCCCGATAGGATGGTTTTGAAAATTGAGCTATCGAGGTCAGCGGTGCACTTATATAGATGCTCTTTGAATAGGTAGCTTTTATTGCAATCCACGGAGGTCGAGCATTTTGGATCAACGGCTTTGCTCGAAACCAGTGAGGCGGTCAAGGAAACGGTTCCGCAGGCAGCACTTTTGCCGCCGTAGGCCACGACAAATACTGAACTTGGGGCCGAAATTACTGCTCCACAAACTCTGTATGCACGGTAACTAATTTCGTATTTGTTCTTGGTGATGTGAGTAGCCCAAACCTCACTACCAAATGTGTAATGAGAGGCCTTCAAAGGAGATGCCAATTGTCCGAATAAAAACAAAAAGAAGTATAGTGCGGCTTTTTTCAGAATGTAGCGTTTTTGCATGTATTGAATTTTTAATAGAGACACGGGTTCGTTCAATTTTGTTGTCCGTTTGTAAACCTGAAATTTACTAAAATTTACTTGTTTACTGAACAATGTTTTGTTGAAATGACGCAAGAATCTCGAATGGTTGCACCAAGCAATTTTTGTATCTTTGTAAAAATTAATATTTAACCCTTATGCCATACCCAGAAATGCTTGTAGCACCGATGCGTGCTGAATTGACAAACGGCGGTTTTACCGAATTGAAATCGGCTGATGAAGTAGTTGCGTTCATGGAAGGAAATGAAGATACCACGTTGGTGATGGTGAATTCTGTATGCGGATGCGCAGCAGGTTCTGCTCGTCCTGGGGTATTGAAATCATTGACCGGCGATAAGAAACCTGCGAGAATGGTGACAGTGTTTGCCGGACAGGATTTGGATGCTGTGGCAAAGATTCGTGAATATATGGCACCTTACCCACCATCATCTCCAGCAGTTGCTTTGTTCAAAGGTGGCGAAGTGGTGCACATGGTTGAGCGTCACATGATTGAGGGTAGAACAGCCGATATGGTTGCCGATAACCTTCAAGGTGCTTACGCAACCCATTGTTAAATAATGACTTCTGCCTTTACACTCCCGCAATTGCAGGGTTGGTTATCACAGGTTGAATCGCTGTGTGTGGAGGTTGGGGACTTTCAATTGCAACATTGGCAATCGGTAAAGTCGGGTGATATCGTTGACAAAGGGCTCAATCAGTTGGTGAGTTTTGTTGACAAAGAATCCGAACAGCGATTGATGGATGGATTGTCGGCCATTTTACCCGGATCCTGTTTTATCGGCGAAGAATTTAACCCTGATTCAGTGTTGAGCGATGAACCCACTTGGATTATTGATCCATTGGATGGGACAACGAATTTCCTACACGGACTTCCGGTCTTTGCGGTGAGTGTGGCGTTATGGGATTCTGGTGATACGCAGTTGGGGGTGGTGCATGCGCCAGCCATGGGTGAGACCTTTACCGCCGTTCGCGGTGGAGGTGCTTATTTCAATGGCAGAACATTGCAATTAGAGGGTGAAGTTTCGTTGTCGCAGTCGTTGATCGCCACGGGATTTCCCTATTACGACTTTGAAAAAATGGCGCCATACCTTGAGTTGCTGTCCGATTTGATGCGCGCAACGCATGGATTGCGCAGAATGGGTTCAGCTGCGATTGACTTGGCTTATACGGCGGCAGGCCGGTTCGATGCGTTTTATGAAATGGGCCTAGCCCCATGGGATGTAGCAGCGGGCGCCCTGATTGTGGAAGAAGCCGGTGGGTTTGTGTCGAATTTTTCTGGCGGACACCAAGTGTTGTTTCAGCGAGAGATTGTGGCAGCGCATCCCTCGTTATCGCGCGCGTTTTTACAACGAGTGTCGGATAAATTGGGCTAATCCTGAAACCGGTTTGTACTTGCCGTTTTTCGGGGCTAATTTGCGCCCAACACTTTGGAATTATTGCTATCTATAGGGAAGGGAGTTTGGTACGGTTTTTTGATCGGACTGCTCAGTTTTGGGCCCTCTTTCTTTACGCTGATCCACACGGGAATTCAAGGCGGTAAAAAGCAAGGGATGCAAGTCGCTTTGGGCATATTCTTAAGTGAAATGTTCGTAGCATTGCTTTGCTTCTTTGGTCTGAGTCGATATTTCACAACAGCGTCTTTTCAATTGGTTTTTACTGGGATGGCGGCCGCAGCCATTCTGTATTTGGGGATTCAATCGGTTTTTACAAAACACCATACGTTGCCCGAAATCAAGGTGAGTGCCTCGGCATCGGTGTACCGGGGATTTTTCATGAATATCATCAATCCTTTTGTGATGCTGCTGTGGGTGAGTGTGATTGCCACATTGAGCGTTGGCGGGGAGGCACATACTGAACACGGTAGGACCTTTATTTTGGTTGAATTGATCACCATTTTATGTACCCTGTTGGCCCTGGATTTGGGCAAGGTGTATCTCAGCGATTACATTGGAAAGAAATTGAGCGATCGGGTATATCAATTGGTAAATCGATACTTCGGGGCGATTTTATCAGCCATCGGTTTGTATTTTACTTATCATTTTGTCGTTTTGCTGCACGCTTGGTATGTTGCTCCTGTCGGTCATTAATATCAACTATCTCCTCAATGGGGTGCTGGCACTGATCATGTTTGGGTTGGGACTTTCTTTGAAGCGTGAAGATTTTCAAGCCCTGTTTGACCAACCAAAATCCTTAGCAATTGGATTGTTTGCACAGATGGTGTTATTGCCGATGCTGGCCGCGCTATTGGTGTATTCAGCCCCATTATCGCCCGAATGGAAGGTGGGTATCATGATTTTGAGTGTTTGTCCGGGTGGTATCACGTCCAATTTGGTGAGTTATTTTGTCAAGGGCAATGTGGCCTTGGCGGTGTCGCTCACGGTTTGTAACGCATTGCTATCGCTGTTATCGATCCCCCTAATGGTGAATTTGTTTCTCACGCACATTATGAACCAAGGGACATCGGTTGCTCTGCCATTTTGGAATACCCTTTTGGAGATTTTCGTAGTTACGATCATCCCGGCTTGGTTGGGTATGGCCACGCGATTGCGGTTGGGAAAAAAGGTATCGGGCATCAGCAAGTGGTTGAATGTAATTTTGCCCCTGTTGCTGCTTGCGGTTTTTGGGTTTAAAATTCTGGCGGGACAGGATCAGGGTGGTACGGATATGTCGGCCGGCGACATTCTTATTTTAACGCCTTATGTAATCGGACTCAATGTGTTGTCGATGTTGTTGGGCTTTGCGGTGGGCATCCCGTTTGCGCTGAGTTATCGGAACCGAATTACGATTGCCATTGAGGTGGGGTTACACAATACGGCGTTGGCCTTGTTGATTGCGGGTGATAAGTTGCAGATGTCTGCGATGGAGAAACCGGCGTTGGTGTATGCTTTATACAGTGTGGTTGTGACCTTTACCGTGGGGTATTTATTGGTCTTGTTCCGCGAAAAAGTGCTGAAAAAAAGTCTCGACCTGGGGCAGGATGCTTGAAGGGAGGAGGGCGCTAATGTCTTGGTGGTTGGAGAGTTTGTCGCGAATTTCGGTGGCTGATATATGCAGCAGGGGTGCATCGTGCCAATTGGCACCAAAAGGCAAGGGTTCTTGGGGTTTGTTGTAGCCAGGACGTGCGTAAACGTACAGCGGACAGATGTTGGCGAGTTCCTCAGCGTGGTTCCATTTGTGGAAGTGTAAAAGGTTGTCGGCCCCCATAATCAGTGAAAAAGTATGTTCGGGATGTAGTGACTGAAGGTGTGTTACTGTGCGATGGGTATAGCTTGGTAAACCGAGACCAAATTCAACATCGCAGCAAACCATATTTTGTTCCTCTGCCAGCGCTTGATTAACCCATTGCAAACGCAGATCTGCTGGTACGAGTGTCTCTTCTGATTTGTGAGGGTTGAGTGGCGATGGGATGAACCATATCACGTCGAAGGCTTTGATATCTCGGAAGTATCGCCCAACCTGAATGTGTCCGATGTGCAGGGGGTTGAACGATCCAAAATATAATCCTACGCGCATGTGTCTATGTAAACGAAACTAGAGAGGGTTTTGTTTAGGGCTTGGCGATAAAATCACTGACGAGCTTTTCACAGGTGGCAAAAGTTTCATCCAATTTGTCGTTCACGACTACGGTATCGTATTGTGATTCAAAGCTCAATTCGTAGTTGGCTTTGGCGATGCGCTCTTGGAGTTGATGCTCTACTTCGGTACTGCGTTTGGTGAGGCGTTCCATGAGGATATCAACGCTTGGCGGACGTAAAAACACAGCGAGTGCTTGGTCGCCAAATTCTCGTTTGAGGTTGAGGCCACCTTTTACATCTACGTCAAAAACCACGGCTTTGCCTTCGGCCCATATTTTTCTGACTTCTGTCCAAAGGGTCCCATAAAGGATTCCCGCATATACTTCTTCGTGTTCGAGGAAGGCACCTTCTTTGATTTTGTTGCGGAAATCATTGAGGTCAAGGAAATGATATTCTCTGCCATTTTCTTCACCGGGTCTGGGATTGCGGGTGGTGGCACTTACGGAGAAGGCAAGTTTGTCTTGCATAACCGATAGCAGGTGCTTAACCACAGTGGTTTTACCTGAGCCCGAGGGTGCTGAAAAGATGATGAGTTTTTCCACTGTATAACAACAAAGCCTTGAAGGTGTAAAGGTCGGTAATTTGTTTCACAATCTCCAAATCCTGCGAAGTAGACCGTGGCGATTCTGCGAAAAATGCAAGGGAAGCGATTGCGTTGGCAGAATTTGCAAGTGGTACCGGATGGATTTTAATTTTTTTTGAAAAAATTGCAATTTTTTATGGGGGGTTGTCCAAAAATTTGTGTTCCACGCAACTGTGACAAACTTTTTTGGTTGTTAATCAACCAATTGTAGATTTTTGTCGTCCTTAAACGTGTAAAGTACAGAAAACCTGTGAAAACCCGCATAGAATTAAAAATTACTTTAGTATCAATTATATTATTTTTTAGTACATTGTTTTCGAGCGCTCAGATTTGCTATCCTTTTATCAAAAGACAGTATTTCACGAACACCGAAAAAGTAGTTGGCACGCGTCAATTTAGTTCTTGGAATACCATGGCGGTATCGAACCGCAGTAAAGGATTTTGGGTTGCTGGGTATGGCACGGTCAATGGTGCCAATCATGGAGATGGGTGGTTGATGAAATACGATGATTCGGGGAAAATTGTAGGTGCAATCCGATACGGGGTTAAGGGGACGGGTTCTAATGAAATTATCAATGATGTGGCCACAACGCCTTCGGGTGGTGCGGTTGCTGTTGGATCTAGTGTAGTTGGTTCTGTGAATGCCTCTTTGGGTACGGTCAGTTATTTCACGCCTGGAGGGCAACTCAAGTGGACTCGCGAAACGCCGAGTTCAAGTAGGAACGGACAAAGTGATGTATGGAATCATGTGTTGGTTTATGACGCGAATACCATCATTGTAGTAGGAACGGGCGCACAATTAACTGGAAAGCGCAATTTGATCGCGGCCCAATTGGACAGTACCGGGGTGACCAAGTGGACTTTAAACCTCGACATGGGTAACAATGAACACCATGGTTGGGGAGTAGCTCGTGTGGGCAATGAATGGGTAATCACGGGTTGGGCGAGATCTTTGCAGACGTATCCTTTTGCGGTGTATGTGAAAAATGATGGTACTGTAAGATCGCTCTGGAAAGGGACAAGTAATGGCATCAACCAATTTGGTCACGTGCTTGTTGCGCCGGGAGGAACCATCTACACGGTAGGAACCACGGGGGCTGTCCTTACCGCACAAATCATGGTTTGTGCTTTTACTGCCGATGGAACGCGGAAGTGGACGCGCAGCATTGGTGCGAACAACGTAAATGAAACCGGACATCACCTAGCACTAGAAGGGGGCTCTTTGTGGTTGAGTTCAACCTACCAAACTTTTGCCAATAACCGACAATTGTTGGTTCAGATTGATACAGCTACAGGCGCAACAACCCAAACCCAGAAAATATTGTCGAATGGTAACACCAACTTCGCGCTTACGGGTTTTATGCGTTCGTTTGCGTCGATGCCCAAAGGAGGAATGGTGGCTATCGGGGTGGATAACTCCGCCGGGGTGCACAATAATTTTATGATCAACAGTCCGTGTAATACCAACTGTGGCACGACTACTTCTACGGTGAACAATACGGCATTGACTTGGACTTGGGCTACTTCCACAAGTTATACCGCCAGTAGTTTTGGTGATTTGGCTACGGTGAATTTTGATACGACTTCTTTTTACATCAACCAAACGGTTAACTGTACGCAGGCCTGTCCGATGCCCATCAAAGTAGTTACATCGCCCTTGGTTATGTGTCCGTCTACCACCAGTGTATCGACCAATGCCACGCAGGCGTTGGCTGAGAGTTATGCATGGACAGACGGAGGAACATCGCCTACGCGCACGTTTACGACTGATGGCACCTATTACATCAATACAATCAACGCTTGCGGAACGCGACAGGATACGGTAGTAGTGGGCAAGGCCTCTGCGCCGGTAAAGCCCAATTTGAAGGATACGTTGTTTTGCAAGAGTCCGTTTAACTACACAATCGATGTGGCTCAACCCTTCTG
>JACCDP010836678.1_pt1 | contig 12641 bp, 6 predicted proteins | sample 7445841 | NCBI WGS metagenome assembly JACCDP01 (sample SAMN15323441, study PRJNA562643) | freshwater metagenome | isolation source: river surface water | place: USA:Blue River Watershed | collected 2017-08-17
ATAGTCATGGATTTCTTTGGAATCTCTATGGGTTAGTTTATGAAACTGTAGCTTTTTCCCAGCAATATATTTGAGTTCATCATCCAACGGATGTTCTCCTAAGCCATCAAAAGTTCCATGCACCCATATATCTCTATTGGCAAGTTCTTTCCAAGTAGTGGTCCCTGCAGTCCATACAATTTGGGAATTGTGAGATACGCTATATGATTCCGGAAGGGCAAATCCCCTGGCTATAAAAAGATCCTGTTGGGCTGAAATATCAGCATGCAATCGAGTTCTTCCCCGAGAAGCCATAACTCCGTTTATAGGCCAAATTTCTTCTTTTGAATAGCGGAGAGAATTTTTATTGGTACTGGGTGATTGGATGGTTTGGATGTATTCATCATCAATCTCGTGTACTACGTCAGATTGGTTTAGCTTTACTCCAGAGTCAGTAAGTCCCCTTAAAAAGCATACTTCTCCAAAAGGATACTTTTGAACAGCCACACCAATTTTTTGGTGGCATCCTCCTCCAAAATAAGACAAAATTTTCCTTTCTTTGGTTGTAGTACTTGAGGCTTCAGGATGAGTGAGCGAAGAAAAAAGAGTATGCAATTCGGAGTTAGTTTTTAGAATTTCAACTGCCAGAGAACCTTGTGCCGGGGCATTGGGGTCATAGGAAAGTGGTAGTACAGAAAAAAGACATTCCTGAAGGGAACTGCGAATAAAAGTACAGACAGATTGCAGTTCTGGTCGTTCGTCATTAGGTAAATAATCTTCATTTTGGGCTTGAAAAATTCGATCCAATGCAGCCTTTGCCAATATGAGTCCGGAGTAATTCCCTTCCATAAAGGTTTTAATTCTTGTTTGGATGTTTCCACGAATGGGGTGAAAACTGAGAGGAATGTTTTGAAGACGCTTGGGTAGATGATGGGTAAAAAAATCCCGTAAATTGTACTCCCTGCGGGGAGAGGAAGTGCAAAATACTAAATTTGCAGATGGAGTCTCAAAAACTGATTTTTTAAATAGTAGTAGATCCCTCTGGTCTTCTCTCGGTAATACGGATAAAACATTAGTTTCCATTCTATCTTCTAAGTCCAGATCTTTCCAGGAATGTACAATGCAGTCAATTTTATTTTCTATAAGTTCTAATTGGAGATCCCTAGTAAATACACCTTTACCGGGCATTTTCCAAAGGGGACTTGTGAGATCTTTATCTCCAGCTGATTCTTTGAAGTGATACGATATTTGTAAATGAGGATAAATTTTTTGAAGGGCAGAACCCACCATATAGGCTTGGAGTTTAGCTAATATTGACTTACGCGATCCTATTCGAATCAGGTTAGCCAATGTATGTCTTCCCAACCATTAGGTATCTGTACTACACTATTCTCTCTTTCTCGGGTGAGTTCTTGGATTCTCTTTAGTACGATGGGTTTTAAATGGGTTTCATTGTCTTTTGTCTCTTGGATTCTTTTCAATATGAATTGAAAAGGATAGTATTTATGATGAGTAAATTCAGAGGGAGGTGGGTGGATAGACTCTCCTCTAAAATCTAATATGACTGAATCTGATGACAATTCTTTTGTATCTTCCAAGGGGAAATGGGGGGATGCTATGACGATAGAGTGATCTTTGGGTTGAAATACACTTAGTTGAGCAATTTCTACATTGTAAGTAGATTTTAATGATTCCATTCTCTCCAAATTTCTGCCTACAAGGGTTATATTTCTATTTTTTTTGGTAAGATGTACTAACATAGACTCAGCTAATTTTCCCGATCCATAGATGGCTATAGAGGTATCTTTGGGCAAAAGTGAATCTGCCACACCTCCGTATGTCAATCTCCCTTTTCCTTTCATATACTCTGAACGAATTTGTTTTACATTTTCTAGAATTTGATCTTTAAGCCTAATGAGATAACTAGATAGTGGAGTGTTTAGGAGATTACGTTTAGAGAATCTTTCATTGAATTGTGCTTGTACTTCAGTTTCCCCATACAATTTAGAATGAACACCAGATACAATTTCAAGTAGAAGAGAATAAGCCTTATAGCCGGAGTATACTTCATAATCATATAATGTGTAGTACGCCGAAATACGTAGTAACCTTTGGTCACCTATATATACAGACCTCATACAAGTATGCCAATCCACAAGTCCCTCAACAGTTTCTTGAGATCTTTGGTATTTATTGCTGTGTAGTATAACTAAACTTGTCCACATTACCGATTCTCAACCAAATGTATACTTCCTAACTGTCATATTCCTAACAGGTTATTTTTAAAAAAAGTATAAAAATATAGCTTTTTACACCTAATAAGCTTATAGTTTTTATCTATTACTCCAAATTATTTTTTTTATAAGAATTCTATTTCATCTTCTATTTTTTCATTTAGGTCTTAGATAAATTTAAATTTTTTTTAAAAAAGTATGGTTGGATACCAGTGCCAATAATAACAAAACCTTTTAAAGCCCCCACCTAGAAGTTTTTTGTAATTGGTTTTTTGAGGAAAAATATATTTATTAAGAGTATTTTCTTTTTCAATTAGAGCTTAAAAAGTTTTTTGGTACTTATGAATCCAAGATATAGAATTTTGAGGAAATCAAAATCATCTCGTGAGATGGTTGCTGAAACTAGAGTACAAGTTGAGCAATTGGTATATCCACTTTTTTTAGAAGAGGGAAATGATGTGACAGATATCCCCTCCATGCCAGGAATCTCGAGGTTTGGGGTAGATAAAATCTATAAGGAAATAGAAGAACTCTTAAGATTAGGTCTGAGATCTTTTCTATTATTTACAAAAGTGGAAGAAGAAAAAAAAGATCCTGAGTGTTCGGAAGCCCTCAACGAAGACGGACTCATGGCACGTTGTATCAAAGGAATCAAAACTCGTTTTCCTGAAACCAATCTATTCACAGATGTAGCTCTCGATCCGTTCTCTCCTGATGGTCACGATGGTTTGGTAAAAAATGGAGAAATAATAAACGACGAAACTATAGACATACTCGCCAAGATGAGTGTACTACACGCACAATGTGGTGCAGACTTTGTGGCACCTTCCGATATGATGGATGGTAGAATTGCTGCCATACGAAAAGCCCTAGAATCCAATGGACTTAAAAATACGGGAATAATGTCTTACAGTGCAAAATATGCCTCCTCTTTCTATGGTCCTTTTCGAGATGCACTAGACTCTGCTCCAGGATTTGGGGATAAAAAAACATACCAGATGGACTATCGCAATCGTTTGGAGGCAGTAAAAGAAACACTCCAAGATATCAGAGAGGGTGCTGATATTGTGATGGTAAAGCCTGCAGGAACTTATCTTGATATTGTCCGAGAAGTTAAAAATGCTGTTTCTATTCCTGTGGCTGCCTACCAGGTGAGTGGAGAATACTCCATGATCAAAGCGTCTGCAAAAATGGGATGGCTCAATGAAGAACAAGCATTTTTAGAAACTATATATTCTATAAAAAGAGCTGGTGCAGATTTAATAGCTACGTACTACGCAAAAGAACTAAGTAAAATATTAAAATAAGGAATCTATGACAAAAGAACATCTAGAAATTATCTCTACAGAACTCTCCATACCAGTGCCACAGGTATCTGCTACAATTAAATTATTAGAAGAGGGTGGAACCATTCCCTTTATCAGTAGGTATCGAAAAGAACTCACAGGTAGTTTAGATGAAGTGCAAATTGGTTCCATCCAAACTCTCTTACATAAGCTACTCGAGATAGATAAACGAAAAGAGACTGTACTACATACCATCGAAGAACAGGGTAAGCTGAGTGATAGTCTCAAAAAAAAGATTTTAAGTATATATGATATGAACGAATTGGAAGACATATATCTTCCTTATAAACCTAAACGTAAGACAAAAGCATCTGTAGCCAAAGAAAAAGGTTTGGAGCCACTTGCTGATATAATTATGGAACAATCCCAATCAGGGTTAGAGGCAATTGCAAAAAAATTTATATCTTCAACAAAAGGAGTAAAGACTATTGAAGAGGCACTACTGGGTGCAAGGGATATCATTGCAGAACAGATTAGTGAAGATCTCAAAGTTCGTACTGCCATACGAAACCAATACAAAAAAAGTGCAGTTGTAAAGTGTGGGGTGATAAAAGGAAAAGAGGAAGAGGGGATTAAATACAAAGATTATTTTTCATTTGAAGAACCATTGAATAAGTGTGCTTCGCATAGATTTTTAGCAATTATGAGGGGAGTCAATGAAAATATTTTAAAACTATCCATTTCAACTGAAAGCACTACATGTATTTCAGACATTCAAACAATTGTTATCAAAAAAAATGCCTCTTCAGAAATCAAAGACCAAATAAACTTAGCCATCCAAGATGGTTATAAAAGATTACTCCAACCATCTATAGAAACAGAGTATAGAAATATGACAAAAGAAAAAGCAGATGAAGACGCAATACAAGTTTTTTCAAAAAATTTGAGACAGTTATTACTTTCTTCGCCTCTGGGACAAAAAAGAATTTTAGGTTTAGATCCTGGATTTCGTTCAGGATGTAAGGTTGTATGTATCGATGCAGAAGGAAATTTGTTGTACAACACTACAATTTATCCCCATCCACCTCAAAATGACTCACTACAGGCAGAGAAAACTATCAAAGACTTGGTTTCAAAATATAAAATCCAAGCATTTGCTATTGGAAATGGAACTGCAAGTAGGGAGACGGAATCCTTTATAAGGGGGATTCAATTTGCAAACCCACCACAAATCTTCTTAGTCAATGAATCGGGGGCTTCCATATATTCTGCCTCAGAGATAGCACGTGAGGAGTTTCCTTCTTTTGATGTTACAGTGCGGGGTGCGGTATCTATTGCACGTCGACTTATGGATCCGCTAGCAGAATTAGTAAAAATAGATGCAAAATCAATTGGTGTAGGACAGTACCAACATGATGTGGACCAATCTAAGTTACAAACAAGTTTGAATAGAGTTGTGGAAAGTTGTGTAAATACGGTTGGGGTCAATTTGAATACAGCCAGCAAACAGTTGTTGTCGTACGTTTCTGGTTTGGGACCCAGTCTTGCTGAGAACATAGTGAAGTACAGAAAAGAAAAGGGGAAATTTACCTCTAGAAAACAGCTCTTGAAAGTGTCTCGACTAGGTGAAAAAGCCTATGAACAATGTGCTGGTTTTTTACGTATTCCAGATTCGGAAAATCCATTAGATAATAGTGCAGTTCACCCTGAGGCATATCCAATCGTAGAGAAAATTGCTAAAGATTTAAACACAAATGTGACTACCCTTCTAAAAAATGAGTCCATGCAAAAGCAAATTAAAATAAACCAGTATGTTACAGACGAAGTAGGGCTCCCCACTCTAAAAGATATACTACAAGAACTTGCCAAGCCAGGTAGGGATCCAAGAGAAGCAGCTAAGTCAGTTGAATTTGATTCCAAAATACGTACTATTGAGGATCTAAAAGAGGGCATGCTTCTTACAGGAATTATAAATAACATTACTAATTTTGGAGTATTTGTAGACATTGGAATTAAAGAGTCAGGCTTGGTTCATATCTCCCAGATCTCTAATAAATTCATCCAAAGTCCCACAGAAGTGGTTAGCTTAAACCAGGAAGTTAGAGTAAAAGTAATGAATATTGATTTAGAAAGGAAAAGAATCCAACTGAGCATGAACCAAGTATAACTTTGAACTTCAAAGCTACTTAAAAGTTATATGGTAATTGTACCAGTCTTCATAGGTTAAGAAAGTATCCACTGGAGTCTTAACCTTTTTTTGAATGTAATTTCTTGTGATACCTGGACAACTTGCATGGTATCCATTTATAATTTCAGGATATTTATGGAGAGCTGTATCAAATTGAAAACCACTCATCCAAAAAAAATGCGTTCTTTCTCTAAGATCTGGAAATGAGTTCAATTTGAGTGTATATGTAGCAAATCTTTCATAACGAGAGGGCACAATTGAACTGCTTGTATGACTAAGTTTTAAAAAGTCTGACTTAGGTAAATAACCATTGAGATTGGGATCCTCTTCTTCACCGAGCCCATCGGAACATCCACTCACCCAAAAATCGTTATCTGTAAGACTTTTAAAAGTAGAGAGAGACGCCGCCCACAGAATTCCTTTGATATCCCTTTTTTCCCAATGGGAGAGCCATGAATTTTTCTTGATGAGAAATAAGTTTCCATCTGGAGGATGAGAGATTCCCTCCAAAGGTTTGCGAATATTTTTCCTTGTTTCTTCTGGGATGGGGTACACTCGTGAAATTGCTATAGCCTTTGGTTGGTGGGAAGTTTTGAGCTCTTGTTGAATGATTGTACTGCCTTCTGGAGTTGTTCCTTTTTTAAAAATTACAGTTCCATATCCCCTTTTTAAATAACTAACTTGGACTGAACTACCTACTACTTTGGCTTCCTCCCTTTCTTGTTCGATCTCTTCCCGCACTGTATAGATGGAGAGGGCATTCGCAATACTATGAAGATCCCTTCTGTCTTTTTTAAATTCCAATGCAATACCACCCTGCCCTGGATCAGAGGGACATTGCGATAGAGGTATCACGATAAATTGTGATACCTTGAGCATTTTTTTAATATACTCTCTGGTGCGCTTTATATCTTCTTCGTCAGCTTGGGGATAGTTATCTAAAAGTAGATAATCGAGAGATCCCTTTGCTAAAATAATACCATCCCCACTTGCCTCCCATTTTTCTATTCGGGATGTGATAGTACCCTGAATGGTATGAAATATAAAATCCTTATTTCTAAGGGAGATGGGGCTATACTCCTTTAGAAATTGGTAATAATTTTTTTCTTTTTGAGGATAAGAAGAAAATATGGAAAATGTGTTAGGTGGATTTTCAAGGGATGATTTTTTTAAGAGAATTATATCTCTTTGGTCAGCCCTTCGGAGTACGGAAACAATTTCAGTATCATCTGAGGTTTCTAGATCTAAATTTTTATGGGAGTGGACGGCAAAATCTATAGAATCGGATTTTAAATCCTTTTTAAAATTGGCTGAAATTATTTCTTGAACGCTAGATTGAGAGGTTACCTCTGGAGTTTCTCGAAATAAGAGATCTATCTGTTTGATAGTTTTTATTTTTTTTATCTCATTGGAAACAAGATAGGTTTGCACTTTTGCAAGAGGAGTATTTCTTGAAGCTATTCGAATAGAGCTATACAATTTTATTTCCTTTGCAATAACGCTTTTTAGATATCTTTGTTAATATTTTACTAATTTTGACAACTTCCATTTTCTTTCAAGAAAATTCAAAAATTTTCTATAGTTTCTATTTTTTTCTGAATTTCAAAGTCTTTAAAATTTGATGATTTTGCTTCGATTCCCTGGAAAATTGATCGTGCTGAGTCTAATTTTAAAAAAGACTCATCAAAATTACTGGAGTATCTATGCAGATAAGCTAGGAGTAAGTTTATTTCAGCTACAAAAATGGGGTCGAGTGAGGGCTCGGATTCTCTGAGATTTTTTTCAAAAAAGGATATAAAACGATTTCGCAAATGGATATCATTTCTTAGCGTAATACGAATGTCCTCAAAAATTGTCCCCAATGATTCCCTCGGAAATTCTGGAAATTGTGAGTACAGTTCTAGGGCAGAGTAAAAACTTTTTTTAAAATCCTTAATCTTTCCAGCTAATAAAGATGTATGACTAAAGCGAAAGACTGCGGGCGGATACACTGGATTTATTTTTAAAGACTTTTTTAGATAATCATAGCTCGATTCATAGTTCCCATTTAAAAATTCCTGTTCCCCTAGATTATAATCTGAAATAAAATCACCCTTAAAAATCCAAAATGATTTGGAAAAATTTTTTGTTTGGGAGGCATACCACTTGAAAATGGGATAAGCAAATTTTGTAGATGTTTCATGGACATGCCCTTTGATAACTATTTGTTTTATCTTAGAATATGAATTCAAAAGTTCTAGCCTTTCCTTCATTTTTCTGAGAGTATAGATTTCCCCAGGACCTGTATCTCCAGAGATAAACAAAACTTTTATTTGGGAAATATTAGGAACATTTTCTTTGGGAATTTCAGAGTAGCCACCAGAAAGAATGGCAACTGTTTTCCAAATGGTTGGATCGCGGAGGGCAATGTAGAGTGCTTGGTTAGCACCTTGAGAAAATCCAATTAGAAAAGGATCATCAGATACATTGTATTTATTTTTTATATATCCAAGATACTTTTGTAAATATTCTACGGAATCTTCGGTGCCCCATTTGGTTGCATTTCTAGTTGGGTCTGGAATATTTCCATTGGGACATGCTAGGATCATATTCATATAGCGAGAGTAGGGTGAAAAATCTTTAGCCATAGATTTTCCACTTCCAAAGAGCCCATGAAGGCAAATTGCCAAAAGATATTTTTTATCCTTATTGTAGTTTACAGGAAGTACAACAGTATCATTGAAAATATAATCTTTTCCTTCTGGTAAAGATTGTGAGTAGGGAGTAGAACAGAACGTTATAGAAACAATGATAAAAAAAATTAACAAATGGATGTTCATGTTAGAACCATCAGTTACAATTGTATTTTTCCAGCAAGTGTTTGGGCTACTATAGAATAGCTCTCATAAGAAAATATAAGTCCCAAATGAGTTGTATTAACTTTTATGTGACGCACCCGGGGAGAGTAGGAATCAATACAAGCCTGCCAAGCTACTATATTATCTTGTTTTGAGTAGACCGATAGTACTGGAACAGAAAGTGGTGTGTCATACCTCTTATCAATTTCTTTTTCCAGAAGATCTAAGTCTACACCTTTGGATCGATAGATCTCTTTTATAGATGTATACTTGGGACCTCCTATCACGGGGGATCCCAATGTGATAACTAGATTGACCAATTCAGGGTAGTCCCTAGCCGCTTCCCTTACGAGATACCCACCCAAGCTCCAACCTATGAGAATTATTTTGTTTTGTTTTTGCTTGGCTAATTCTTTTAAACGTTTGCAAACTTTTGGAAGTAGTCTTGGAACATTCCCATGATTGGTACCTAGTTCCCACCCTTGGGCGTCATACCCAAGATAACCTAGATACTTACGAAAAGGCAAAGTAATGGAGTCATCTGTGCCAAACCCCGGTGCGAATAGAATTGTCTCTCCATTTCCACCAGGAATTTTTCCAAGTTCAGGAATCTTCCAAATTAATCCCCCAAGATCCAAAACTGTTAAGGATTCCATCAGCATTTGTAGGGGGTGGGGAACATAGTAGTTGTCTCTGATTTCAAAATCCATGGGTTCTCTCCAGACCTAATTTCAAAAAAGATCTATTTCTTTTAAACATAAAAATGATTCCACTGGCACCTAAATACTAACTTCCCATAATGTAGATTATGTCACATATAATTTAGGTAGGAGGAGGTGGGGTGGATTTTAAGAGTCCGTTTGGGTTAGGAGGGATTTGATTTGCATAGCCTTTGTGATGTGACCATAGAATCCCAATAGAGTCGCTAAATTTAGAATTTTGTCTATAGAAATTTTTAAGTCAAAGGGAGTTAAAGGAAAACATCGAATGTAGTACGAAAGCATTTGGTTAGGTGGTATTTTCGTTGAAGTTAGTGACAAAAGTGTTTTTTGGTATTCGATTGCTAGGTCTATTTCACTAGGATGAGAGTGGATGAAGTTTTCTATTTTTTTCAATCCATCTAGATTGTTAGATCTAATGAGATGGTGTAGTACTTCATTGAAAGAAGAAATCTTAAAGTTCAAGGATATAGGTTTTTGGAGTGTGTCTAAATATTCTATTAATAAATCTGGATGGTAATTTGATGTATGGTTATAGGCATTGCAAGATATAATATCTGCGTAAGCAAGGGGTAAAAATTCATCCTCAATGGAGCTTTTGATAAGATCCACTGCAGTTTGCAAATACGTGGTTGCCTTGAGGGTGTCATTTAGTTTTAGTTGTCCATCTGCAAGATATAAGAGTTGGTCAAGCTTAGCTTCATTTTCTTGGTCATTCTCTTTTTGGTGGTAAAAATAATTTTCTATTATTTCAAAGATAAGTTTATAGTCCTCCAATTTAGTAATATTATTTATAATTTTAAGGATTCTTATATAGCCTGAGAATTTATCTTCAATTGTTTGCAATAGAGAAATTCCTAAAAGAATAACCTCTTTGCTTTTTTCTGGATCATGATCTTGTAAAAGAACTGCCAACGTAAATAAAAGTAAAATTTTCTTTTCATCCTCTGAAGACTTCACAAAAGAAAAGATTTTATTAAAAATATCAATTCTCAAAGGTTCAGAATCATTCGATGTTACCAGGTATTCACATATATCTAAAAAATATTGAATTTTAGAATCCTCATCAATCTCAGTATCTTGTAAAATAGAAGTACTGAGAGTATCATATAAAAGCAAAAGTAAGTCTGGATTTTCAATGTACCTTATTTTATTTACTATGTATGAATAATCATGGTCCCAGCTAGATTCAGGTTCCTTTGTAGAATTAAATTCCATTTCAATTTTCAATAGGTTAATACATTTCTCAGACTCATCCAACATTCCATACCCAATGGCTAATAGGATATTGGTTTCAGAGTTGTTTGCATCAGAAAGGAAAAAGCGGATTTGGTCTAAAAGGGTAAGAGCCAAATTTTTATTTTTGATTTGAGCAATTAAAAAAATGATCCGTTCCAACATAGATTGGTTTATTTCTTTCAAATGCAATTGATAGACGTTCAAACAATCTAGAAAGAAGAGTTCAGTTTTTTCTATTCCGTACAACTCTTCAAAGAGTTTAATGTAGTACACTAAGGAAATATATTCCTTAGAGTTAGAATACTCTGTTTTAATGAGAGTGATAGCTTCCTCTAATAGAAGGATGGCATTTTCTCTTTTTTCAAATTGGATGCAACTTTCAGCAAGAGACTTGAGAGTAAATAGGTAGGAAGTTGTAAAATCTATGCTATCTTTATCTGAAATTTCTTTTTGATACAATTGGTTTGATTCTTCTTTTTTTCCTAGAAATCCAAAGGTTTCTGCAATGCTGTAGTACTCTTTCAGATAATCCAGTTTTTGTTTGAAACTCGGGATAGAATCAAATTTTTGGCAAACTTCAAATATACGAGATAGGGTCTCTTCTTCTGGGTAGATAGATGCAGAGGCTTTTAGAATTGCATCTGCTCTCTGGATTGATTCCTGAATTGTATTACATTTATTAAAAGTTGTAATCATTATAGCGAGAACTTCCCTAGCTAAAGTTTCTTCCTCTACTTTTAGGAGTGAATTAAAAAGTAAGAGAAGTACTTCAGCACTACAGTTTTGAAGACTATGTAATCCAATAGATTTAAAAATATCCTTTCTTAACTTGATATTTTTAATAGTATTGATTTTATGTACGATTTTTATACTATCATAGGAATAACTTCCTAGTAATTTAATAAATTTAGGAATATACTCTCCTTGTATATATTCATCAAAATTTTCACTTAGAAATATTACTATTTCCAATATTGTATCTTTAGAATTCTCTTTCAGTTCTTCTACTTTTTGAATCCAAAGACCAAAACAAGTGTGTAAGAGATCTATTAGTTTTAATTTGTATAATTTTGGAGTAGCATGGCATAAAATAATATCGATATTTGCATACTCTTTTTCCTCACTTATCGCTGGAATTACCTCTGTCAGGGAGTCTCTAGCTTTTTCAAGCTGCTCCAACCGAAAATAAGTATCAGAGATGGTAATAAAACTTGTCACTCTTTCATAGGGCGTACTCATATTTTTTGTTTCTAATATTGCTAATTCTTGTAAGACAATAGAACTTTCTGTATCTTCTAATTCTTTCATCCAAAATGCAATTGTAGAAAACATTCCAGATCTATGAAATGCCCTTTCCACATTTTGGATTTCCTCTTTGGCTTTCGAGAAGTAGTACTTTGCTTTTACTTTATCCGAAATGAGAAAATAGCTTTTTCCGATTTTCATATAGATAAAGTACCTAAAATAGTTTTGAGAGAATAAATTGACTTTATTATCCATCATTTCCAAGAGCTGGATTTTAGATTTTGGATCTGCTATATTTTTATCAATTAGAATAATCACTTCATCCATAAAATCATCCCTAGTGGATTCCACTTCAATATGATTTGAATCCTGGATGAGGACTGTTAGGACTGAAACTAAGGTATCATCTGTAACACTTTGTAGAGACTTAATTTCAAACCTAGAGCTTACATAATAAGAAAGAAGTGCTTTTTTATGGGCTTCCAAAAATATTTCTTCAGATAATTTATAATTATTTTCAGAGTAAATTGTAATAGCAATCTTACTCAAGGCCTTTGAGCTGTATTGGCTATTCAACATAGATCTAGCGAGAGTAATAAGCCCATTTATTATTTTACCTGATCTTTCATTAGATTTTTCATATAATTTTAGTATTCCTACAATCAGTTCGTATTGAGATTCCTTTTTTCCCCTCTCAAAAAGCAATAAAGTATCAAAATCTTTAATCAGTAGAAAGTAAATTAATTTAGAAATAATTTGTAAACTAAAGTGATTGCACCAAGAAATTTGTCGTGGTTTAATTGGAATTCTCATTCCAATTTCCTCTAAAACTAATTTTAGTTCTTCTGCGTTATCACCCTTGTTTAGTAAAGTATTCAGAATTATGATGTAATAATTAAATAATATTTGTTGAT
>JACCDP011393611.1_pt1 | contig 12641 bp, 5 predicted proteins | sample 7445841 | NCBI WGS metagenome assembly JACCDP01 (sample SAMN15323441, study PRJNA562643) | freshwater metagenome | isolation source: river surface water | place: USA:Blue River Watershed | collected 2017-08-17
AGGGTATATTGAGTTACGTGAGCTATTTCAAAAATTACCTTGCGAAACAAATTGCATATTGCGGAAAATATTGAAAATAAAAACAGTTTTAAAGGAAGATTCAAAAAAACTATAAGAGATTCCACTTTCAACCGATGATACCTCCATGGGGAGGGACTATGGCACGGACAAATGAATACCTTTTGAGTTTGTGCTTGAGTGTGGTCGCTTGTGGGCCAAAGGCTCAAATGAATGGGGAATCTTCGCAGCTTGCGAGTGAGGGTTCGGGCGAAGCTCATGGGGCTCGTCCTGGCGAGTTCCCTGAAGTGCGCGAAACGCCTCCCAAGCAAACGGTTGTTCCAAGTAAAGAGGGGGAGATGGTATCTGCCCCGGTACCCGTATCAGGAACCTTCCTAGCTGCCACGATCCTCGATCAAGAGACAGTCTTTGTGGATTCTATCAAGGTCGGTATAGCTGTTTACAAAGATGGTATGAGGGTGGCAAGCCAAGGCCAAAGATTCAACTTGGATATCGGCCTTGATGAGACAGCGAGCCCCGATGTCAAAGTTCGCAAAGATCTTTTGTCTTCTACACGAGCTGAGTTCGATCGTGAGATTCGAGTCTATGGAAACTCAATAGCCGAAATCAAAGCAGCTTTTCCCTTTATCGTAATAAAGACTAAGGTCGATGATAAGATCACGAGTCTTAGCAGCATAAAAGCTGCTTCACTAGTCGACCTCTTGGCTAAATGAGGCGGTAAGTCCTCTAGGCAAGCTTTTCTATTCTTAAACCATTATGCTGAAAGGGAAGAGTCTTTTTTCTCTTGAGGCTTAGCTTGCAATTTTTGCCTAGTATAAATTTCCTCTTTTTTGTTCTTTACCTAGCGCTTTGTCCACAATGGGCTGAGGCTAAGTCTCTCATCGTCCTCAATAAGGCTCGCTTCGGTAAACTGAATATAAGTCAAGATGTAGAAATTTGGGTTTCACCTCAGAGTTCTTGGAAAAATATCTTTACAGAAAAACATGCCGATTTTCGTCCAGTGAATGCTCAGGACCTCGAACGCATGGATCGAGGCGTGACCTGGTTTCGCTTTACCTTTCGAAACGATACGTCTGATGCTCTACCTTTGATGCTCCTTACGGAATCTCTGTTTTATCCAGCAGCTTTCTATCAAAAGCTCGATGGTAAAATAAGTTATCTGAGTGGCTTCAACGAACAGCTCGGGGGGTTGCCGGCCGATCGTAACTTAGGGACTGCAGCAGCTAACTTCACTCTGGCACCAGGAGAAACAAGAGAAATTTACTTCAAAGCCCATAAAAACCCCACTACGACCTCGCTGCCCTTTACCTTATGTGATGAAGTGGAAGCTCATACCGCTGACAGGCATAGTTTGTTTCTCAAGGGTTTGATCATTGGCATAGGAGTTGTCGTTTTTATTTATAATACTTTCGTCGCGATTCGCCTGCAGCAGTGGCCCTTTGCTAGCTATGCGCTCTATGTATTATGCTTTCATAACCTCTTTTTCTTTTCGGCTCCCGTCTATCCTATTCTCACAGATCAGCTCTGGATACGTCAGCACGGAGAGCTGATTTTAGCACTTTCGACCGAAGTTCTCTTGATTTCAGCGAGTCTATTTACCGTGTCATTTCTCGATCTAAGGCGACGGGAAAAATGGTTGGCTACCTTAATCTTGGGTGCTATTCCTCTGTACGTCATCAACTTTTTCCTCGCCTTTCAAGATCCTAAGCTCAACGAAACGATAGCCAATATTGAACTTCTTGCCTTTGGTCTTGCTGTTATCTTCGCTGGTCTACGTTCGGTTTTGCAAGGCTACCATCCAGCACGCTATTTTCTTGTTGGCTGGGGGGTCTTGATCGGTGCCAATACTCTCTATACTCTTGCTGAATTCGGGCTTATCCCCTTGAGTCCTGTGTTGGAGTGGGCTGTGTACGGGGGAGGCTCCTTTGAAATTTTAACTCTCACACTCGGCCTTTCCTATCGCATTCAGCTCGAACAGCGCGAAGCTCGAGAGCAAATTGCAGCACTGAATCACTCCCTGCAAGTCAGCCATGAGGCTCTCGAAGCAAGTTACTCTGAACTTCAGCATCGAGAGAACGCACGGACGCAGCTCTTTCACCACGTTTCGCATGAACTTCGTACTCCGCTCAATGGTATTTTAGGCTACCTGAATCTTGCTTTGCGCGGTCAGGCTGGTCAGCTCTCTTATGAGTTGCGAGATGTGCTTCATAAGACTTTTACTCTAGCCGATACACTGAAAGTGCAGATCTACACGATTCTCGAGCTTGCTCAGGCGAAGCGAGGGAAGCTAAAAGTCCAGGTACATCTGGTAGACCTCTCCCAGCTTGGTACGAAAATACAAAATCTAGCCGATGGTTTGTGTCTTATGCAAAAGCATGCCAGCTTTCATCTTTTGATTGAGGGCGACGCAAAGCTAAAGGCCTTTCGCAGTGACTACGAGAAGATTTACGCTATCCTCCGCAATCTTGTCGGCAATGCTATCAAATTCTCTTCGCAAGATCGTCCCAACCGTGTTCAGGTCGTCCTTCGCGTATTGTCCAATACCCTTGAAATCGATGTATTTGATACAGGGATAGGTATTCGTCAGGAGCGGATTGAGACAATCTTTGATGAGTTTGAAAAGGCTCAGGAAGAGGGTTCTCGTAGGTTTGAGGGAGCTGGACTTGGACTCGCCTTGGTCCGTACTTACACGAAAACTCTAGGTGGACAGATACAAGTCTATTCGGATTTTGGCGTCGGAACTCACTTTTTGGTACGCATTCCTGAAAGCAGCGAGCAGCCTATGGTTCTTGCTCTGCCTGAAGAAGATGGAATGCTGCCGCCTCTCATGTCCCGATCTTCAGCAGCTAAGACAGGTGGAGAGCTTCAGGGAGAGACTCAAGTCCTTTCAGGTTCGAGAATTTGGGTGGTTGATGATCAACCCGATAACTGTGAGGTCTTGGCGTCACTGCTTCGCTACCAGGGGGCTCAGGTCTATGCGATGACCGATGGTCGTCAGGCTCTCGAAAAAATTCCTGTCGATCGACCCGACCTTATTTTGCTCGATATGATGATGCCAGAGTTTTCGGGAGAAGACTGTCTGGCCGTGATCAAGTCGGATCAAAATTTCAAAGATATTCCCGTGATCATGTTGACCGCCCGAGCTGGAGAGTTTGAACGGATGCGTATCATCGGACTGGGAGCGGATGACTATCTTTGTAAGCCGATCGTGGAACAAGAGCTCTTGCTGAGAGTGAAAAATTTGCTGGATAGAGTTCAGATGGCTCGAGCAGAAGGCGCTTATGAAGAGCAGGTTCGGCTCAGTCTCTTGGATGAATTTCTAACTGGCTATCAGGCCTATCTGCTGCAAAGTGCTAGTGGTCAGACCAAAGGGGATTCTCAGCCTTTTGCTCTTGCCCTCAAGTATCTAGCTCCGACAGGGGGACAATGGCAAAGCCTTGGCGATAAGACTCTTCACTTTCGCCGGGAGCGTATCGGTTCTGATAGCGAGGCTTTTTCCTTTGATCTGCCAGTCCAAAAGCAACAGGTCTACCTCCAAGATATGCGAGGATACCTAGGGGGATTAGATCTTCCCTTGCCGCTAAAAAGAGAACTGTGGCGAGAGCTATTGGTCTGGAGAAGCGAACGTCAGCAAGCATTGGCTTATCTCTTTCAATTAGAGGCCACGCAGCAAACCCTGCACGAAGTTGTGCCTGAACTTGCACGGACGCTCGGTCTCTTTCGTGTCCTCTGTAGCTTGCCGTCAGAAGCTGCTTTCTGCGACGGCGAGACTGTCCTGCTACAAACCATTGGTTTGTTGCAAATGCCAGGCTTTCCTGTGGAATTGCCGACGATCTTGGAAGTTTCACCGCTGGTATGGCCAGGATCTGCCCACGATACTATTCCCCTGGTGCTCTGTTTGACCAAGACTCTGCTCGAACTCGCTCCCCAGTCTTTGCGATCCGCTCGACTCTTTCTGGCCTGCGGATCGGAAGAGACGAACGCTTTTATCCGAGTCAAATTGATTTGTTCTAACTGGGATGTCAAGGCAGTCGAACGCATCCTCTGGAGTCAGGGCCTAGCCTATGCCCAGGGGCCCATGCTCATGTCTTTTCTCCAGGCCAAGCAGCTCGCTCGACGCAGTGGTGTTGAACTCAAGTTTCTCACGCAGGAAGATGGCCTTAACTTCTTTCTCCGCATTGCGCGCTCGTCTGCTCAAGACGTAAATCTCTCTCTTGCAAGCTAAACGAGGCCTTCCGCCTAGCCAAACGCCTTTGCATAGGGTAGAGTACGCTCCGCCGTTCGAAGTCTCGTTTTGCAAGGAAATCCCGCATGATCAGTACACAGCAGGTCACTCTGGCCTTTAGCCAACGATTTTTGTTTCAAGATGTCACCGTTAAATTTTTGCCAGGTAACTGCTACGGATTGATAGGGGCAAACGGGGCCGGCAAATCGACTTTTCTCAAGATCCTCTCCGGGGAAATCAAGCCGGATCGAGGTGAAGTTTTGGTCAACCCAGGTGCTAGGGTAGCCGTACTCAAGCAGAACCACTTTGAGTTCGAAGATCATGAAGTCTTGCGTACAGTCTTGATGGGCAATCGTGAATTGATCGATGTCATGCATGAGAAAGAAGCCCTCTATGCGAAACCTGATTTCAGCGAGGAGGATGGCTACCGTGCAGCAGAACTCGAAGGGCGTTTTGCCGATTTAGGTGGCTACGATGCAGAAAGTCAGGCAGCTGGGATGCTGGAGTCTCTCGGAGTTCCGACGTCCAGTCATGCACTCAAGATGAAAGAGCTCGAGGCGGGGATGAAAGTGCGCGTTCTTCTTGCACAGGCATTGTTTGGCAATCCCGACGTGCTACTGCTCGATGAGCCAACCAACAATCTCGATATCGATTCGATCATGTGGCTCGAAGAGTTTCTCTGTGAATTTAAGAACACGGTCGTTGTGGTCTCGCACGATAGGCACTTTCTCGACAAGGTATCGACACACATAGCCGACCTCGACTTTGGCCAGATCTCACTCTATACCGGTAACTATACGTTCTGGTATGAAGCTAGTCAGCTCGCCCTCAAGCAAAAGTCCGATCAAAATCGCAAGACCGAAGAGAAAATAAAGGAACTGAAAGAGTTCGTGGCACGCTTCTCTGCCAATGCCTCGAAGTCTAGTCAGGCAACCTCGCGTAAAAAGCTTTTGGATAAGCTGACGATCGAAGAGATCAAGCCTTCATCGCGACGTTATCCTCATGTTCACTTTCAACAGGAACGCGAGGCTGGCAAACAATTGCTTGAGGTCAAAAATCTCACCGCAAGCATCGAGGGCAAGACCTTCCTCAAGAACTTTTCTATGACGGTAGAAAAGGGTGAAAAAATCGCCTTTGTCGGCCGCGATACACAAGCAGCTTCGCTTCTGTTCGCGATTTTAGCGGGCGAAGCCAATACTAATGCAGGGGAATTCAATTGGGGAGTTACGACCAAGCGAGGCTACTTTCCCAAAGACCACGGCGCTTACTTTGGCCAAGAGGCATCTTTGATCGAATGGCTGAGGCAGTATGCAAGCAAAACAGCAGAAGCTGAAGAGGAGTATCTGCGAGGCTTTCTCGGCAAGATGCTTTTCAGTGGGACCGAAGTCTTTAAGTCCAGCAAAGTTCTGTCCGGAGGCGAAAAGGTGCGTTGTCTTCTCGCTCGTCTGATGCTCTTGCAACCCAATGTGCTCTTGATGGACGAACCCACCAACCACCTTGACCTTGAATCTATCATGGCTCTCAACACAGGCCTTAAAAACTACAAGGGGACTCTCTTCCTCATCTCTCAAGATCGCGAAACTGTCGAATCTATCGCGACCCGCATCATCGAGATTACACCGAAGGGTGTGCTCGATCGTGAAATGAATTATGCGGAATACCTTGAAAGGGCTGATATCGCGGAGCAGAGACGACAGTATTATTCGTAGGGAGCAGACAGAGGGGGGTCGTCACAGATGACGACCCTGCAGCTTAAGCAGCAGCTTTGGCAAGAGTGCTGCTTCCCTTTTGATAAGGGATGGTGAGGACCAGCGCAAAATCCTGAAAGCCAGGTGATCGCTCGGCTCCTAGCTCGATAGTGATTCCACCACCGGCTTTTTCAAGAAATTCCTTCACAGCATCCATACCAACACCTCGACCAGAGATATTAGAAAGTTTGTCAGCGGTCGACAGTCCAGTGGCAAAGATGAGCTGAGCGATGCGGGGCAGATCCGCATCAGCAGAGATTAAGCCCTGACCCACTCCCTTCTCTTTCAGTTTTTTCAAGGCAAGTCCGCGTCCATCGTCTTGAATTCGAATCTTGAGCTGATCACTTTCTCGCTTGGCTTCGATGCGAATGGAACCAGCTGGATTCTTTTGCACCTTACTGCGCTCCTCTGCCGTTTCTATGCCGTGGTCAAGAGCATTACGCAGGATATGTGTCATACAATTATCGAGCACAGCTCTGATTTCTTGGCTGACGGTGAGATCGCCACCGACCACTTCAAAGCGTGGTTCGGGCTTACCGATGTCCTTGGCTATTTTGCTAGCACGTTCCTGATATCCACCTAGCACTGTGTCGAGCTTTTCAAAAATGACCTCTGTGAGCGCATCACGATGGTGACGAATGGCTTCGAGAATCTGCTCGACCCTTGGATTTTCCTCTTGGACGAGATCGTGGAGGATAAAGTAAGCACGTTCGAGGAAAGATCGATCGATAGAGATTTTAGAGAGATCTTCCTTGCGATTGAGTTTTTCACGATTGATTTCGATGTATTGCTCGAGGACTTGGATGGCCTGTGAGTTGCCAGCCTCCATAGCCTCTTGTGTTACACTTTGGCCCTTGAGGAGATGCGAAAAATTATCTTCGGCCACGTGGATAACTTCAGCGAGGGCTTTGAGCTGCAGAGTGCGTGCAGCGCCTTTCACTGTGTGAGCGTTGACAAAGAGAAGACGCACAATACTAGGTTCTTGCGAACCCTGACGAATGAGCTTTTGGTTTTCGAGGAGCATAGGGCGTGCGGTGAGGAAGAACTGAGCTAATCGTTCAGGTGACGCTTCGAGCAGCTCACGAATCATCTGCAACTGACGACCTTGCTCTTTGGCCTTCATTTCGAGAGCTTTTTCATTCGTCACATCGAGGAGTGTGAGCAGGATGCGACCCACATTGTCGTCCTCATCGACTTCCGTGTTCCACGTAGCTTTGAGATAGACCAGCCTATCGCCTCGTTTGTAGGCGATTTCTGCTGGAAGTTTATCTGCATTGGTGTCGAAGTTGAATATAGATTCGCCGATGCTAGCCAGGAGAGTTTGCACGACTTGGTCTTTGACATCCTCTGACAGAGTCGAGCGGTCTAGGAGCAGCTCTTTAACGGTCTTGCCTGCGATATCTTTGGTGCCGAGGACATCGATCAGCTGAGCCGAATAATCTTTTTGAACGAGGGTTTCCTCACCGATCGTACACACGCCTTGGGGAATGTGATCGAGGAGCGAACGGATCTCTTTCGTCTTGAGATCGACCAACTTTTCAAGGTTTTTGTTGAAGTAGGTGATTTCCTCGTTTTTGACCTGAAGCTCGCCAGCCAAGCGTTCTGAGCGTTCATACGTTTGCGCAGCGCGGAGAGCCACCAACTGGGACTGGAGGATGAGGAAGACACTTACTGCAAGCGGCGTGACCATGATAAGGTCCAATTTAAGAGTCGCAATCACGATATCGAGGACAAACGAGGCGACAATCAAGAGGCAGCCGCTGAGAACAAGAACGGCTCCCGATTGGCGTTTCCACACAGATCTGCCTAGGAGCCACAAGTAAGCAATTCCAGTTGCCAGGATAGCGAGCTGGTAGATGGGTAAGAAGGCTGTAAAGAAGCGCACGGGAGTTAAGATAGTCAACACACAAAGGGCTACATGGAAGGGAATAAGGATGCGTCCTGTCCACGACTTTTCGTCCGCTTGAAAGCTCGCAACCAGGAAGGCTAGATAAGAGCCTACGCCGAGGGGCATGCTCATAAATTCAAATTTCAATAGTAGCTCAAATGCTTTGGCAGGGAAAAAGTCGATAATAAAATTAGAGGTCGAAGCGATACGCATAAAGGCCGCAAACGATACGACAGCGAGTGCTAAGGCCGGTTGATCGCCTCGACGTCGCCACCACATCATAAAGCTATAGATGCCGACGGCGAGCATGATCCCAAGGCCGATGATATTGATCAGCCCTTCTTGCTTAACCGCATGTTGCAGAGTGTGACCTGTAGCGATTTCTATAGGCCAGGTAGGGCCCCCCCAAGGGGTCTCTTGGTTTCCGACTTGCAAAAGTACTACGTAATCTGTCGGGACTGCAGGGTTGAGGGTGAGATAGGCTGTTTTGCGAGAACCTTGGGGATTCTGAGGATCGATCCGGCCTGACTCAACGTGTTGGAGGAGTTCAGGCTTATCCAAAGGATAGATCATAAATTTAAACGAACTTGCAATCCCGCGGACCCCTATCTGATAGCCTTCGGGATGAAAGGGAATTTGTCGCAGGATTTTTCGATAGGTTCCAAAACCGAAGGCTCCTAGCACCTCTCCATTCGCCATGGTCTGACCATTCCATGACGCAGCGTTGATATAGGCTGATAGGGGAGGGAGCTCCTGACTAGGTTCGATCTTTGAGTTCCAGTAAAACTCCCAGTCTTTCGAAAGATTCACGACAGTCCCTGGTTTGACTGCTTGGCTCAGATCCACAGACGAACGGGCTTCCTCGCGCTCAAGAGCAATCGCTGCGCTCGAACCAAATCCAAAGGCTATGCTCCCGAGAAGCATAAGAATACCAACGATAGGGAAGCGTGGCGTGATGGGGGTCATTCTAAATCCTCCGGCAGTGCAATAGCCGTTGGATAATTCGGATGATTTTATGCGGCGTTAAAGCACGTGTGCAGATGCTTCTTAAGTATGACCTAAAAGTAAGGAAGGGGAGCATTTAACTCCCCAAGATCTCAAGCATTCTATTAGGGTTTGAGAGCAATATGATAGAAGTGACGAACCGGGAACTTTTGAGAAATAACCCAGGTCTTGCCCGTTGGCCCGACGATTCTAAGCTCTTTAACTTCTTCAGCCTGGTCGACTCCAAACAGTATCTCTGGTCCATCAAAGCTGAGGTATCCCCCACCTGACTTGATCTCACGGATCTGCTTGCGTCCCGTGCTATCTTCGATCACGACCTTAGCACCGATGCCGAGCTGATTTCCCTCAGGAAAGCTGAAGCGAAAACCTATACTTTTTTTGTCAAGATTCAACTGATTTTCATAGACTTGGGGAGGACCCTCTGCGCCATTGCCGATGATATCGAGGTCGCCGTCGCGGTCGTAATCCACGAGCGCAAAGGAGAAGAGATTGAAGTCGTTGACGGTGCTCCAGGTGAACTGCTTGGGTGTGAATTGTCCTTGGCCCTTATTCTGTAAGAGCACATTGAAGCCCCATTCACCCTTGCGTACAGCGCCTTCGGCATTGAACATGTCTAACCAGCCATCATTATCAAAATCAGCAAATTTAGAATACCATGTCCAGCCACCGGGATGCTCAAATTGCTCTTTGGGCGCTCGTGAGATCCCGTCATCTGTTTGGGCCATGTAGAGCACGGCGCGATCGATCTGAGGAGCATCTTCAGGGAAAGCATCACGTGCATAGTTGGGACCAGCAGCTCGCATCAGCTGGCAGACTTCCATGATCTTAGGATCGAAGCTATAACGATCGCGACAATCGACCTCTTCGTCATTGTTCGTGACTATCATCCACATGATGGCTAGCAGACAGTTGTCGCGCGAACCCGTATCTTGGATCTTTTGACAATCTTTGACCTGCAGGTTTTTGTGGAGTGTAAACGCGACGAGCTCATCACTTTTACGATTGCGGATACAGTTGGCTTTGTAGAAGGGATCTTTGATCTTATCGCAGTAAGCTACGGTGTCTTTAGCCTTCTTATAGACATCGGGAGCAACCCCATCGATCGTTTGCGTCCCAACATCCTGACGGCCTGATATAGTCCCCGTCACCAAGAGGTCTTGACGAAGATCATTGTTGACATCTCCCGTGTCCACCGACATCGAGAAGTACGGCGTTTGGAAGTCCTTGACGGCTGCTCCCCGTAGCGGAGCAAATGAGGCCCCAGGACGGCCAAAGCTGATCTGATCGGGGACGATAAAGTCATTGTTTTCATAAAGGTCGATCACGCCATCGTTATTGATATCGCTGAGTATCGAAGCCATCGTTTCTCCGCTATGGCTTGTCAGCGGCTCATCACGAAACTCTAGCTTTTTATTCCAAGCTATAGAGTTGCTGCGACCTTTGCTGTACTCTCTATAGCCAGTAGCAATACCAAGTACCATATTGCCATTGAAGACATCGACATAGCCGTCTCTATCAAGATCTGCAAATGCTGGGGCAACGGTGAGTACACCTTTGCCATTGGGGACTTTGATGGATTCCTTAGCAAAACTGCCCTTCTCATTGAGATAGAGGACATTGCCATGCATAAAGGTAGAGGCAAAGAGATCGAGCCAGCCATCGTTATTCATATCCACCAGTGCTACTGCAAAGACTCGTTCCTTTTCTAGTGCCTCTGCTACATTCGGCACATACTCAAAGCGTCCCCCGATATTTCGATAGAGGTACACACCATGATCACTGCCAAAAACGATATCAGGCCAGCCGTCTTGATTGAAGTCACCTGAAGCCGTTCCCCTTCCTATCCAAAAGGGGTCTGGATAATCGCGTATGGTATAGAAAAAGCCTCGTTCCAAACCAATCTCGGGACCTTCCTTGGCAACAAAGCGTTGTCCCTCAGAAACCTGTGGAAAGTAGGCGGACGCACTAATTTTGGCCTGAGCGAGGTCTGCAAAAGGTCTATTTTCCCAGACTTTGGCCGTACTGGGAGCTGCCTTGGCTGCGAGGCGGGGGGTGGGTCCACCCTCTAGATCTGGATTTTCTAAGCGTAACGCTTGGTAGGCATCAATATTGGGGAGCATATAAAAGCGTTCATGAAAAGTAGGAGCCAGGATACCAAGCGGCATAATCAAAATGAGAAGGGCGGCTGTGAGTGTAAAAGCCCAGCGCTGCGAAGCACTCTGTGCAACGACGATAAACGAGTAAAAGCTAAAGACGCCGAGGCTCAAAAGGAGAATCATAGCGGTGGACGAAGGGACTCCCGCTGTATAGAGCGCGTGGGTCAGCACAACATCAAAGGCCATGGGAACTGGCAAGAAGATCCCGGTGAGAGCAGCAATCAGGAGTGCAACAGTCCCTCCTGCCCCGCGCAGAAGGTCGAGCGGCACCAAGTGAGATACGGAGGCACCCATAAAGCCCGCGAGCAGCATGAGGGGAACGGTAGTGCGGAAGATGTACCAGAGATTCTTCGCAAAATCTTTGAAGAAGCCTTGGAGAGCACTTCCTATGCTTTCGCTGATAGGCTCAGTGGGCGTGAGGTCAGGCCGTTGCGAGAGCTCTTCCAGTTTTTGAATGTCTTGGACTGGCCAGTGATGAAAGTAGCGCGCCATCAGCGGGACAAGGCCAAAGATCACGAGGAGGTTGAATGCGAGTTTGGTCAGTGCCATATACAAAGGCAAGAGGGTGAAAGCCATAGTGACAACAATGACATTAAGTGTCGGAGATGCAAACATCAGAGCCAGCGCCATCTCTATCCGCTTACTCTGGAGCATACCTTTGAAGACAGGAGCAGCGCAGTTCACACAAATGCCGAGTGGCGTTCCCAATAAAAAGCCGTAAAGCGTATTGCGAAAGCGACTATTGGTGGGCCGAAAGCGTATATAGCCCATCAGAGTCGCAAGCAGTGAGGCAATGACAAGGCCAAAGGTCATACCTTTTTTGTTGTCATTACACCAGTTCACAGTCGTATAGGCGATTTTCTTCCACAAGGGATCGTAAGCTTTGACCTTGAGAATAGGCCACATGGCGATCGTGTCGGCTACAGTTGCAGACTCAGCCACCATCGCCTTGCGATTGAGATCGGGGTAGCGCGAGAAGTATCCAAAGGAAATACCTATAGTAAAGAGTAGAAAAAATATAAGAACGGAACGTTTACGATGCGTGATCACGTGTCCTCTCCTTCATCTCATGGGAGTTGTCACTATTCTACCTGAAACTGCGATGAAGTGGGCGAGACATTTTTAGGAGACTTTCGGGGAGCGTTCGTCCGTCTCTCGGCTGGAGATGTAAAAGCAGACCTGGATGTTCCAACCCGAAGGACTGCTGAGCATCTGCATGGCATAAGGTCTTAAGATAAAATTGATATGAGTCAAAAGTTCCTTTAATAGCATGGGAGGGATGGGGGGTTGCGGCTCGATGATGCGGATGCTAAGCTCTCGACCCTTTGTGGTATCTTGCATGTGGAAATAAAAGTAGAGTGGCCCGGCACAGCTGGCGAGCCAGAGCTTGACCATCATCTCTAGGGCTAGATTCAAAATGAGCGCATTGCCAGAAATTTGGATGTCATGCAAACCCTCCTTGGGAACTTGAATGCGGGCGAGGTCTGTGCGGGTACAGCTATCGTGCAGGCGGGTCATAAGATCCGCCCAGAGCTCGCTAAGATTGGTCTGAGGCGATTGCAGATAGTCAGGTCCACTCAAAGCTTGAATATCCATGACGG
>JACCDP010840267.1_pt1 | contig 12637 bp, 26 predicted proteins | sample 7445841 | NCBI WGS metagenome assembly JACCDP01 (sample SAMN15323441, study PRJNA562643) | freshwater metagenome | isolation source: river surface water | place: USA:Blue River Watershed | collected 2017-08-17
AAACAGGTATTGCTATCACATAGCCTAACTCTTCATCGGGACCGTTCCAAAATTGTGGACTACTTGTGAATCCTGATGTCGGAGTTCCAACAGATAAATCACCAACCTGTATTGTGCCTGAAATATTAGGTCCTGGGTTGAATGCAAAAGGTCTTGCAGTTGCCAATTTTTTATTTATAAATACAAATATGTTACAAAAAAAAAGGAGACACCGTCGTGTCTCCTTGAGTCCCCGTCAGGACAAGATTCGAGTTGTTTAGAGGTGGGTCAAGCTCTGAAACCCGTGAAGTTGGACAATTCTTCTGTTTTTACCGAAGTCGAAAAACACCTGAAAAAAAACCATGCTGTTAATTGAGGGTAAGTCAGGCCACCCAAAGGTTACAACTCTTATCGGCCTCCCGTGTTTTGATAACCTTTATTTCTAATTTATAAAGCGGAGAAGAATAAAGGTATGGTGAGTATGGGGAACCACCAAATAAGAACCATTCCGCTGTCCATTTTTTTTTAAAAATAAGAAAGATTTTAATGCCTTCCAAATTTTTATTAGAAAATTTTTTGTGGGACCTCCTGTTTTCTTTTATAGGTCATTGCTTCTTTACAGACGACACAAAAATGCTTTTCGTGGTTGGGAGTGGAGTCGAACCACTGGCACAGGACTGTTCAGGTCCTTGCTCTACCGTGAACTTTTTATAGTTCCTGAGCTACCACAACCAAATGTCTTACAAAAATATCGACTTTTTTTAAGACAAACAAATTTTATAAGAACTTTTTTTGAATTTGAATACCGAGTATCTTTCATCACCTATAAGTTTCAAACTCTTTACAAAATTAAAAGTTTTTGATGAAACTGACAACTTTTTTTAGAAGTTTTTTGCCCCGTCAATGAATTTGTTAATTGTTCGTCTGATTGTAGGTGTGTCTAAAGATTTCCATTGGTCTGATACCATATCAAAAATTTTATCAACCAAGTATTTTTTACTAGAAATGTCCAAATATCTCATTTTATCACCAATTAACATGAATTTTGCCGGTTTATCGGAATAATTGGTCTCTTGGTCAAAAATTGGAAAATTTCTCTTCAGATGTGTTAGTAATTCATCAGAAGTATTGTCCATATACTTGGATAATATGTCTTTTTTTTCCTGTTCTGAGATTCTCATAAGAATAAATATATGACTATTTATTCAGTAAATCTAATATTATGGCAAAAGGCTCAAAATCTTCAGCAGAATCAAGAAAAGTAACTTTTGGTAAAAGAAAGGGCGGAAAAGCTCACAAAAGTTTGAACAAACATAATAAAAAAGAAAGAAACTACAGAGGGCAGGGCAGATAATCTGTATTTGCACGAGGTTTTTTTTAAATTTTTATCATGTCAGATAAGAAAAGGAGATTGTTTCGCCTTATTGAATCATACATCAATGATTTTCACGAGGAATCTCTGAATAAATTCTATGGGAGTGGTACAAAAATCAAAATTCACTCCATGTCTGAGAGTGTCACACAAAAAACCGTTCTTTTCGAGGTCGTAATTGTTTTAGGAGAAACTATAAATGAAACCATGTTGAACCGAGAGTTAGCAGACGTACTAGTACAAGATGCACTTGTCTATTTTTTTCCAGATTTACACATTAAAACCATGGTTAGGTGGGATTCTTAGATAGATTGTCTATTCAAGGCCTTATAAAGTTCAGAATTTTCCATTTGTAGGTACTCAACCTTTACAGCTAATGCCGAAACCTGTTCAGTGAGTTTCAAAATTGTCTGTCTCATTTCATCCTTTTCTTTGGAGGAATTTTCTAATAAAATTTCTAATTTGGATATCCTATCTTTACAATCATGACGGATGAATTCTTCGTCTCTTTCCTTTCTCTGAGCTCTTTTTTCATAATATCTCCAAGCACTTGCAGAACTAAGAACGGTTACCACAGTTATTAAAACCGTCCACACTGAATCATTTGTCATAATTTTCTTTTGATTTTAATATAAATACAAAAAGTAAAGGAAAATTTATTTTTTTTCTAAAATGACTTTCGAGAAGAGGGAAATAATTATTATTCTTTCAGAATAATAATAAAAATTATAAAATAATATAAAAATAAAAAAATAAGTAATACTAGTTCTAGGGATTTTATGAAAAATCAACACAAACTTCGAATCCAAATAATGTCTCCAAAAAATTCTCTATTTCACGACATTCCCTAAATTCTAAAAGTGACCCTTTTTTTGCCATGATGAATAATGAATATGAATCAGGAACCCATTTACAACTTTCAGTGTCGAACCTTTGGGTAGGAATCGCCCTAAACTCAGTTATTGTCACACCACTATAGGATGTGTCCAACGCTAACTCGCAAATTTTTTTTAATTTATTCTCGTCCACGTCATATCTGAATTTAAGACAACAGAATACAGATGTTTTTTATTCCATTCCGTAGGTCCAATAATTGAAAGGGTCTTTGACCCATCAGAGTTTTCATATAAGTGATATATCTCCCCAATAATCGGTTCAAATCTGTAATTGGACTCATAGACCTCTTGTTGTAAAAGAATGGAATTTTGAAGGCTTTCTGCCTCTTTAACGAGTTCATGAAATCTCTTTTTTACAACTCGGTCTACTTTATTTAAACCGTGTTTTTTAAAGGCGGTCAAATCTTTGGGTTCAATCTTTGGGGCACCGACATGGGTTGGGTAAGGGATTACCATTGGTTGTAAATTGACCTTGTCGATGTGCGATTGTGTTGACATAAAAAAAGTCCCATAATAGGACTTAAATTATATAAAAATATTTTCGAAAATAAAATTATTTACCTTTTAACATCGAGATTGTGTGTTTCATAAACTCCTTTGCTCTTGGTGAAATGTTTTTTGACACATATACCTTTTCGATATCTTTTACAAGTTCTTCTCCATGTTCGTTTTCTTTATAAAGTTCTATGATTTTGTCCATTGCTGTACAACACTCTTTTTTTGTTTCATCAAAAAAATGGTAAGGTTTCATAGCCTTTACAAAGTCCATAATTGAAGACGCCAAGTGAACACCTCCATCAGAAATTTTTGGGTGTAAACGCATTGTTTTCAAAAGTTCAATCATATCTACAACACCACCAACACCTTTCTTTCTAATCTGAACTCCGTCGATATAATCTTCGGCCATACCATCACCAACAATTTCATCAAGTGATTTCACGTTTCCACTGTGGCAAAACTTTCTTTCCTCGTTTTCTTCTTCTGAGAGGAAATACATTTTTTTGATTTGTTCTTTGTCTGATTCTGTAAGTTGAAATTTCTTTCCCATATCAGATAAATATATCAATCTTCAATTATGTCATGAAGAAAAATTTTTTTATCTTGTTCTGATAATATTTCCTGAGTGAAAGAAAAAGGATTATAATCTAACATAATAAAATGTTTTTTAAAATATTGATATATTAAATTAGCCCCCTTGTATGTGTAAATTTCATTATATGAGAATGGTCTTTTTTTGTGAAATTTGTTGTGGTATATCAAATGTTTTATCTCTCCATTTATCCATTTTTCACTTTGACTTATAAAATCAATTTCAGAAAGCTCTTTTTCTATGTTTTCAATTTTAAGAAACCTATCCGGCAATTTTTCATAAAAATTCATTTTATCAAAGTAGTTGAATAGTGATGGTTTATCCATTTCATTTTTCGTTTTGTTATAGATATTGTGTCTATTAACAAAGGTTAGAATAAATTTTTCAAATGTTTTAATAAATTCCTGTTTTTTGTCTTTGGTGAAAACTACTCTATTCCCCGCATCTGTAAAATTTAAAAAAATACCTAAAATTCTATCGTAGGGATTTCTAACACTACAAATAAGAGTGTAATCATCACAACCACTCGGTACTGAAAATTCATGCGAATGATATACGTCACCTAAAGGTTTACCATCAAATTCGAACCCAAAATTTTCGAATATTTTCGAAATCATATTTGTTCCTGTTCTTTCAGGTGCCCACCAAACAACTTTATTTTCATGACTCACATTCATCTTTAAATGATAGTATTTTTTTTTACCAAGTGTATTTATACCTATGAGAAATTATATAATCGCTTTTGGTTTTTTATTTTTATCATTAGCTGCAAAATCCCAAGATACTGTCAGATTAAAAAACACAAACTACATTTCGGTTTTTAGTAAATCGAAAAAATACCCTGTAGTTGTTGAGTGGTGGGTTACCAAAAAAATGGTAACTTGTGAAACTCCTTTGAAACGAAAAGATAATTTCAAACCTGACCCAAAACTTCCCATCGAAACTAATATCGGTAAAGATTATGTGAACAGTGGTTACGACAGAGGACATATGATGCCCGCCGCAGATAATTTATGTCAAACTCAATCAATACTAGACGAATCTTTTTATTTTTCAAACATGTCAGCTCAGTTCCACAGTTTAAATGCAGGTGATTGGAAATCCTTAGAAACATTTGTGAGAGAAGAATCTAAAAAATCTGATTCAATTCATGTTTGGGCCGGAAATATTGGCGAAACAAAAAAAATTGGTTTGGTATCCGTACCTGAAAAATGTTGGAAGGTTATTCACATAAAAAAAGAAAATATTTGGAAAGCTTTTTTGTTTGTGAATGAAAAATCAAAACCCGATGGATTTCAAAACAATGAAGTCCCAATTTCCAAAATCACCGAAATTACGGGATTTAAATTTCTCTAAACAACCACTTGTTAATGTTATCAATTGTATTGACAGATTCATATCTGTCATAACACAAATCCCATAGGGATTTACCTTTTATGAAAGGGTGTGGTTGAGTTTTGGCCCAATTCCTACCTAATTCATAATCCTGAGTAGTCCATGTAAGTTTTTGTGTTGGTTTTTTTACAAATTGTGACATTAATTTCATCCAACTTAGCATCAAAAAAATTTTTATACTCATAAAAATAAAAAGTTATAGACAAAAAAAAACCCCTTTTTAAAGGGGTTTAATTTATAAGTTAAAATAACTCAAATTTACTGTTGTTAATGGAGTAATCTCCGAAAACTCTAATAGTTTTTCTGCTGAACTGTTAGTTTCTTGTAAAACTCTATGAATAGACGAAGATATATCAGCATCCAACTTAATAGTGTTGGTGGTTTGATTACCTCTACTTACATAGATTCCATCATTATTCACCAAAGACAAAGTTCCCGAAAACTCACTAACAGTACAACCTGAGTCAGTATAGAAAGTAATGGTTTTATCTTCGTCGGATTCCCAACTAAATGTTCTATCATCTAATTGTGTATTTGGTACAACAATATCATCAAACCCACTTACTTTAATATATAATGATGTGTTATTTCTTAAGTTTACTTTAAGTGCCATACTTTATTTATTTCCAATAAATATTTCGTAATACCCTATTTGTATAACTTTTGAGTTGCGTCATAAATCAATTTCATCTCTCTTTCGAGTTCATTGATTTTTTTTTGGTCTTGAGTCGTTGGTTCTAAACTCAAAGCTCTTATTTGTCTTGCCTGTTCTTGTAATCTCTGATATCTAAATAACATGTTGTTATAGATTTTGGCTTTTTCTTCGTTGGTATATTGTTTCATGTCTTTTTTTCTAAAATAGTTTAATTTGTTACTATGTAAAACGCTTTTTATACTTTATTTTATCATAGGTCTTGTTAATAGAATCTAAGTTCTTAAAAATTTCAGTTTTATCTTCGGAACTAAATCTTTTGTTTGCTTTCATCATTGAAATTAGTTCTTTTAATTTACCAATAATTTCTTGTGTTGATTCCTCAACATCGTTATTTTCTCCTCCTTTAGGTACAAAAATCGGTTCACGATATCTACTGATATCCATCGCAACTTCGATTAATTCGATTAACTGACTTTCTTTTAATATTATTTTACCCACTACTTCTAAGATATTTATAAATATAAAACATACCTATGAAAAACTTTTTTTTGATTTTCGCAATGGTTCCAATGTTATCTATCGGACAAACTTCCAACTGGAGAACTAATCCTCCTACTCAACAACAATCAACACCAAAGTTTACCCCACCACCTCAGAGGTCAACTCCACAAACAAACAATGTAAGTACTTGGAGAAACGAAACACCAAGAGAGTTTAATAGACCTATAAGGACAAGACCCGGTTCAAACATAATTGTTAGAGACCCGTGGTTAATGAATAATTTTGGATGGGGATGGAGTAGATGGGATATGTGGGGAGCACCTAATTTCGGTTGGAATTACTGGCAACCTAATTGGTACTTGAATGATTGGGGATATAGACAACCATCAAGAATATATGTTTATGAAAATGGTAAAAGAGATACTATCAGAGGAAAAAAACCTATAATAACTTTTGGTATTCAAACTTCAACAGACAGACAAATTGGTGGATTTTTTACCATCGGTAACAAAGGATATTTTATTACAGAATATAATGCGAGTGTTGAAAGAGATAATTCAACATTTTTTCCATTTGGTACAATAGGACAAGTTGATTTCCCACTTGTAAACGATTTGGTACAAAGACAAAGTTTTTATATCGGAGCGGGAAAAAGAATAAAAAGAACAGGAGCACATCTTATGATTGGAACTATAAGTGAAGATGTGAAGTGGAGGGGTAAAGATGATATTGGATATATTACTTTTCCAAAATACAAAGATAGATTTACAACTGTAAAAGTGGGTGCAATACATGATTATAAAAATTTTACTCTGAAGGCTGATTACGACCTGATAATAAATGGGTTTTATTTTGGTATAGGAGTTAATTTTTAGAATCACTATCTTTCCACTCCAACCAAAAACCAATTCCGACTAAAATATTCATACCAATTGATGCAATAATCTCGTGAATGTCTTTATAAACATTTATAGTTAAATGAAAATGTCCTATCATCCAAAATGGTATTGATAGGTTTGATGCGACCCATTTTACAAAAAATTTTACGAATTTACACATATCAATACCAATAGGTATTTATCATTGAAGAAAAATTCATGAGAAAAAATACTAATAGAATAAAACCAATTCAAGAGGCTTTGGGTGTTCCGCAGAACATCTACGAAACCGCGGTTCAACTTTACGATAAATTACTCAAAGCAACTAAAAAACTAAATAAAAAATCTGACTTTGAAAATTACGGTCCTAGATTAGTTTTTAGGGGGCAATTCGAAATTTCAGATTTTCCATTTTCAACAATAAAATTCCAACTTGGTGTAGAGGAAATTAAAAAAATTACTGAACCAGAAATAATGTCAATGACAATGCGTTCTGAGTCAAAAAAAACGGGGTATAGTTTACAAACTATTAAATCTAAATCCTTGGATATGATGGCAATTATTGTCGTACCTAAAAATTACGATTATTCTAAGCTTACTGAATTTTTCCTTAAAAATAAAAAGGACATTGTTGAAAGTTTGTCTCACGAATTAAAACACGCCTACGACCACTTTAAAAAACCTTTCGATAGTGTATCAGAGAGAGGTAACTATCAAGGTATTGTCGGAAAACAATTTGGTATACCTTCAATAGATACTTTTCTTCATGACATCTATTATACTTCCGCAATTGAGAATTTAGTAAGACCAACTGAGGTCTATTCTGCAATAAGGAACAACGAAATTTCACAAAAAGATTTTTTAAATTTTTTAAGAAACAATGACACATATTTAAACCTGAAAAGGATTTCCCAATTTGATTTATCACAATTGAAAACCAAATTAAAATCGGAAATGAAACAAATTGATAGATTCTTGAAATCAGTTGATGTTGATATTGAGAATATGTCCGATTTAAAAAAAATCAATTCAGTTTTGAAATTGACTTGGCTGAATGTAACAAATTGGCAAAATGAATCTTTAAAAGAAGTAATGGCAACCGATTTCTTTGAACAACTCTTAGGATTCGAAGGAGAAAAAGAAAAGTTTTTTCGAAAACTAACATCAAGAAATGAAAACTTTAAAAACTTTGCAGAATTCTTCAGTTCATATCAGAAATATTTTCATTTTATTTCGAACCAAATGATTAGAAAAATCGCAAAACTTTATGCCTTCACTAACAAGTCATAATATCTTCAACAAAAACATATTTATTTTCTTGGATTAATTTAGAATATCTTTTTACTACTTGGTATGGAAAACCAAACCTTTGGTTAATTTTCCAACCCGAGGTTTTTCTTTTTTTATTTATCAAATCATCCACAAAATAACTGTAGTTTGAATTCTTTTTAGAAATTGAACTCACACTCAATCCGAAAGATTCATAAAACCATTCTTTGAGAATACTATTTACCTCTCTTTTCTCCAAAGAAAAATATCTAAGTAAGGGTTCGAATTTTAAGTTATTATAATAAAGTATTGTGTTGTTTTCGTATTGAAAATACCAATTTAATTCATCCAAATTTAAAATCCAAAGGGTATTTTCTACGGGTAAATAAATACCCTTACCCACTTCTTGGGTAATTTGGTCACCAATTAATTTTTTTAATCTTGTATTCAAAGGTAGAACTAAGCCATTTTTGATAAAATAGTATCCATCTTCCTACCCCCTTGGGCAATCAAACTATTTCCACTGTTTTTTCTCCAATCTAAAACGGATTTCACAAGTTCTTTTTCTGACAATCCTTGTTCAACCTTCTTATTAAAATCTTTGGCCATTCTTTGGAACCAACCAGGTCCATTCCATGTTGCATATGCCCAGTTATAATATAATTTTGGATTGGAGTTGATTACTTTGATTGATGCTGGTGAAAGATATCTTTTCTGGTAACTCAAAAAATGAGGCTCCATTATTTGTGAAACTAACTTTCTAAGTTTTTTATTCAAATTTGGGTTATCCTTCAACATGTACTCATGTTTCCAATTTTTTCTAGCATTTTCTGCATCTACTAATTTCCAAAACTCCACACCTGCTGCAGACGTATTTTCTGACCCACCTGTTTTTCTATCAATACCAAACATTGTTTCTCCTGAACCACCGTATCTCGAATCTTTAACTCTACCGTCTTTCAACATATCAGGATGATAATATCCACCTTCGAGTTGGTCAATTATCTGATTTGTAACTTTTTCAAAATCAGTAGATGAGACATTTTTTACTGAGGAACCCGTTATTTTTTTTCCTAAGATTTTATCTACTAAATCATCAACATCACCACCTAAAAACTTGGCAACTTTTTTAACAATTGATGATAAATCCTGTTCAGTTAATACAACAACTTTTTGTTTTTTCATGTAAATAAATATCTTTTAAAATAAAAAACCCTTTTTCAAGGGTTTTTAGAAATCAATTCACCATATCGATGATTGTTATTGAATTAATTTTGTCTCCTTGTGTGATTTGGTCGATAACATCAATTCCTTCTACAACTCGCCCAAAACAGGTATGAACTCTATCAAGATGTTGTGTGTTACTTCTATTGTGACAAATAAAAAATTGAGAACCTCCAGTGTTAGGACCTCTATGTGCCATAGATAAAACACCCTTATCATGAAATTGTTTTGGTGCTTGAGTTTCACATTTAATGTTATATCCTGGTCCACCATCACCTCTTCCGTTGGGACATCCTCCTTGAATCATAAAATTTGGAATAACTCTATGAAAATTAAGACCGTCGTAGAATTTATCTTGAATTAACTTGAGGAAATTACCTGTAGTGATTGGAGTTTCCTCATACAACTCAGCAATCATGTCACCTTTTTGAGTAGAAATTTTTACTTTAGACATTTTTTTATTTTTTTAAATAATAAAAAAACCTTTTAGAATAATCAAATTACTTTTACACCTACAGCACCTATACCACTTTCCAAACCAAAAAGTTTAACCAACTTGTGTGTTTCATGAAGTAACTTGAATTGGTCTGGTTCTTCCAAATTTTCTCTTACCTCCACTTCAACCATCATGAATGGTTTTCTATTATCATGCGTCTCATATGTAATTTTGTGAACATTATTTACAAAAACACATTCTAAAGGTAAATACTTATCCAAAAACTCCTTAATATCCATTCAGAAGGGTATTAAGCGTATTTGTTGGTTTAGGAGAAAAAATATATTGAATTCCTTTGACTTGTATGTCAGTATACATACAAGTTATCAAAGGAGCCAACCTTTCCTCTAAAACGTTGATTAATTTTTTTTCAACATTTGAATCAATGAAGGTTTCGGAAAAGTGTGTTGCTGACAAGGTTATGTATATCCTGAGTATGTGTCCTCCCCCAACATTCGGGTCACTTGATATCGTTGTAACACCCTCAACGAACGGGAAAAACTTTTTGATAAAATGCAAAAGTGGTGCAGGGTTTAAAAATGAAGAATTTCTATAATATAAACCATTATTAGTATGGAAAACTTGATTTTCAGTGCTTGCGGTAATTCTTAGGGTACTTGGATTACGCTCAAGAAAATTTATCGCAATCGTATTTGTAGGTTCCTTCTTATTAGGACCCAACACAATAATTTTTAACTTATTTAATATGTAATTTAAAAATCCCACCATTTAGAATGATAGGATAATACAAATAAACAATCAATTAAATTGTTTCAAATGTAACGGAAATTGGTCCTCCTTGTGTAAATTCAGACGAATTAAGTAATTGCTGACCTCCGTTTTGAGTTTGTATAAAAGTTTTTCCACCTGCAACTGCCGTCATTTTGAACTCCTGATAGCTTTCCATTAGAAAACCCCTATCAACATAAACACCTTGATTTTCACCAAAAATAATTTCACCTCTTGTCAATCTTACTAATGGACTAATCCAAAATATAAATTGTTTTTTATTGGTTAATTCTTCGAATGTAATTGTTACAGATTCACCAACTGAAATTGTTTGGTTACCAACACCTTCTCCGAGAATTTGTAGAATATAATTTGTGTTATTTTGTATTGTTAATTCAGCTTGCCACATATTTTTTCAATATTAGAATATTTTCATTAATTCTTTTGTTTGTTTTTTTACCTGACTTAACACTTTTTTTTGGTTTGAATGTTTTTTTTGACCTTGCCATGTATTTTCCTTATAAATATAAAAAATCCCCGATATTGTCGGGGATTTATTTTAAAATTTTGGAGTCATCTTGTGTTTACGTTTTCTGTGAACAATTTCACATTTTTCACACTTATGATGTTGTTGAAATTTCGCCATCATCATTGAATTTCTTTGTCTGTTCATCTGCATTCTTTTGAAATTTTCCTCACTCATAGTGATGATTACCATACCATCTTTATTTTCAATTTTTGGTCTTTGATGAAAATCAACAAAATCTCTAAATTGATTAGGTAAAGGTCTCCTAAATTCTTGTGCATTTACCAAAAGTGTTCCTAATACTATTGATAAGAAGAATAATAATATTTTTTTCATGATGTTTATGATTTTTTTTATTTGGAAAAGTTTAAATCGTTAAAGAAAAAATATTTGAGCTGTAACCTTGTGATTGGAGATAGTTTCTTACTTCAGTTCTCACGTCACTTTTTCTATTCCAACTCACTGAGGACGGAAAAGAAAGTTTCAATTCAACTCCACCTCTACTATCTAAAATGAATTTTATACTACGAATCAATTTACCAAACTCAGTATCTTTAATTCCGGGTTTAATTTTTTTATTCAGAACAGTTTTAACCCAATCATCAACACCAACAAAATCAGTTCCACCATTACTGAATCGTGTTTCTCCGTGTATAGGATTACCAATTTCTATACCCAAATAATTAGAAAAAAAACTTAATATCTCCTTGTAATAATTTTTGCTGATTGTGTTATTAGATTTAACATATTCTGGAAAATCAACCACCACTGAAATAGTCACATCATGAGGTTTTTCCTCATGAAATTGAATTTTTACAAATGGAGGTAAATTCATTTGGCTTACAAAAAAATCAATTTGTTTCTTGAATTTTTCTGTCAACTTTTCATTTTGATTTAATGATGGAATCATTGCAATTCCTTTACTAACAAGTACTCTCCCTATTTGTATCAAAGTCCAATAATTTATGTTATCCTCCCAGTCATCTCTTAATGATTCATCTATCTTGAAATCATCGGCAAAATCTTGACCATATTTTTTTAGTAGATACGAAATGGGAAATTTTTGAACAATAACTCCTTTATTTGTAACTAACCATTCTTTAAATACACTCATAAACACATCAATGAAATCAGCATCTTGAAAATCCGCTAAGGACACCTCCTCCAATAAAACAATCATATGTTTCAAATCATTTTTTTCCATTATCAAACATTTTCAATACAAGTTATCCTATAAATATTTAGGAGGTATTCACCGAACCAATTCTTACACAAAGATACTAATTTATCACTAACTTCATCGTAGAGTTCATCTAAAAAAATGTTTTCATCTGAGGTTAGAAAATCATCAACAGCCCACCTTATAACCGCATCTACATATCCCATTCCATCTGAGAATTCATCACAAAGCATCGGAAACTCAAGTTCGGCATTTCTGACAAACTCCCCCATTGAATCTTTATTTACTCTTCTCATTACCATCAATAACGGTGAGGATTCAAGTATCAACTTCAATTGTGATTCTTTAATTGCATACCTCATTGTTTGAGATGATTGAATTTAAATTTAATGTTGTGTATGTCACTAAGTTCCTCGTCATGAGTAAATCTTGGTCCAATGTATTGTT
>JACCDP011126111.1_pt1 | contig 12636 bp, 15 predicted proteins | sample 7445841 | NCBI WGS metagenome assembly JACCDP01 (sample SAMN15323441, study PRJNA562643) | freshwater metagenome | isolation source: river surface water | place: USA:Blue River Watershed | collected 2017-08-17
AAGACGTTAGAAATGCACGTCTTGATGCAATCGAAACAACGACAGGAACTTCTGCCATCCTTAAGATCAGAACAGGATCGCCTCCGGCAGATTGTGCTACTGCTGATAGTGGTACAGTTTTGGCAACATTAAACCTTCCTTCAGACTGGATGTCTGCTGCTAGTGGTGGACAGAAGAACAAAAACGGAACTTGGGAGGATACATCAGCAGATGCCACTGGCACAGCCGGACATTTCCGACTTTATAAGTCAGATGGTACTACTGTCGTTATGCAGGGAACTGTAGGCACAAGTGCCTCAGACCTAATCGTTCTATCAACTTCGTTTACTTCCGGCCAACCATTTACCATCAGTTCGTTTACACTTACTGATGGCAACGCATAATGGCTATTAGTACCAGTACAACTACAGTTGGAGGTAATTTCCGCTGTAGATTGACTTTGACCACAGTTAGCATTGGAGAAACCCTCAAGTATTCACTTGGGGGTTCTGGTGCTGGTAATGCTTACTATTCAGTAAAAACTACGACTGCATCAACAGAATACACAGCGATGAAAGTCGCTGTAGATGCTTATATTGCAGATCAAAGTGCTGACGGTGCGTGGGAATACGCATTCACTGCTGATAATGGAACAACATTTGATCTTTTAGTCCCGCTTTCAGCGGGATTTATTCCGGGTATAACAACCACTCCGGGAGGTTTCTCGGAAATCAGTTCTGCAAGCGTTTCATTGGCGGCTAGTGGTGCCGCACCGACCCCAAGCGGAACCGTTGCTGTAACTGGTGCCTCAATATCTATTTCTGCGACTGGTACTACAGTTATTACCTCTAGCGGAGTAATATCCTTAATATCCGCAGGAACTCTCCATCCAGAGTCTTATACGACAATACTATCTAGTGGGTCTTCTATCCTTGATGCTGTTGGCGTAGTCATGGAAGGTACTAACAATCAGTATTACGGAAATGTTCATTACACTTCACTACAGAATGTTGCTCTAACAGCTCAGGCTAATATGTATGAAAGCGGATTTTTGCTTTCTTCATTAAGGTCTGTCTCCTTTTATGCAGACGGTGCTGTAAGCACCCAGAAACTCGGGAGCGTAAATGCTACCTTAGGGACAGCAACTACTCCAGTGGCCACTGGAGTCTCAGGTAGCGGCAATGAGGGCTTCTTCTCTATAACCCTTGAAGGAATTCCAATTAGTCCTCCGGGACCTCCAATTGGCTCTGGTAACTTCAATACAGGAGGCACAGTAAGGTACTCTATAGAGCAGGAATACCTACATGGTAAAGGGAGTGTGTGTCTTAAGAGAGAAGCATTCTTCGATGGTATCAAGCAGTCTGGAGACTGCAAAGTGCTTATTTCAGCTTCGCCCATATCGTTTAATGCTACCGACTATTACACTTCTGGGTGCTCATGCACTAAGAATGTTCCACTTTTCATCACGAGATTTGGAACTGGCAATATGGTCTTTAACGCTTACACCTACAACGGACTCGATGTTGTGCTGAAGTCTGGTGTAACCTATATGCCGGGATCTTCTGGCTATGATTATACACCAGCTAGCGGTAACTACACTATCACAACAGGAAACACTAGTGGTGTAATTCCTATTACGATTACAGCACCTACTGGATACAATTACTACTTCAAAGTGTCTGCTGTTTATGACTCTCCAGAGCTATGTGTGAAGTCTGGCCAATTTACGGTGTATGTAAACAATGGTGTCTAAGCTTCGCATGATGTTTAACTTCGCTAAGGCTATGGCTATTCAGATAGCAGCAGGATTACCAATGGCGAGCGAAGAAGAAATGCAAAAAAGAGCGGATATCTGCTCTAATTGCCCATCGATGGAAGACGGGCGGTGTAAGGAATGTGGTTGTTTTCTTGAGTTAAAAATCCCATTAGGAACTTCAGAATGTCCTACGAAGAAATGGTAGTCAACGCCAGAATGAGCGTGTGTGGTCCGTGTGAGCTAAATATAGACGGATCGTGTGCAGCCTGCGGCTGTCTCATAAAAGAGAAAGTGGCCAAATTAGACGAAAGATGTCCTCTTAATCCTCCGAAGTGGATAGCTGTACGTTCATTCAGCCTAGTGGTTGAGGAAAATCCAGCTACAGAGTCTCAAGGTTGTCAGTCATGTCAGAAGAAATAAAAAAGGCACGATTAGCGATTTGCCAATCATGCCCTTTCCTTTTAGGAGCCTATTGTAAGGCTTGTGGTTGCTCTTTAGAGCACAAACTGAGCAGACCTGAATCAACCTGTCCGCTCAATAAGTGGCCTACTTCGCCCCCATCATCGAAATCTCATTAGCACTATACAGGTTAACAACTTTCTCACCACGCATAGATTGGCCTCTCATACGAGACATCTTTGAAGATGTTGTGCTGTAAACAGCCTCGATAGCATTGGTGTCGTACTGTAGAGTCTGCTCAATTCCAACAGACTGGCCCATTTGCTTAACGGTTGGATCATTACACAGAAATGTAAAATCCCAGCCCTGAGCTTTAGCCTTTTCAATCAGAGGTACTACAGATTTTCTAGCCTCTTTGTATTGAGGGCTACTAAATCCACTAGTAGTAAAACCTCTACTAAGAGTAGCTGCCGGACTATTAACTCCATCATACCAAGTCTTACTTGAGTTCTCTCCACCATCTGTTACGAGGGTGAAAAGCTTCACAGCAGGACGCAGAGACTTTCCAGTCTTGGTGATCTTGTTAACTTCCTTTTCCAAGGAAATTCCCATAGCATCCCAAAGGGCTGTAGAGTTTGTTGGCTTAAGTCTATAAGTTTCCTTATAGTCCTTAATATCCCCGCTATATACCAACTTGACATCATCACTGAACTCGTAAAGTTCAAGAGAACAATATCCCGGAGTTTCCTTTTGTTCCCTAATCAGCTTGTTGATTCCGTCTGAAGCTTGTCTAGAAAGACTAGACATTGAACCGGAAACGTCAACAACCAAAACTAATTTTGCCTTTTCCTTGTTACTCATTTTCGACCTTCTGTTCAAAATAAGGCTTTAGTTGATTATCCAAGAATGAGTCAGCCAATGCGGACATATCTGTGTCGGCATCCTTCTGAGCAAAGTTTGGAACGAAGTAGCTAACTGCTCCATTCTTTTGCTTATCACCCTTAGCTGCCACAATTTCGTACTGGAAGATCTTTCTTCCATGAACCTTTACGAAATCTGACCACTTCGCCAGAGCACTACCAGTGAGTTGAACGTTCACAGGAACGACTTCATCACCAATATGAGCCATAGCAAAAATGTTAGCTGCAAACTTACCACCAGCAGCAGCAACATCGTTCTTAATGTCTGGATACAATCCAGTCGCAAGAACATTTCTTCCAGCTTTGACGGTTAGAGGTTCAGAAGTACTCTCAACAAAGTTTGAGTAGATTCTTGCCTTGTTGTCTTCACTCCAGCCAACAATAGAAGACTTAGTAGCCATCGGAACGAACTTTAGCTCGTCAAGCTCCTTTGCTTCTCCATCAAAGTATGTCCATACACCTCTCGAACCATTGAACGAAAGGTAGTACTTAACAGGACTTGGAATTTTCGCACTCTTTTGTGATCTGTCCATTTACTTAACTCTCCACTCTTGGAAACCCTTGATACTATCTGGAATTGTTTCTGGCTTATTAGTATAGTCGGTCAGGGTTTTAACCAACTTGCCAGCCTCTGTTTTTGGAACATCATACGGACTTCTGTATGACCCACCACCTTGGTTAACTAGACTAAGAACATTAATGTCCAGCTTACGACACTTCGAATCTAGAAAAGTTTCTTGATCACTAGATAATAGTGATTCTGACTTAGTCGCGACAGCTTTTTCTGAAGATTTTGACTCTTTCATAACTTCTTCTGCTGCTAAGCAGTTAAGCTGAAGTGCTTTTCTTAGAGTTCTACCTTCAGCAATTGTTGAAGCAGTAGCAACAGCATATGCAAGAAACAAATTGTCACAATTTAGTTCTGAAACTTCGCAGGCATCACCAAATTCAAGCAAGTCTCCATCTCTCCAGTCTCTAATAACGAGATTGTATACGATGGTTACTTTTGTGTTTCTTACATCAGTAGAATTAAAAACTTGTGTTGGCTTACTACTAATGATCTTACCAAGAACTAAAGTCGCAACTCTTCTTAAAGCACGAGTTGTTGGATTGCCATTCATAAGGTCTTCAGGACCAAATTTTGACATGACATAATCGTGCCACTCAGGGTCTCCCATACATGGTGTACGATTAGATTCTTCTTGATTGGCCATTCTCTACCTCTATTTCAATAAGACGATAGTTCTCTTTCGGAAACTCTTCTTCGATGCCCCTAAGAGAGTCTAGGACAATCTGGTAAACGTCCTTCATTCTCTTGACCGACATCGTCTTGTCGAGTTGCTTCACACGTATTATGCAGAACCCGTTCTTCAAAAGCAAGGCTTGTTTTTCAATATCTGCCCTTTGTTGCTTTTTCAGTCGGGCCTCTCCCCAAATCGGGAGAAAGTGGCTCGGCCCGTCGATCTCGACGACAGTTTTAAGCTCAGGAAGATAAAGGTCAACCTCAAGAGCTTCGTTAGAGATTACATCTCTGGCATGAACAATGACAGCATAACCTTCGTCTTCAAGACCAGCAGAAACGAATCTTTCAGTCTTTGACCCAATCTCAGCAGATTCACGAATGGCCTTATATGCCATCTTTCTGATTCTGTCCTTTTCTTCCTCCGGTAGGGCCATCCATTGTTCTCTTTTCATGTTAGAGAACTCCGCTCGTTGCTCTTTGGTCATTTTTGACCAGACAGCAGAACGCCCTACAGAAATCTTATCCTTAGCTTCAGAGCTTAGCTTCTTTCCTTTAGTCGGATGTTTAGCTCTGCCATTAGAGAGTGCAATCTTTTGACTCTCTGCCCAACTTCTAATTTCTACACCTAGAAACATTAAAGCTCTACGAATTTTTGAAATGTTGGTCTTAAATTCTGTAGCGATTTCACCCATCGATTTCTGTTGATTCACATACATGTCGACCAGAGCTGATTTGTTGCTGATTGCGAATTGCATTTTCTATTCCTTGAACCGAAAAATTTTCGACCACGATAGCGTCAAGATTAAACAAGTTCTTGATGATCCGCCCATGATCTTCTGATCGAACTATAATAGTCATCGATTTCAGAATTTTAAGCAATTCGTGATACTTGTATGGAGTCAGCAAAAATCTTAAATCTGGAAAATAGATTGCTTTTCTACAATTGACGGCAGCAGCTTCCAGCATAGCGGCAGTTTTCAGACATGTTGCAACAATAACATTATCTCCCCACATATTGTACATCTCCGTGATGTTCATAATAGGGAAATCGTTTGGCATGATATTGTTGCACAGGTTCAGATAAAGGAGAGCAACCTCTTGATGGTCTGCCCTATCATTAAGAGTTAAAAACAGGTCATAATTTAACTCGCTAAATCCAGTATTCTCTGTTAAGACAGCAAACATTCTTTCTTCTCCTTCAGGGCGTTAGAAAACTTATACTTGCCAACCTTGATCATAATCTGACTAGCAACGTCGAAATTAGTCATACTTGACAAGATTTTCTTTTTGCTGTACTTTTGTGGGAGCCTTTTCCCTTTAAGAGCAACCTGCACATCTCGCTCAAAGTCTTTAGACTCTCTTACTGGATTTCCATCTGCCAAGATTACGTCAAGCTCTCTGAATCCTTGATCGTTAGCTGGAATTGGGCTTACTCTTGCGTTGTGATATAAATCAAATCCGAAAGACATCGGAATATTCCCCGCGTAACAGGCAAGTCCAGATGGAGTAGAGAAGTAGTATCTTAGATTGTGACCATTCCTGTAAAGCTCTATCAGGGCTGGAAATTCTTTGATATCTCCTAGGTAGACCAGATCACATTGATACTCTGACCTTTTCACTGGCGGTTTGTATTCTGTCAAATCAACAAATGGTCCGAAGTTATCAATATCAGACAGTTTGAAAACAGTATCGTGAGATACTTTTGGCAGGTCAGTTATGACTACGTCTGGCTTATATTGTACCATAGATATCGGATCATATTTATGCATTACTCCAACTTCACCGACTGATCGAATTGCTTTAGTCAGCATGTTCAATCGAAAGTCATCGGCATTAGACACTATCAGTATTTTCATGACCTTTACTTATCTCCTTGGTTTTTACGCCTCTGCTATGTATTCCAAATTCGAATTTCGATGACGCCAAATTGATCCACTCATAAGTAGCTCGGCCAGCCATTTGTTGTGCTAGATTTTTTGCAGTTTTGAAATTAGGACTATTGATATAGACAATCTGTCCCCATTTTTCTTCAAGCCCAAAAGCCATATTCCTAAGGATACCATCCTGATGACAAAGTCCTACAGACCTTTTGTTAGTTATTCCCTTATCAACAACGACATAAGAATGCAATTGAGACGGTATTGACTCTTTATTAAAGATAACATCGCCATGAATAACATAAAGATCGCTCGTAGTAACAGCGTTGATTCCGGATATTAGACTATCGCACTGATTGCTGTTTTCATAAAAAGGATTTTGGATTATCCTTATATCAAGGTCTTTCTTTAGGGAGAAGTCGAGGACTTTCTTGAATTGATGTCCAGCGACAACAAGAATATCCGCATTTGAATCAGCAGATCTGATTGTTCTTACTTGGTGCTCTAGCACAACATTTCCATCAACACTAAGAAGACTACGACTGCCAACAGTCTTCATTGTTCTACCTATTCCAGCCGACAGAATTATGTATGAACTCATTTCACCGCCTGATAAAATGCGAACGGTAGATACTTCACTAGCTTTCCATTAAGAGCAGCAGTTAGATCTGATCCGTCCCAGTTTCTTAAAAATGCGGACGAAAGGATAATTCCGGGATAGACCCCTCTCATTGAAGGAAACTGTGTATTTACACAGTAAAATCCATTAGAATCAATGTAGTCTCCGTAGTATCCAATCACGTTAGGGTCATTAGTGATATATTGACGTACATCTTTAATCAACATTCCGTTGTTTAGGTCTATGCAAAAATCCCCCGATAGTTCAGAAAAATTTTCAGCAATTATGACCTCGTCAACAAAATTAGACTTGACCTCTTTTTCCTTCTTGCGATATCCGATAAGCTTCATTTACTTCTTCCCATCTTACTATTAAGTCATCTCGATTTTGATTCTGTCCGACTTCTTGCAGAAGTCCTTCTTCTGTATAGCCTTTGAGAAGCATTGCTATGTAGCATCTTGGGGACTTACTATCGATACCATCGCTAATTCCTACTACAGAATCAGACACGTATGTATAATAGTGATTCGCTTTGTTTGCACAGTCCGAACTTACAAGTTCGCCGCCGTCAACTAGGAAAATAAACCCATTCCTGATTCTTTTACAGGCTTCGCCAATCTGCCCATTGAGATATAGGATTTCATCATTAACCAGAACAAAATCTGTCATCTCGGGAGTAAAAGGAAGTTCGTCTCTTTCCTTCTTAGTTAATTGAGGTTGAGACATTTTCAAAAGAATTAAAAGCCTAAATGGCTTCTTTTGAGTCACTTCAGAAATAGACTGGACTGTCTTTAAGAGGTCTCCATATACTCCGTTGTGTATCACAATGAAGTGGCACGGAACATATGAAGAAGAATGAAGATTTTCATCTGGCTCTTTTCTCAGAAGGTGGCATACGCCACCTACCTCATAAAAGGAAGCAGCCTTCTCATCAACCCTCACCAAAGTCTTATCCCTGAACTTATCCAATACCCCGGCAGTACATCCAGTCTGGATTTGATTCTCAACTACAGCGTGTACACATTCTTGACAAGTGGTCTTAATCAAGCCAATTCTCCCTCTCTAACTGAATCTTACCACAACGCACATTTTCCCAAAAGTTGAAGATTTCTGCCTTCATTTTGAAAAGTTGTATTACATTCTGGTGGCCGAAATGTTGTAAGTCTACTCTTGTATCCATAGAATTTTCAGAGTAGAAAAATCCTCCGGGATGCGGTTTGCATGACCTAAAGTTTAAATCTCTAAGCATACACGCATAGTCAAATGTATTCTTGAAATTCTCATAAGGCATTATATTGTCAGAACACCAGTCCATAAAATCTTTATTACTAAGTCCTTGTGGATACATCTCAGGAATAGTAATTTGTGAATATGGTGCGTCCCACTCTTGGTATGGACAATCATCAATGGATCTCATCCACCTGCCTGTAGTAACATCCCAATTGTAGTTTCTTAGGTATGATTCTCTTGTTGATAACCCTTCTGCGATCCGAGCTTGCTCAGACATATTGAAAAGTCTGTTAAACTCTGCCACCATAGCATCATGGTCTGGTATCGCTCTATAGCACCCAGTTTCCATTTCAAGAACTTTGGTGCAAGGTATGGGAGTCCCCCTGATCTTTCTGATGATATCAGACATAGCTGAATAATCAACAGCTATTACAGGCAACCCACATGAAGCTGCTTCAAGTGCGGGAATACCGATTCCTTCTGAGTTAGCACATTGGATGTAGCAGTCAAACAGATTATAGATATCTGCTAAATCTTTGACTGATGCCCCATTGCTTACGTTGGATGGCTTAGAGGAAAATTCTTTACAATGATTACATCTCTGCAAAGCATCCGAGAATTTCTTAATCTCATTTTTCCCGCAATTTGAGCATGAATATGTGAACACTACCTTAGTAGCAATTCCACACTTAGCTGCTAAATCTGGCAAGTCCCATCCATTATCAGGATAAGACGTATGACAATAGAGATATACATCCTTTTTGTCTTTGGCGAATTCAGCAAAAGCCTTGAACAAATCAGGGAATAGCTTTCTTCTCTGATTTCTCATAACCGTGCCAACAATGAAAGAGTCTGGATTCACTCCCATCGCCTGTTTATGCAGTTTCTTCATAGGAACTGGCACAAATTCTTCGGCGGCACATCCAGTGACTGAGTCTATCAGATTGATCTTATCACCACCCTGCGATTTAACTACATCAGTAGCCCAATCTGACAGAGTATAGAAGTAGTCACAGGAGGCGAATTGGTTGATCCACTCTGAATGCTGAGGCTCAGCGTCGACTGTCGATGCCCAAGCATAGCTGAAGTACCTCCTAAAAGGAGAAAGCCTAGGCCAAGAAGACATCCAAGGGTCCATCTGAGTGCAATTGTGCGTATTATAGTACGAAGTGTATGACTCATCATCTTTGACGGACAGGTTATAAACCATTCCATCATAATGAGTTACGTTTATCTTTGACACTCTAGATACTAAATATCCATTGTCTAGAATATGCGACTTCATAGCACTCCTAGTTGAGTTCTTAGGAGTATCTACGCTTTCTTTTTTCTGGACTATTTGATGGAGTTTATCTGCGTGTCGACCATGACAGCAAACATCAATTCTATCACTATGGCCATTCTCATATTTGAAAGTGGTGATCGTGCTACATATTCCAAGAGACGAAAGTAGGTATCTGTAAGATAGTGCCATCTTCTTGTTGACTGTAGTCAATTTGACTACATTCTTTCCATAACATCCGTCACCTCTCACGAAACCTCTAATAAAAGCTTCCTTGACTTCGTCTGAACCACAAATTACAAACTTAGGTATAGAGACTGTGTATATCCCAGCATTAATAATCTGCTTAAAGAAGCCAGCTAGAATCGTACTGTGCAGCGTGACGTTAGAACAGTTTTTATTATTAAACCTAGCCACATGAGATTCAATACCAAAAATTTCGCTAAACAATCTTGAACAATCTTCTATGAAGTTTTGCTCATCATTGTGGAAACAGACACTTATTCCAGTATCGGAGACGTGTCCATCAGCAGCAATATATCCACACAATAAAGCTAACTTAGAATCTAGTTTGATTTCTGAGATAAATTTTTTGTGATAATTGTTGAAATACTGCCCAGTGAACTCTTGAATACAGATTGTATCGTTGTTCACGCCATTCTTCATAGATGGGAGTACTAATAAATCTCCAACTTTTATATCTTTTGCTTCTACAAAGACAGGCATTTCATCTTTATAGATATCTGTTGTTGATTTCTTCTGATTAGTTTGTCTCTTTTTCCTGTAGATAAGAACTGGGTGCTCCCCAGTAACTCTAAGTGGATATGGTAGACAATTATCATAGATTTCATAGATATCTCCACTATGGTGCCTACTCATAACCTTAGTAATAGGTTTAAACCTATTTTTATGAGTCAATACATTTTGACCAACTTCAAGGTCTTGTATTTCGACATATCCAGAGTCAGTTAACACTGGTTCACCTTTTGGTAAACAGAAGATATCTGGTTTAAAATCAAGACATGCTCTTTCAAATCTCCATGATCCAAACTGGTGGGTAACATTAGCCCTGTAGTTATTGATCACTTCTTCAGGGTCAGTTTTAGCTGGAGCTACAGGATAATTTTTCCAAGGAATCGAAGATCTTCTATGGTCGTCACATGATCCATAGTTTGAATATTCCGCGACCTCGTATTTGCCAGTGGCGATAAGTCTCTTGATGACTTCTCTTCCATATGTAGCATAGCCAGTATTGAGATAAGTAGCTTCTGAATGAAATAGCACTCTCTTTTTACGCATTCTTAATCTTCTCCCCAATAGCTTGGAGTCTATTCTCTAAATCTCTCTTTGAGATTTGTAGTCTTTTTGCGATTTCACTCTTCTTATAGCCCTCATATAGCATTCGGGCGATTTCGTACTCTTCTGGGTCTAAAGAGGGCAGCTCCTCTTTAAGAGGAAGATAATCATGTCTCTCAATGTCCATAAGTGGTCCTTTTGAGTTCTTAAAGTCAGCTCTATGCTTTTTGATAAATCTGACCATATCTCTTCTGGCACAGATAGCCAAAAAAGTACTCTTCTTAGTATTCTTTCCTTCTTGGAATTGACCATTCGTTTTATGAACAGACAATAGTCCAATCTGGATTAAATCTTCAAGTGAATATAGTGAAGTGTTTTTGTATAACTCTATCGCTATCTTCTTAATGAGTCCGGTGAATTCCATTATTCTGTCTCCGCGAAGCAGTTTTCAAACTTAACTTTAGAGACAGTCTTTCTGATCAGTCTTAATGATTTGATCATTACTTCTGCCGTCATAATAACGTCGCTCAAAGCATCGTGCGATTGACCCTTATCTTTCCATCCCATGTGTTTTCGGAATAGCGAGTCTGCTGACAGACTACTGATAGCTTTGTCATTTTCGAAGAACATAAACATAAGTGGATACAGGTCCAACTTAGTAATTGGATGAAAGAATGGCGAAACGCCAGTTCTAGCCAGATCGCGATCCAAAATAACACAGTCATAATTACAGATATTATAACCAGCTTGGATTGGAGCAGACCACTTAGTCTTCTTCGGATTATACTGGTCAACATAACTTTTGAAGTTGTTTATAGCTGTATCCAGAGACACGCCCTTAGCATCTAGGAGTTCTTTATCCTTTTTGTGTACCTTAATAGCACCTTCAGTAAGTTCCTGAAGGTTAGCTTTAGCACACTCTTCTCCCCACAGTGGCTTCACTAGAATATTGAATTCACTATTAGGGATAACTTCGAGCTTTCTTCCGTCGACGGCGATAGCCCCGATCTGGACAATTTGGGCTGTCCGTGGATCTATCCCGCTGGTCTCAAAGTCATACAGAACGAAAGAATTAAAATTCATTGTATTTTCCTCTGTAGCCAAAGGCTACTCTTTAAGTTCAACATCAATTCTTCCACCGCCGGTATATGTGCTAAGTGCCTTAGCATTTGCATATCGCGATGTGACAGCTTCAATTCCATGTTGCTCTATCTCTTGCTTAATGAAGAGACAGGCTGGCATTTCAGTAGAGAACTCTGGTAAAATCTGAGAGTACCTACAAAGCGACTTACATTTCCAGTTTGAGCATGTCGGACTTAATAGTCTCGGTTTTTTATTATCACGTATTGCTTCAAACTTCTTTTTGATCATTTGTTCAGCTTTGACGAAATCTTCATCATCAAAAACAAATGTGAATAAACCACCTTCTACTAATTCCCCATCGATCTTATGGTCGTTAATATAGTAGATACTGACATAGAATTTCTTTTCTGGATACTTAAGTCTTAAAGCATAGTAGTACAGCAGTAGCTGCTTATCTTCCTGAAGTAGTTCGTAAGTCTTAACTTCTTCAGTTGCCCAGTTAAAGCGTCTTCCGCTTTTATAATCTAGAATATGTAGATAAGCTGAATCTTCTACAAAAATTAAGTCAACTGTTCCTTTCAAACCAAGCTGACCTTCAATCTTCTTACCATTAAGCTCGTAAGAGTACTTAGCCCACTCATGAGGAACTTCTACTTCAAAGAATTCTTCAACGGCAAAAATATGCTGATTACGTGGGTCCATCTGACCATCTAATCTTTCAAGAGCTTTGATGGTCCAATCATAGCAGATGTCTTTGGAACCTTTTGGCATAATGCCGGGAAAGCTTTCCTCATAATAAGCATGAGAAAGTTCGTTGAAATACTCTATAGAAACCTGCGAAGCTTTGATCTTCCCGAAGTTGTCGTCTACGAATGTCTTTCTTTTAGCCTGTAGTGCAAGCTTGTATCTGGCAAGAAGTTCCAGATTCTTATGAACCACAGAACCCATGATG
>JACCDP011132292.1_pt1 | contig 12636 bp, 25 predicted proteins | sample 7445841 | NCBI WGS metagenome assembly JACCDP01 (sample SAMN15323441, study PRJNA562643) | freshwater metagenome | isolation source: river surface water | place: USA:Blue River Watershed | collected 2017-08-17
GAATAGTAACAAATCAACAAGCTCAAGATTTACAAGGAGTATTCTTTGACGCAGATACATTCTTTAATTTTGTTCAAGATATTAACGATGTATATTTTTTATTTTTAAGTGAGCAAGATGAAGCGGACATCGCAAAGACGGATTATTCTTATTTATTAGATATTCCATTAAGCCCATTTGAGCCTAAGCCAACACCACCATTCCCACCAATAGAAAACTAATTAAATGATTGAATTTGTAACTTTAGTAAAAAAGTATGGCAGCTATGGATTAATGGCGGCTATGATTTATTGGATGAACCAAAGGCTCGAAATTCAAGATCAAAAAATTGCAAATTTGGAGCAAAAGTTATTTGATTGTTATGATGACAAATTTCAATTAAAACACGGATTTAATCACAACGCAAAAGAACCTCAAAGATATTATGCTATTATTCCAAATAATAAAAGATACTTTAAAACCAAAAGGAATTTGGGAGCATAAGCGGTTAGCTTCGTTCACTTCGTTTTGGGTTTCTGTTATTTACGCTTTTTGTCCTTTATTTACTACTTTTGTGGTTCAAGAGTTTGTGTTTTGGGGTTTCCTTACATTTAGTGCGACTTCAATGGGACTTACAGTATTGAATAAAAAAATCGAAATTTAAAAATTATGGATATTTCAAAGATAGTTCAACAGCGTTTACCTGAAAATCAGTTTATAAACGAGGTTACGGAAAAACGCCAAATCTATTTACATCACACAGCTGGCAATAAAAGTGCAACGGCGACTATAAAAGGTTGGAATGCAAACAAAGACCGTATTGCAACGGCTTTCGTTATTGGTTTTGACGGAACAATTGCTCAGGCTTTTTCTTCAAAGAATTGGGCGTGGCATTTAGGTGTAAAAGATTCTGTTTTCAAAGGTCAAAAGTTGCCATATCGAAATCTTGACAAATATTCGGTTGGAATTGAAATTACTAACTGGGCGTTTTTAGTTGAAAAAAACGGGAAGTTTTACAATTACGTAGGTCTTGAAGTTCCACTTTGTGAAGTGACAAAACTTGACAAGCCTTATAAAAATCACATTTACTGGCAGAAGTATTCAGATGCTCAAATTGCTTCATTAAAAGAGTTGATGTTGTATTTAGGTGAGACTTATAACATTTCATTGAAGTACAATGAGGATATTTGGGAACTAAATCAACGTGCATTAAAAGGTGAAAATGGAGTTTTTACTCATAATTCAGTTCGAGTTGACAAATCGGACGTTTACCCATGTCCAAGACTAATTGAAATGCTGAAAACGTTATGAGAGTAATTTTAATTATAAGCCTATTTGTTTTAGGTTCATGTTCCGCTGAATGGCATTTGAACAAAGCAATGAAAAAAGGGTTTAAATGCAATACTGTTTACGATACTATTCAGATAGTTTCAATTGATTCGTTCCCTATAATTAAAAATGACACGATATTTTGGGAGCGTTTCATTACTAAAAAAGATACGATCATTAAATACAAAACGGAATATGTGCCAAAAACACGATGGCAAACAAGAATTGAAAACAAATTTCGAATTGACACAATCAAAGTCTATTTAAAAGAGAAAACCAAACAGCAACGTATTGAAGCAAGAGCCCAAAGCAAAGCTAAAATAAACTGGAATATGCTTTTAATTGGAATTTTAATTGGTTTTGCAATCAGTTTTGTACTTCGATTAATAAAAATTATCTATCTTCGTTAAAATTCTCTAGCGTGAGTTTTAATGTTTAGCCCCCTTCATTGATTTGTTAGGGGGTTTTTTATTGCAAGTCAGAAAAAATATTTTAAAAAAAACAATAAGAAGTTATTGCTAATTCAAAAAAAGTATTTAGATTTGTTCAAACATTAAAACAAAACATTATGAACACGCTAAAAGTTAACATCGCTATTCCAAGCGATATGAGAAATCTAAATTTAATGGATTACGATTTATACGGGTACTTGCAAGGTGAACGCTGCGATAAATTAAGTACTCTTACAATCAATCATTTTGATGAGATTGAGTTAATGCACGAATCAGTAAACGCCAAAACAGAAGAAAAATTTATTCACGCAATTGGCATTCGAAGAAACTCAAAAAGAAAATCAATATTAATCTTTAAAAAACGCTAGTTATGTTTACTATTCAAATCAGTTACGAAACACTCGGAAATTTAATCTATGTTGCATTGGTATTTACTCCAGCAGTTATTTATTCACTCATTAAAAAATTAAAGTTATGATTTTACTTTTACATCAAATAGAATTTTGGAAAAAATCGGGTCATTTCAATTTTGAGTTGTACCTTAGAATTTGTGAACTTAAAAAACAGAAACCGTGAAAAAAGCAGCAATAATATTTACAAGTGCCTTTATCATAGAAATATCATCAACGTTTTACATTAAGTATGTAAGCGATCAGAATTTTATAGGAATGATTTTCTTTGCTTGCATTGGTCCTTTTTTAGGCTTGCCGTTTTTAAATTATGTAATAGAAAGTGAAGATTTTAAAGAAAGATTGCAAATGGCTTTTTATTTGTCAATTGGTTATGTTTCAGGTTCTATTTTTGTATTTTATGTTTTAAATAAATTATTATGACAGAACCAAAACAATTAGCACTTAGATTAGTTGAAGACTTTTACATCGGACTTCAAATTAAAAATTATTCCAAAGCCAAAGAGTGCGCCATTTTTACGGCACATCAACGCATTCAGGAAACACTGGATGTTAATCGAATTAAATTTTTAAAGCAAGTTGTAAACGAAATCGAAAAATTATGAAACTTAAAACTGCACGCGAAAAATTGAGGCATCGCAAATTCTCGCGATCATTTCGAATAATGTTGAAAATAGTTGGCTATTACAAAAACCCTGAATTTGATTAATATGGAAAATTTTAAATACGATTTGGACGTTGTAAATGCCAAATATGAATGGCAAAAAGATATTGATTCAGTCGATTCAATGACATTTTACGAATTCAGTTGTTTTGGAGGCTATTGTAAATCTAAGTCAATTAATGGTACATTTGTAAAAGCTTGTGTAAACAAGGCTACAATTAAAGACTATAAGAATGCCACGCAAAACGAATGATTGAACAGATAATTAAAAGTGATATTCCTTTTCTATTGGTTATTTCAAATGAGATTACCGGGAAAGATTACACGATTATTTATTTGGAAAATCGAAACATTGAAACACTATTAATTCATCCGCGCGATTGGCATTTAATCAATAAGTTTATTCCTAAAATGACTTTAAAAGTCAATAATAAACTAGGTCAAATTTACGATTACAAGTCATTTAAACAAAACATTGAGGCTCAATCTCGCTATAACTTTGTACGAAAACTAAATTAAACATCATGGCTAGAGAACAATTAACAAAAGAGCAAGAAGCTAAACTTCTTGTAGTAGTCGCATTACTTCCTGTAATTGCAGATTTTATAGAGGACATTCCATTGTATCAAAAGACAAAAAAGAACGCAAATATGTTCATTGATGAGGTTAGAAAAATTGATGACATAATTTTGAAAGGTGTTAAGCTAAAGGTAATTGAAGAACAATTGACGCTTCAAAGAGAGTTCCGCGTTTGGATCAAAGAAAACTTTTTGACTGGAAAAAAAGCTGAGAGTTGAAATAATTCTTTTTCTTAAAAACATATAAAATTTTTCAGCAAACAATATATTTATATTAAAATATTTTAATTTTTCAAGAATAGATATGTTTTAATTTCATGAAATAAATTTTATAATAATGATAATCTATTGAAATTTTTCTTATTTTTGTAAACGTATCCGTCTCACATAATAGATACTAAAGGAACTATTAACCCTTTGAATGAATGTGAAGTGAGACGCACAGGATTTCAAGGGGTTTTTTATTTAAACGTTTTATATGGCAAAAGAATTACCGTATTTTAAATTTGAACCCAGCGAGTGGGAAAACGGCAATATTCAAATTTGTAGCAGAGAGGACAAAGGCTTGTTTATTGATTTGTGCGGTTTGTATTGGTCAAGAATTGGAGATGTTCCCTTAAAATTAGCTATTCAAAAATTATGCGGTGGCAATGCGACCGCATTTGATTCGCTTTTAGAGAACAAAATTTTTAGGGTAATTGACGGTTTAATTTACATTGAATTTTTAGATGAACAGCTTCAAGAATTCGAAAATGTACGTAATACTAATAAAGAAAATGCTTTGAAAGGTTGGGAAAAACGCCGTAAAATAAAGGATGAATGCGACCGCAATGCGACCGCATTAAATTCGCAATGCGAAAACGATGCCATAAGAGAAGATAAGATAAGAGAAGAAGAGAAAAGAGAAAAAAAGAAAAAAATAGAAATTAATATTGAATCTTTAAATTTTGAAAATTTTGATTTTCCTGAAGATGCAATTGAAATTTGGACTAATTGGATAAATTACAAAAAAGAACAGCATAAAGATTCGTATGCAAGTAAAAGCAGTATGCAAACAGCATTGAATCAATTATGCAAACTTTCAAAAGGAAATTCAAAAATAGCCTATGAAATAGTAAATAATTCGATTGCAAATCTTTACAAAGGATTATTTGAATTAAAAACAACTCCAAATACCGAACCTCAAAAACCAAAAGAATATGAGCCAAATGCCCATTTACTCAAAATTGTCAATCGACTCGAACGAGACGGCGACATTACTACAAAACAAGCTGAAATCGCGAGGGTTACAATTGCCAACGCGACAACTTTTATCAATGTTTCAACATTTATGGACGGACTTAAAAACCTCGAAAAACTCGGTGAAGACACTGATTTACTCGATAATGGAAATACGTTACGGATTGGATAGCGATAAGGTTTCTAGTGAATTAGTAGATGCTATTTACGAGGCTTGTTTGAATTTAAATGAAGAAATTTTTGTTGAAGACTTAAAAAACTGTTTCAATTTTACTGAGATTGAAAAGCGTCAATTTCAAAAAATAACCCTTGACGAATTTATGACTCCTGTTCGGGATTATTTGCAAAAAAAACAAATCGCACGTCAAGCGTTCATTGACTTGAATTTGGAACAACAAAAAGCCGAAATTGAAAAGAAAAAAGAAGCCGAATTCCTTCAACAAGCAGAGCAATGTTACTTAGAAAGCCTTAAAATTGGTCAATGGCAAGGCGATATGTTTCAAGCGCGCGTTCTAGTAAAGCCTTTTTGGATTGCTTTGTATCAAGAAGAAAGAGAAAAATTAGCTCAATTAGCTAATGAAAAAATAATGGCAGATAAAAATAAAGCGATTTTAGACCCTTTTGTTATCGTTTATGATAAATTATACTACTTAGCACAAGAAACGATGATATACGCCATAAAACAGGGTAAGAAATTAATTAAACAGTAGAAGTTATGACAAAGAAAAAATGTAACGATAGTTGCAAAGATTTACATGGCGACATTATTAACGTTCGAATGGTAGCCATTAACGAGAAAGGCGAAGAAATGGGAATTAAAAAACCTACCACAAAACAAATTCTTGAATTCGGAGCGAGTGAAGTAGTTTATCATGTGATAGATGAAAGCGGAAAAATTACTGAATTAGGACGCGCCAAAATTGACAAAGAAAAGAATGATGTAACCTTTAAATCAGAATAGAATGAAACCTAAAGAAAAAGCAAAAGAGTTAGCACATAGATTTGATTTAATGCAAACTTATATTGAAGGATTTAGTTATGAAAACGCCAAACAATGTGCATTGATTGCAGTGGATGAGATAATTGATATTGTTAAACATATAGATGTTGATTCTGAAGATTATTGGCAAGAAGTAAAACAAGAAATAATTAACCTTTAAATCAGAATAGAATGGAAACAGTAAATTTTAAAAAAGAACCTAAATTAACGGATGAATATAAATTCTGTAATCACTATCACGAATTGACTAATGAGCATAAGATTGTAAATTTTGGGGATGGTGATTTTGTGGCAAATAAAAAAGCTATTCATTTACTTAAAGCATTGAATAATTTAGGAATTAAAACAAGATCTCATCACATATCAAGGGATGATAATTTTGGATGGTTTACAATTTTGTTAGACAACGTGGATTTAGAAATTGTAAATGTAAATGAATGTCACAGGACAAAATACAATGGTAAAAAAGAATTAAGAATAACTTTTAAACAGAAATAGAATGACACCACAAAACAAACAAATGCTTAGAGACTATTTTAAAGCAATTAAGATAGATCAGATAAAGTTTAACACGAGGGATTTTCCTTATACAAGATTAACTTATGTTAAGTCGCTAGTTCAATATGTAAATGAGCTGGAGCGCACAGGTGTGTTAGATGAAATGAGAATTTTTTTTCCATTTTTAGATACTCAAAATAAAAAAATATACACCAATGTTTTAGATGAAAAAGAAACTCGATTTGATTTCGGTCAGGGATGGTTAACAAATATTGACCTAAACGAATCGGATAAAAAACAAATAAATGATTTTGCGGAAAAAGCTTCAAATTCTTTAACACGAAAAATTTAAAATAAACACAATGACATACGATCTAATTAAACATGAATACGAGCGAGAGCGCGAAGAAATCAAAGAGCAAATCAAAGCCTTAAATGATCAACTTGAAAAGCTACGAAAGGAATATTTACATCATGCGCGACCGTGCGACATCGGGCAAGTAGTTGAAATTGAAAGAAACAACGGAACTAGAATAACAGGCATCGCAGATTCTTTTGGCATTCTTTCAGACGGCTTTGTTTACGTTACTTCGCTCAAAGTTGGCACGACAAAGAAAGTGTATTTCTCGCAACCTTATAAATCGATTAAAGTTTTGAGAGATGAGTGAAAATAAATATAAAATACTCAATCTTTATGCGTGCTTGGGGGGTAATAGGGCAAAGTGGGATGAGGTAGCAGACAACTTAGAAATAACAGCCGTTGAACTTGACCCTGAAGCAGCACGGTTATATCAAGAACGATTCCCGAATGACAAAGTAATTGTAGTAGACGCGCACCAATATTTATTAGACCATTACAAAGAGTTTGATTTTATTTGGAGTTCTCCGCCTTGCCCTACTCATTCACGAGCAAGATATTGGAATAGTTCAAACTATGACACTACAACCGAACCCGTTTACCCGGATATGAAATTATATGAAGAAATTTTGTTTTTACAGCATTATTATAAACACGGAAAATTTGTAGTTGAAAATGTAATTCCATACTACGAGCCTTTAATACACGCGCAAAAACGCGGAAGGCATTTATACTGGACCAATTTTAATTTACCAAATGATTTAAATGATAGACGTTTTGCAATAAGTCAAGCAAAAGACGAATTAAAAAGTTTATGTAAATTTCATAATTACGACTTTACAAAATATCAAGGTGAGCAATCAGTAATTAAAATGGCGCGTAACTTAGTAGATTATGAAGCAGGAAAAACAATACTTGAAACGGCTTTGAATATTTACAAAAAGACGAATATAAACCAAACATCTATATTTGATTATGATATTTAAAAAAATTCTAAAAAAAATGTAATTACAATAAGAAATTATTTATTATCTTTGCTTAAACATTAAAATTCACTTTATGAAAACAATTTATTTAAAGCGCATTGCTTTGCGCAATTTCAAAGGTTTAGAATCATTTGCTATCGATTTTACAAGCAATGAAACTAACATTCTCGGTAAAAACACCGCTGGAAAAACAACCATTTTTGACGCTTACAATTGGTTGTTATTTGGTAAAGATTCGCTAGATAGAACCGACTTTCCAATTAAAACCTACGACAAAGACAATAACATCATTCCAAAACTTGAACACGAAGTTTCAGGAATAATACTTTCAGATAGCGAAGAAATCGAATTAAGACGTTTGTATACCGAAAAATGGACGCGTAAACGTGGTAATGACATCGAAGAACTTACAGGACACGAAACATCGTTTTACATTAATGGCGTTGAAAAAAAGAAAGCTGAATATGAAACGTTTGTAAAACAGCTTATTGACGAGCAAATTTCCAAAGTAATTACAAATCCATTGTATTTCATGGAAAAAATGAAATGGAACGAACGCCGGGAAATTCTTTCGACCATGGCTGGCGAAATTTCAAATGAAATGGTACTCGAGCAGTTCGGAAATTCCGAACAACTGAAACAATTGCTTTCGGCTGGCAAAGATTTACAAGAACAAAAACAAGTTTTACGCCAAAAAATCAAACTTCTTGAAACCCAACTTTCAGAAATTGGGACCAGACTACTTGAAGTTAACCGCGAAGGAATGTTTCACACAGATTTTGAAGCGATTGAAAACGAGATTGAAACCAAAACGCAAATGATTAAGGCACTTGAACGCTCAATTGTTGACATTCAAGAGGCAAATAGTCAGGAACAAAAGAAAGTGATTGACGCGCAAAATGAGAAATTCAAACTAAATACCAAATTAAACGAGCTTCAAAGCGAATTAACGCTTAAAAACAGCACGGCAAAGAATGAAGTTTTAGCCAAAAGAATGGATATTGAGCGCGAAATAACGCATTTGAAAAACCAAATTGAAAACATTCAAACACAGGCACAAAACATTGAACAAAACATCGCTTCATTACAAGCTGAAAACGATAATTTGCGCGAACAATACAAACAAACTCAAACACTAGAATTTCAATTAAACCAAAACGATGTTTGTTGCCCAACTTGTAAACGTGAATTTGATAACTCGACAATGAAAGTCGAAGAACTAAAGGCTTCATTCAACACAAACAAAAACCAAAGATTAACAGCGATTAATGAAACAGGCGTATTGAATAATAAACGCATTGAGGATCTTAAATTGAAACTTTTGCAGTTAAACAAATCGGAACTTGAAAGCAAATTAGAGGCAAAGCAATTAGAATTACAGAATTTCAACGCTTCATTTCAATCAAATGAACTTGTAACAACACCCGAAATCGAACAACTTAAAAAGCAAATTGAAGCGTTTGTTATCCCGGAAATTCAAACCACAGATTTTTCTGAATTACTCACAAACAAAAACAACATTCAAGAACAACTTGATGAACTCAAAGCAAAGCTACACGCCAAAGACGAATTGAAGCGTAAAAAAGAACGTCAAAACGAGCTTACAATCGAAAAACAAAAAGTAGCCCAAGAAATCGCACATCTTCAAAGAATAGATGCCGACATTGACCAGTTCAACAAAGCAAAAATTGAAATTGTAGAGAATCGAATTAACGGTCTTTTCAAGTTAGTTAGTTGGAAAATGTTTAACGTGCAAGTGAATGGAGGGTTAGAGCCAACTTGTGAGGCTATTGTTGATGGTAAACCATACGCAGCAATGAATAAGGCTTTACAAATGAACGTAGGTATTGACATTGTAAACGCCTTGAATTTACACTACGGCATCCTAGCACCGATATTTATAGACAACCGAGAAAGCATTACAACGCTAATTGCCTCGCAATCGCAAATAGTAAATTTGATAGTTGACAAAAATAGTGATGTGTTGACAGTTGAAAGTATTTAGTAACCAATAAAAACAAATAAAAATGAATGTACCTTATGTAAAACAATTCGATGAAAACGGAGTTGTAACCAATCCAATTAACGGGAAATATATAAATGAGTTCCCAAACAGAAGCCAAAGAAACGCGAAAAAACCTAGAGATTTTAACAATAAAAACTCTACGCCAACTGTTATCCATGGTCGTTTTCGATATATCAAACGCTTTCAATTTATTGAATCTGGCAAAAACAAAAAAGGCAAGTTTTTATCTGCGAGAACAGTTCTTCATTACGATTTAGCAAATTAACTATGAAAAAAGTAATCTTAAGTTTTAGCCTTTTGGCTTTGGTTGGATGTAGTAATCGAAACGTAAAAAGCCACAATACAGATCATTATGTTTTTGATGGTATGAACCCATTAGAATTTATTGAAATTGATGGATGTGAGTATTTACTTGGTGACTGGGGATATGCAACAGTATTAACCCACAAAGGCAATTGTAAAAATCACTCAACACAAAGCCAAACGCTTGAAAAATACGGAAAAGTAATAACGGAAAACATTAAAAATTAAGGATATGCAATTTAAAGGAACTAAAGGAAAATGGTTTATTGAAAATTTAAATCAACCTAAATTAGGAAAATACCCGGCTAAAGAAATAGATATTTCTGCTGAAAATACAAATAATTTATGCACTATTTGGTATTCTAAAAATTTTAATGAAGAAACAAAAGCCAACGCATTACTAATTAGCAAAGCGCCCGAATTGTTGGAAAACTTAAACGAGCTTACACAAATAGTAAATGGATATATTCAAGAACAAGCAAATAATCATTGCTTCCCAAATGATATAATTCAAAAAGTATTAAAAGCAGAACAAATAATCAAAGAAGCAACCGAACTCGAAAACCAACCACAATGAACCAAACAAAAGAAATCACGCAAATGTGCCTTGCATTAGATGCTTTAGCGTACACAGTTTTATACTCTTAAAAATAGGAAAATGAAAAAAGAAGAATTTAAAAAACAATTTAATTTAACCGAAAAACAGTTTAACGGGAAAGAAGAGATTAAATACGATCTTGATTTGAGAAGCCTCACAAGTATTCCCGAGGGATTCAATCCAACAGTCGGTGGCTATCTTGATTTGGAAAGCCTCACAAGTATTCCCGAGGGTTTCAATCCAACAGTCGGTGGCTCTCTTTATTTGAGAAGCCTCACAAGTATTCCCGAGGGTTTCAATCCAACAGTCGGTAGCTCTCTTCATTTGAGAAGCCTCACAAGTATTCCCAAGGGATTCAATCCAACAGTCGGTGGCTATCTTGATTTGGAAAGCCTCACAAGTATTCCCGAGGGATTCAATCCAACAATCGGTGGCTATCTTGATTTGAGTAGCCTCACAAGTATTCCTGAGGGATTCAATCCAACAGTCGGTGGCTATCTTGATTTGAGAAGCCTCACAAGTATTCCTGAGGGATTCAATCCAACAATCGGTGGCTCTCTTGATTTGAGTAGCCTCACAAGTATTCCCGAGAATTTCAATCCAACAATCGGTGGCTCTCTTGATTTGAGTAGCCTCACAAGTATTCCTAAGGGATTCAATCCAACAATCGGTGGCTCTCTTGATTTGAGTAGCCTCACAAGTATTCCTGAGGGATTCAATCCAACAGTCGGTGGCTATCTTGATTTGAGAAGCCTCACAAGTATTCCTGAGAATTTCAATCCAACAATCGGTGGCTCTCTTTATTTGAGAAGCCTCACAAGTATTCCCGAGAATTTCAATCCAACAGTCGGTGGCTATCTTTATTTTGCTAATAATCAATCAAAATATATCGGAGCAAATATACCTCAAATGAATTACATTGAATTTCAAGGTGGTAAATACATTTTAATTGATGGCATTTTTTGCGAAGTAATATCTAACAAAAAAACTGTTATTCACGCTAAAAAATATGGAAGCGAAAAATACTTTTACATTGTTTCAGATGGTAACGGTAATTACTCTCATGGAAATACAATTAAAGAAGCGAAAGAGGATTTAATTTTTAAAATTGGTAATCGTTCTAAAGATGATTATAAAGAATTAACAACGGAAAGCAAATTAACATTTGAGGAAGCAGTTAAATGTTATCGTGTAATTACTGGAGCGTGTAAATTTGGAATTAAAGACTTTTTGCAACGAAAAGCTATTAATCAAAAGTCGTTTACAATTTCAAAAATAATTGAATTGACAAATGGAGAATATGGTAGTTCTGAATTTAAAACCTTTTTTGTAAAATTGCCATGATTCTAAAACAGATAATCACAAAGTTAAACCGACTTAAAGAAAGTGGAATACAGATTGATTTTATTGCATTGAATTTAAGTACATCGGAATCAATGTTAAAAGAGATTGATATGTCTTTAAAACATAATTACAAACAGTTCACAATTTTAAATGTTGCATTTGCAATAGACTCATCACTACTCGATCAAGAAGTCGTTTTTCACTTCAAAGACAAAATAATATTGAATTAAAAATTATTCAATTAATTATAAATGCAATAACAATTTATTGTATATTTGTAGAAATATTAAAACTTACATTATGTCAAAAACAGAAATTCAGCAACCGACATCGGTGCAAAAAGAAATCACGGCGCAAGTTCTCGCCAAAATCAAATCATTTGAATCAACAGGGGAACTTAGAATTCCATCGGATTACTCACCTGAAAACGCTTTGAAAGGCGCTATGTTAATTCTTGAAGAGTTAAAAGACCGTAACAAACAGCCTGTTTTACAAGTTTGTACAAAGACAAGTATTGCACAATCATTATTAAAAATGGTTGTTGAGGGTCTTTCTCCATTGAAAAGACAAGGGTATTTTATTCCTTATGGTGATGAGCTTCAATGGTCAAGAAGTTATCAGGGATCAATTGCATTAGCTAAACGAGTTGCGGATGTGAAAGACGTACCGGCAAATGTCATTTACGAGGGCGATGACTTTGAATATGGAATAGATCCATTGACGGGTTATATGCACGTTATTAAACACGTTCAAAACCTCAAAAACATCGATATAACAAAAATCGTTGGAGCGTATGCAATTGTAATTTACAATGACGGTAGAAGAGATTTAACCGTTATGAATATGGAGCAAATCCGAAAGGCTTGGAATCA
>JACCDP010039280.1_pt1 | contig 12635 bp, 8 predicted proteins | sample 7445841 | NCBI WGS metagenome assembly JACCDP01 (sample SAMN15323441, study PRJNA562643) | freshwater metagenome | isolation source: river surface water | place: USA:Blue River Watershed | collected 2017-08-17
AAAGTTGGACAAACATTGCTTTTATTTTCTCTTACGTAAACTCTACGCCATTGATAAACAGTGTCTTTTTTTGTAATTGTTTTTGCAAGTTCGGGATAATATGGGTGATTTTCAGGATAATAGTACTTATCGTCTTGTTTGCCTTTCTCCAATATGTCGTGAATTGTTTTTGTCAATTTAATTTTTTCAGGAAACTTAAACTTTTTGTATTTCTTAACTTGTTTTGGATCAAAAGCAACGATAAAAATACGCTCTCTATTTTGAGGAACATTGGCGTGTGTCATTGAGTTTAAAACTTTATGAAACACCTTGTATCCCAACTTTTCTTCTAAAATTTCGATAATTACTTTAAATGTTTTCCCATTGTCGTGAGAAATTAAATTTTTGACATTTTCCAAAAAAACGACTTTTGGTCGGTGTTTTTCAATTATTTGTTCGATATCAAAAAATAGCGTTCCTCTTGTATCGGAGAATCCTTTTTGATGACCAGCTATAGAAAATGCTTGACAAGGAAACCCTGCACAAAGCACGTCAAATTCTGTTGGAATATAATTTTTTACACGCTCTTTTGTGATGTCGCCAAATGGAATTTCGCCAAAATTTTCTCTGTACGTTTTTTGAGCATCTTTATTCCATTCGCTTGTGTAAACGCATTTTCCACCGACATTTTGCATTGCAATTCTAAATCCTCCAATTCCTGCGAAAAGGTCAATAAATTTGAATGAATATTTATCTGGTGTTGGAAACGGAACATTTTCAACTTCAAATAAAAATTGTTGTAGTGCTTCTTCTGCTACGATCGAAACTTTATTTTCTTGTTTGTATTCAACGTAGTTTTTTAAAATGCTTAACGCTTTGTCTTTGTAGTATTTCGAAACACCGTTATGAATGTTGTGTAGATAGTGAGTTAAGATTGCTTTTTCTTCTTCAAAAGGTTCAATAAGTCTAATTTGATAACTTCTGTCATCAAATTCTTCAATGCTTATTTTCTCTTTTATAAACATATTTTGTTCGCTTTGTCATTTTCAATTCGAAAGTTAATAATTAAACTCCATTTGTGTTACAATCAGTTTGTTTTTTGCCGAAATTTTCTTTCATGACGAGAGCGTTCAAATAGCCTTTTCCATTACTCGTTTATACTCGAAACAATCTTTCGCTTAGCATTCCATTTTTCACGAAATAATCGAAACGTTGTTACGTTTTAAAGTAATCAAATATATATTTTTTTGATTATAAATTGAACGACTTTATAGGAGAATCTACTCAATTAGAATCTCCTTGTTCAATTCACTTACAGGGAATTTCTTCTCCATTGCAGGGAAGAAAACATGTCCTAAGATTAATGGATTAAAAGTAAAATACTGGCATTTCACCAAATCTCCATTCGGGAGTTGGCACCAGAATTTATTCATATCCATATCCACTGTTTCTCCGAATTCATTACGTTGAGGAGTTGAAGAAGCAATTCGGAACATCTTAAGTTTCGTTGATTTACCTGAAGTTTCTTTGACTTTTAGAATACAAAAAGGAACGGATTTTTTAAGGCTGTCACATTGTTTTTTATTTAACTCATAGTTAGCTAATTCAAAATGAACTTTCTGATAACCTTGCAGATATCTGAAAATGTTCGAGGTATCCACATTCGATAATTTTTCTCCATTTTGCTTAACCGTAAATTTCATTTTTTTCTGTGAAACCGAAAAACTCCTGTAAGGCTCCTTTGGAAATGTGACATCAACTTGAGCAATTTTTTCCAATCCCAAACTAAAAATATTTGTGCAAAGCCATTTTCTTGGATCAGCGAAAAACCGAGGTTCGATAATCCCATACATTCCCTTGATATGCATCATTACTGGATAATCGCTTTTTCCGTCGTCAGCGGTTTCTAATAGCATGATTTGACCCAAATGATCTTGAGCTGGAGGTCCAATATACCACGTTTTTGACCATTCTCCGTTTTGGAAAATTTCAACCTTTGTATGACTAGTAGCCATCAGTTCTGTAAATTTCTTTTGTGCCTTTTCCGGCAAGTATCCCTTGAAGGAAACTTTATTAATTGCTTCGAGAATAAAATGTACGTTTGGTTGAGAAATGCATCCGCCTTTAGCATCCGTCCAAAGGTCTCCTTTTTTCAGTAGTTCCATTTTATTGGAAAAAGGATCTGTAATGAGTATTTTATCAATACTAGTCGTGTCCTCAATGGCAAATTCAATGAATTGAGAATCGGAAGTTCCGTCTGCACTTAGTAAGGATTTTGTGTATAAACCAAGTCCAACAAGAATTGAAATTCCAACTACAAGAATTACTATTTTTTTTGCCATAACTATCGTTTCTTAGGGTTTTGTGCAAATCGTTTTTTACGAATAAGATTCAATCCAAAGGCGAGAATTAGAATGCTTCCAATCGGTGCTAATAAATTTACGATCTTATAATAACCAGCATGTTGTTTGATTTTTTCTTTATCGATTTTCTTAATTTCAATTTGACGACTACGAATATCTAAAACTGAATTGTCTCCCATCATGTAATCTACGATATTCTGAAAAAATTCTTGATTACCATGATATAAATTTACACCTCGCTGCACGAGTTCGGGATCCATTTTTAGGTCGTTGTATTGACTTGGCATGTAGACATACCCCAAACCTTTTGGATTTGGCATTGAATCGTATCTATTGAAGATAAATTTCCCATTTCCAACCACCAAAACTTTTCCTTCTTTATCACTTTTACTTTTATAATGATATTTCTCAGGGATATTTTCGTTATTGAGGCGATTAACGAATTCAGGAACAACCCGGTTTTCAAAATGTGAACGAAAAAAACCTTCCGCCAGTCCAGAAACACAGATTTTGTTAATCTCATCTTCTGGATTTTGAACGAGTTCAGGATTTCTGCCAAAATTCATAGGAAAACCTAAGCTAACTAACGGAGCAAGACCCGTTCGATTGGAGTTGGTTGAAGTTGTTAAGATGGGAGTTAATGCCAAATTCCCCGTTTTAACAAATTGAATTTCGTTGGCATATTTCAAATAAACTGGTTCAATGTTTCGCGTTATTGGATGCGCAGAAGGTGTTGCGAGAACACTGAAGAACCAAGGAATAAAAGTTTGATCTGCATAAGGAACAATTTTCGGCGCACAATTGACATCAACAACATAATTCTCGTTGATTTTTAATCCATAATCATACAACATCCGATCTAACATCAAATTTTTTCTAGTCGTATGACATGTTCCACTGGCCATGAGCGTATCCTCGTTGATAGCAAGCGTATTCAGAAAGCACATTAATTTCCCTCCTCGCATCACATATTGGTCGATTAAATACAAGTCGCGATCTGAGAATGGTTTTTTAGGATCTGCAATTACAAGTCCATCTATATCATCCAGTGCAGCAATCGAATCATTGAGCGAAACGTCTGCGATTGAAAAGTAAGGTGTGATTAAACCCCTCGCACGCTGAGTTTCCGCGAAATTAAGTTCGCCATGCCCTTGTAGAAATCCAATTCGTTGTTTTTCGGTTTGAGTTAAGCGGCGCATGTTAGAAATGAGGTTGTATTCCAAATTATTTAACCCCATCTCAATCATATCGGTCATTCCAGCCAAATTGTATGGTCTTCCTGGTTTTGTGCCCGGTAAAAATTGTACGACATTTTCTTTTACAATTCCATTAGCCGAGTAGGTCATTTTTGCTCCCGGCCAAAGCATCACTTGTCGTTGTTCTCCATCTTTGGTGTAAAGAATTTCCATTGGCAGAATCCCTCGACCTTGATCGTAAAGTTGAATTTTTAAATCTTGTTGTTCTTCTTTTGAACCATTGTTGGGATCGATGAAAACATATTCAATTCGATTGCCAGCGATATACTTGAAGTCTTTGAGTTTATCCTTGAGGGCATTCTGAAAACTTTTTAATTCCGCGGGAAGATTTCCCTCCAAATATATCTGCAAACTAATCCGATTTTCAATGTTTTCCTTAGATTCTAGAAAGCGTGTTGTTCCAGTGGCTAATGAATACCGATGATCTTTGGTCATATCGATACGTTTTCCAACGATCGAACTTATAATATTGATTAGCAATAATCCCACCAAAATGAAGCTTAGGATCGTCCAATTAAATAAGTTTTTCGTTTTTAACTTCGGGATTTTCATATGTATATAATTGTTTTTTCAATGGTCATATGGAATCGCCATGTAAAGTATTTATTCGTATTTATTGTCATTTTGGTCATGGCTTATTTCATACTTACTTTTTTAAGGTTTTAACAACGGTTAGAGAAGCACTTATGAAAATCACGATGATAGATAAAAAGTAAATAATGTCGCTTGTGTCGATCACACCTTTTTTAATGGAATCATAATGGAAAGCAATCCCAATGTATTGGATGATGTAATCAAGGTTTCCAATTTGGCTGTAATTCCCAAGTAAATTAAATCCATCATAAAAAACCCAGCAAAGGAACATGGCTAGAATGAATGCGACAATTTGACTGCTCGTTAAAGAGGAAGCGAAAATCCCAATCGCTACAAAAACAGATCCCAAAAGAATAAGACCGATGTAAGAAGTGAAAGTGGCGCCTGAATCTATTATTCCAACAGGTTGACCCAAATAATACATTGAGATGTAATAGATGATCGTTGGTAAAATCGCGATAAAAAGAAGTGTTACCCCTGCAAAATATTTTGCCAAAATCATTCCGAGATCTGAAATTGGTCGTGTCAGTAAAAGCTCGATTGTTCCCGTTCGACGTTCTTCTGCAATGGAACGCATCGTTATGGCAGGAATCAGGATTAAAAAGATTACGGGTGATAAATTAAAAAAGGGGATTAAATCGGCCTCAGTTCCTTCTAGTAAATTGGTGTTAAAAGAAAGTACCCAGTGAAATAAACCAGAGGCAATCAAATAAATGACAATGAAAACGTATCCAATAATGGAACTAAGGAAACTATTAATTTCTTTTAAATAAAGTGCGCGCATGAAATTATTTAAGCATTCAAAATTAAGATTTTCACAATAAAATGAACGAATTTTTTATGAGTTATGGGTTGTTGATTACTTTAATTTTTATGATTTAATTTTGATATAGTTTGCATAAAATTAAATGTCTAAAACAAAAAAAGTTCCGCTTTTGGCAGAACTTCTTTGATTAGATAAGTATGAATTGATTTATGCTTTTTTTACATTAATTGCATTCAAACCTCTTCGACCTTCTTGAAGATCAAACTCAACTTCATCATTTTCTTTGATTTTGTCGATTAATCCTGTCACGTGTACAAAGTGCTCTTTGCTCGTGCCTTCTTCAACGATGAATCCAAAACCTTTGGTCTCATTAAAGAATTTAACTGTTCCTTTACTCATTATTAATAATTTAATTTCGGTAAAAGTACGCTTATTAATTGATAACAAACAAAAAAATGGAACTTTTATAAGAATTTAAGATTTTAAATAAAATCACCTACCTCCAAAAATAGAACTTCCTACCCGCACAATGGTGCTTCCTTGTTCGATTGCTAAGGGATAATCACCACTCATTCCCATGGATATTTCTTTGAAGTTAGCATCTGTTGCGAAGAAGTTTTCTTTTAAAAAGTCGAAATGGGATTTCAATGTTTTAAATTCAGATCTGATTTGGTCTGAGTCATCAACGAATGAAGCCATACCCATAACACCAATAATTCTTAAATTCTGACAAGCTTTGAACTCATCGGAATTCAATAGTTCAATAACTTCATTTCGATCCAAACCAAATTTTGTTTCTTCTTTAGCTATATAAAACTGAAGAAGAATTGATATCACACGGTTATTTTTTTTCGCTTGTTTATTAATTTCAAGGAGTAATTTCAAACTATCAACCGAATGAATCAGATGGACAAAAGGAGCGATAAATTTAACTTTGTTCGACTGCAAGTGGCCAATTAAATGCCAACAAATATCCTTAGGCATAATTGCTTGTTTCTCGCACATTTCCTGGACTTTGTTTTCTCCAAAGTGACGTTGACCGGCATTGTAAGCAATCATCAAATCCGAAACTGGTTTTGTTTTGGAAACTGCAACGAGGCAAACGTATTCAGGAATTGATTTTCTTAGTTCGGAAAGATTTTCGGCAATCATTCGTTGATGTTATATATCGTTAATCCACTGCGCAGTTTCGGCTCCACCCATGTTGATTTAGGAGGCATATTCATTTGGTTGTCGGCAACATGTTTTACTTGCTCAATTGTTGCAGGGAAAAGAACGAATCCAATTTCAAATTTCCCTGAATCAATTTTTTCCTCAATTGATTGTAGTGATTCATTTCCGGGAATAAATTCAATTTGGTCGCTCGTTTTAAGATCTTCAATTCCTAATAATGGTTTTAGAATCAATTCAGTTAGTAAGTCTGAGTCCAGCGATTTAACAGGGTGATCTTTATCAATTAGATATGAGTCAATTGTAAACTCATACCATTTTTTATTTAGGTAAAGATGAATTTGATGTTCCTCTTGTGGTTTTTCGGCTTTTGGAATTTCAACTAAACTTCCAAGTGCTTTCAATGCGAATAAAAAAGTGTCAGGCGAATATCCATTTAATGTCTTAACCAATCGGTTAAATTCCAATATCTTTAAACGTGATTCATCAACAAAAAAAGCTAGAAAAGAATTAACATTCCCAGATACCGACTTTCCTGAATTCATTCGCTCATTCAAAAGTCTTGCTGAAGAAGCTGATCTATGATGTCCATCAGCAATATAAGTAGCTTCGACATCTTCAAAGGCATTTTGTAATATTAACGTGTCGTTTTCAGAGAGAACCCACAGTTCATGAGTTATACGATCGGTTGTGGTAAATTCATATTCGGCACGAACTGAAGTAAATTGATTTAAAAGTTCATTCAGATGTTGGTCGCCTTTATAGCTTAAAAGAACCGGTTCAGCATTAAAGCCTACGATATCCAAATACCTCGTGAACATGGCTTCCCTTGATGTCAGTGTGGCTTCGTGTTTTTTTATTAAATCGTTTTGGTATTCTTCTATGCTCGCGCCAGCAACGATTCCGGTGTATGCATGTCCATTATTCGTTTGTCGATAGATATAAAGTCTCGGGCTTTCATCCTGAATCAATATTCCCGCATCAATAAATTCTTTGTATTTCGATTTGACAAGTTGAAATCGTTCTTCCGAATTTGGTTTTGTTTTTACTTCATTGTTGAATTCTGGATTTATGATTCTGAGAAAAGTGTATGGATTATCTTCCAATTTGGCCTTGAGCACATTTTTCTTATAAGAATAATAGGGTCTTGTCGCTACTAAATGAACTTTGTCCCGCACTGGACGAATAGCATTAAACGGAGCAAGTTTAGCCATATTTAAAATTTATAACTCAACCCAAAGCTTGGTAGTATTGGGAATTGATAAATTTTCTTTGATGTAGTTCGATTGACGTAAAAAATGTTATTTCTGTTGTAAGCATTAGTGACACTTGCGACAAGTTCTAAAACATCTTTGTTTTTGAAATTAAATTGCTTTTTCACAGTTACATCCAATCGGTGATATGCTGGCAGTCGTTGCGAATTAAAACCACCAAGAATTGTAGAGATGTTGCTTGGGTTGTTGGTTACGTAATCAGTAGTTAAACCATTAGAAAACGTTTCTGCTTGATAGTTTCCTGCAGTCGGAGTAAACGGCAAACCAGATCCAAGGTTCCAACGGATATTTGCTTCGATGTCTTTTTTCTTACCAAACATATAAGAGGCAACTAAGTTGATGTTATGTCTTCTGTCAAATACAGGGAAATAACTTTGAAAACCATCCCAACGCGTATTGTAACCGTATGAATAAACTCCCCACAAGAATAACCTGTCTTTGTTGTATTTTGCCAATACATCAAACCCAAATGATTGACCAGACTCAAGAATGAAATCCTTTTTGAAAACGTCATCAATGTTATCAAATTGAGCAATATCATTATATAACTTATTTTGGTTAATGTTGCTCAACTGGGAAAAATACTTGTAGTAACCTTCTAGTGTTAGCGTAATGTTCTTCCCAATGTCATAATCAGCACCAAGTATCGCATGCCAAGCGTATTGAAGACCATTTTTCGTTTCCTTGGCAATATTGAATTCGTTAATAAAGGTTTCTTGAACATTTGTAGGTGCGGATAACAATCCATTAAATAAATTTACAACGTCCTTGTCCGATGAAGCTGATGTGAAATTTTGTGAATATCGTCCTCCAGAGAATTTAAATCGTAAATTTTCTGTGGCATTATATTTTAAACCTAATCTCGGTTCTGGTGAAAAGGTGGCCAAAGAAGCGTATAATTGACCGCGGATTCCAACTTGGAAAACCCATCTTTTTGTTACTTTCCGATAATTGTAATATGCGCCAATTTCAGTAGTGAAATTTTCTGCTTCAATTTTAGTTTTAGCTTCGTTGTAAGTAACGAATTGAGTATTAAACCCACTTAAATTGAACCCATAGTTCATCTCTCCTTCATTTTTTAAGAAATAAGAGAAATCAAAACCTAAGTCAAACCCGCCAATTCTTGAGAAACGAGGTTGTTGTTCCACTTCCGTAAATGAAGTTTCATAGTTACTTCCATTTACGTGACCGCGGATAAAAATTGGCGAACCGCTCGGAACTAAAAGAAAATTTATACCTCCACCGGATGCCAACCAGCTCAAATTGGCTACATCATAATTCACAGAATCACGGTTATGAAATCCGAATGCACTGAATTTGGAGCCTCCATCTGAACTGAATGTAATTTTACCATATAAATCTGTGAAATTGAATGGAAGTCCATTTCCTTCATTGACTTTAGGATACAAACCATTTGATGTGTAATCCAATAGACTATGTTTTGCGGAAAATATGTAAGAACCAGACCTCGGAGAATCTCCTTTTTTCTTTCCGAGAGGACCTTCCAATACCAATTTGGCTAAGAATGGGGATGCTGAAACTTTACCGCCAAATTTTTGCTTGTTACCATCACGATATGTAATATCCATTACAGAAGAAATTCTTCCACCATATCGAGAATCAAAACCTCCTGTATAAATATCCATACTTTTAACGAGCTCTGTTTCAAACACAGAGAAAAATCCGATTGAGTGAAACGGACTATAAATAGTCATTCCATCTAAGAGAATTTTATTCTGAATTGGAGTTCCTCCTCGAACATACAATTGCCCGCCTTGGTCACCTGTAGTAATGACACCCGGAGTCACTGAAATACCACCAACAATATCATTTTCAGCACCATAGCTGGGGATTTTCTCAAGTTCCTTCTTTCCTAGTGTTATTTTACCATTATCGATTTGCGTTTTCTCCTTCTTCGCTGTAATGGTTACGGTCCCCAATTCCACTGACTTATCAGGAACAGAAAGATCGAAACGAACATCATTAATGTACTTTTTTTCAACAAGTTCAACATTCAAAAAGGTAAGTGCGTATTTGAAGTCATCAATTTTTAAAATATACTTTGCTTTCGTCAGCTTGGGAATGGCAAAGAAACCACTGATATTAGTCATTGCTTGCGCTGCAATTGTACTGTCCGCCCGAAGCAACTTTACTTTAATGTCACTTATGGGCTCGCCATTTGATTTATCGTAAACGAAACCACGAATGGAATATTCTTGAGAAAATCCGAAACCAATGAAGATTCCGAAAAATAAGATTGTAAAGAGTTTTTTCATGAAATAAGGCAAGATTGCTTTGCCGAAATTACGAAATTATTCTTTGATAAAGCGTTTTGTGACGCTATTTGAACCATATGTTATTTCAACAAGATAAATTCCTTTTTTTAAATTGGAAATGTCAATCGTATGGAATGAAGAAACTTCATTTTTTTGGTTAATTAATCTACCATTGATATCCAGCACTTTAACTGACAATTTTTCTTCTGTTAACTGAATAAACAATACTTCACTTGCAGGATTTGGATAAATTTTCACATTTAGAATATTCTCTTCGAACAAACCTAAAGTTTGGTTATTGCTTACAATACAACCATAATCATAAGTTGCAATCACGTAATAAACCCCTTCTTGAGTTGCTTCATGGGTTGATGAAGTTGCTCCACTAATGGCATTCCCATTCAAATACCATTGGTATGAAATTGGATTTCCTGATGCTATGGTACTTAATAGCATTCCATTAGCTGATACGGAAACCGTTTGTAGTGATGGGCAACTTGTTTCATTAACAGTACCTGGAGTAGATTGAATTGTTAATAAAAATGCTGCATAGGAATCACAAATTCCTTTCAACTTAAAATCGAGCCATGGATCAAGGATCGTAAAAGTTGCAGTTTGTTGTTCGGTTCTAGTTATTGAAATGGAAGGGGAAGAAGTACTTTCTCCAAAATCACAATTGAAGTTAGAATTTGCATAATAACAATGAGCTCCTCCAGTTATAGAAACAAAACTTTTGCACGTACTGGTTAAACTCTGATAGATTGGAATGTGATGATCTGCAGGTGGCGTTACGCCATCAGCGCTACCGGAAAAAATCAAAGCGGGAACATTAACATTTTGCGCAGCTGCTATAGCAGAAGGGTTTGTTTCAGCAGGTGCCAAGCCAATAACTGTTTCGATGTTTGGATTATTCGCTGCAGCAAGAAACGATGCCCCTCCTCCCATGGAGTGACCCATTATGGCTGCTTTTTGAAGAATTTTTCCGCTGAAAATCGATGAACCGTTTGAATTAAGTGCTAACATTTTGTCTGAAACTTGTTTTAAATCCGTTCCAAAATCACTATGACTCGGACCAGGGATTAATCCTCCTTCAGTTCGTGGAAAAGCCAAAATAAATCCTCTTGCAACATAACGCTGCCAAATATTTGTGTAAGCGTCCCAAGACATTGCAAATCCATGACCAAATGTAATTACTGGGAATTGTCCCGAAGCAACAGTAACATTATCACCTGCTGAATTTGCAGGGTAATAAATTTCAGTTTGAATTTGTCTGCCTGCCCCACCACCTGAACCAAAACCACCCGTTCGTGCAGGATCATTAAAGGTAATGGTTGTATGTCCTATTTGGTATTGAGCAAAAACAGAGATGCTGAAACAACAAGAAATTAATAATAGGAGTCTTTTCATCGTGTTTTAAATTTGGTTTGAAATTAGTCAATATTATAACAACTTAATTCAAACTCCAATTGTTTTTATCCAAACTTCGATATTGAATGGCTTCTGCTAAATGTTGAGCTTCAATTGTTTGCGATTCTTCCAAATCGGCAATGGTCCTCGCAACTTTTAAAATTCGGTCATAAGCTCTTGCTGATAAACCCATTGAATCCATTGCTTTTTTTAGAATCTTGTTACCTGTATCGTCCAATTTACAATGTAAATCAAATTCGGTTTTAGTCATTTGAGCGTTGCAGTGCATTCCAAACCTGTTTTCATAACGTCTTTTTTGAATGTTTCGAGCTGACTCAACACGTTTTCGAATCTCTATGCTACCTTCAGTTGGTGTTGAATTCGTAAGTTCTTCGAACGAGACAGGCGTAACCTCAATATGAATGTCAATGCGGTCGAGTAGGGGACCTGATATTTTATTCAAATAACGCTGAACAGTTCCGGGAGGACAAACGCAATCTTTTTCGGGATGGTTGAAATAGCCGCAAGGACAAGGATTCATTGCAGCTACTAACATAAATCCAGCCGGATAATCAACCGAAAATTTAGCTCTGGAAATATTGACAGTTCGATCTTCAAGCGGTTGGCGAAGTACTTCTAAAACTTGTCGTTTGTATTCAGGAAGTTCATCCAAAAACAAAACACCATTGTGAGCAAGCGATATTTCTCCTGGTTGCGGATAACTTCCTCCACCGATTAAACCGACATCCGAAACCGTATGATGAGGTTTTCGAAAAGGTCGCTGTGTAATTAGTCCAATTTCACCTTTAACTTTTCCGGCGACGCTGTGGATTTTAGTTGTTTCCAATGCTTCTTCCAGACTCATTGGAGGAAGAATGGTAGAAAGTCGTTTTGCCAACATTGATTTTCCGGCTCCTGGAGGACCGATGAGAATTACGTTATGACCACCAGAGGCCGCAATTTCAAAAGCACGCTTGATGTTGAGTTGACCTTTCACATCTTTGAAATCGACGTCAAATGTTTCAATCATCCGTTCAAATTGGTTGATAACATCTATTTTTTCTACTTGCAAAGTTGTTTCTTCGGAATTCAAAAATGAAACAACCTCCAGAATGTTTTCGGCTCCATACACTTCCAAATCATGAACGACTGCCGCTTCAGCTGCATTCGCCTTTGGGACAATTATTCCTTTGAATCCCTCTTTTTTAGCTTGAATGGCGATTGGTAGAATTCCTTTGGTTGGTTGTATGGAACCGTCGAGAGAAAGTTCTCCAATTAAAAGGTATTTATCCAAAAAATCAGTTTTGACTTGTTCACTTACAGCTAAAATTCCTACAGCAATAGGTAAATCAAAAACAGAACCTTCTTTTCGGATATCAGCCGGAGCCATATTGACCGTGATTTCTCTTCCTGGAAATTTTAAATCATTGTTTTTAAAAGCGGCCTTGATTCGTTGTTGACTTTCTTTCACAGCACTATCGGGCAAACCGACTAAGTAAAAATTAATTCCAATTCCTAAATTGACTTCGATTGTGATTTTCGTTGCATTG
>JACCDP010001446.1_pt1 | contig 12630 bp, 13 predicted proteins | sample 7445841 | NCBI WGS metagenome assembly JACCDP01 (sample SAMN15323441, study PRJNA562643) | freshwater metagenome | isolation source: river surface water | place: USA:Blue River Watershed | collected 2017-08-17
ATTTGGACATCTGCACAATCTACATTATCAACGGGTGGTAGTTGTATTGCATTATCTACTCCAAATGGTGTGGGTAACTGGTTTCATAAAACTTGGTTAGCCGCAGAGGAAGGTTCAAATCCATTCAATACAATTAGATTACATTGGACAGTACACCCTGAAAGAGGTGATGCTTGGAGAGAAGAACAAGAAAAACTATTAGGAGCAAAGAAAGCAGCACAAGAATGTGATTGTGACTTCGTATCTTCTGGTGATACTGTAATAGACCCAGAACTATTAATGTTCTATAAAGAATCATATTGTCAAAACCCATTAGAGAAGACTGGATTTGATGGTAACCTTTGGAGATGGGAATATCCATCACCAGGTGGTTCTTATATGGTAATTGCCGATGTGGCTAGAGGTGATGGTTCTGACTATTCAGCAGCTCATGTAATGGAAATTAATACTTGTACTCAAGTAGCAGAATACAAAGGAAAAGTAGATACTAAAGATTTTGGTAACTTCTTAGTTGAATTATCTACACAATATAATGATGCTTTACTTGTGATAGAGAATGCAAACATTGGTTGGGCAGCTATTCAGCAAGTAATAGATAGAGGATACAAAAACTTATTCTATATGAGTAAGGATTTAAAATATGTAGATGTTGAAAACCAAATGAGAAATAAATATAGAGCTGAAGAAAGAGGTATGGTAGCTGGATTTTCAACTACTTCTAAGACTAGGCCTTTGATTGTATCTAAATTAGATGAATATTTTAGAGAAAAAGCAGTTACAGTTCGTTCTAATCGTTTGATAGATGAATTGTTTACATTTATATTTATGAATGGTAGAGCTGAGGCTATGAAGGGATATAACGATGACTTAGTAATGGCATTTTGTATTGGATTATGGGTTAGAGATACCGCACTTCGTTTGAAACAAGAAGGTATAGACCTTACTAAAAGAGCAATGGGTGGTATATCATCAAACATGCAACACTCTGGTGTATACGGTGGAAGTAATATGGATGATAATCCTTGGAAAATGCAAATTGGTGATACTATGGAGGATTTAACCCAATGGTTGTAGGGTTTTGATAAATTACGATATTTATGTTATATAATGTCAAAATAGAAATTCTATGATTAGATTAACAAATATCTTAAATGAAGATGAATATGTAGATAGTGCATATTCTATGGGGGATACTCCACAAGACAATCCAATTGATGATTATGATGAATTGGATGTTGAGCAAGAAGATATGGATGATTTTATAGCATATCTTAAATCTTACTCAAACGAACTAACTGAAGCAAATTGTCCTTGTGTATTCGAAGCAGAATATCAGGGTAGAGAAGTTAAGTTAGGTAAACCAACTGCAGGTGATGTTAAAAAGTTTAAGGTATATGTAAAAAATCCTAAGACTGGTAAAGTTATTAAAGTAAACTTTGGTCAAAAGGGAGTAAAGATTAAGAAAAATAATCCTGATAGAAGGGCTAGTTTTAGAGCAAGACACAATTGTGATAATCCGGGTCCTAGAACAAAAGCAAGATATTGGTCTTGTAGAAAATGGTAAATTAAATTATGGCAGAAGAACAACAATTAGATGATAGGAGTTTCTTTGGTAGACTTAAAAAATTATTCTCAACCAATGCAATTGTAACGGTTGATAAGGATGGCAAACGAAAAGTTGTAGATACCGAAGACCGTCAGCATAATACAAACTTTGTAAATCTTAGAGATAGATATACTAAATTACAAAGGTCTTATTATGAAACTAGTCAAGGTGCACAATCAATGGCATATCATCAAGTTCGTAGAGAACTTTTTAGAGATTATGATGCTATGGATAGTGACCCGATTATATCATCGGCATTAGATATATACGCTGATGAATCCACAACTAAGAATGAATATGGTGATGTTCTTCAAATTAAATCTACGAATGAAAATGTAAGAGAATTATTACATAATTTATTCTATGATATAATGAACATAGAATTTAATTTATGGCCTTGGGTTAGAAACTTAGTAAAATACGGAGATGCTTTCTTAGCATTAGAAATTGCAGAAGGTAAGGGTGTTATAAATTGTATGCCACATTCAACATATAATGTTGAGAGATTAGAAGGTACTGACCCTAACAATGCAAATTATGTTAAATATAAGGTGGAGATGGACCGTTTTGGTAAAAAAGAATATGAGCAATATGAGATGGCTCATTTCCGTATGTTATCAGACACAAACTTCTTACCTTATGGTAAATCAATGGTAGAAGGTGCTAGAAGAATTTGGAAACAATTATCTCTTATGGAAGATGCGATGTTAATCCATCGTATTATGAGAGCACCTGAAAAAAGAATCTTTAAAATTGATATTGGTAATATTCCACCGGTAGAAGTTGATAACTACATGCAAAAGATTATCAACAAAATGAAGAAAACCCCATTTGTTAATAAAGATACTGGTGATTATAATTTAAAATACAATATACAAAACCTTACTGAAGACTTTTTCTTACCCGTTCGTGGTAGTGATAGTGGTACAAATATTGAAAACCTACAAGGTTTAGAATATGCGGCTATTGAGGATATTGAGTACTTAAGAGGTAAGTTATTTGCAGCATTGAGAGTACCAAAGGCTTACTTATCTTATGATGAGAATGTTAATGGTAAAGCTACTCTAGCTGCAGAAGATGTTCGTTTTGCAAGAACTATCGAAAGAATTCAAAGAACAGTTGTTAGTGAATTAACCAAAATAGCAATCGTACACTTAGCAGCACAAGGTATTGAAGATTCGGAAATGACAAATTTTGAATTAACACTTACTAACGCTTCTACTATATATGAGCAGGAAAAAGTTAATTTGTGGAGTGAAAAAGTAAGATTGGCATCTGATGCAAAAGCACTTAATATGTTATCATCGGATTGGTCATATCATAATATATTTGGATTATCACAAGATGAAGTTGATATTGAAAGAGCTAAAGTAATATTAGACCTTAAAGATAGATTCAGACACACTTCGATTGAACAACAAGGACAAGACCCGGCAAATCCACCACAACAACAAAATGTGGAGGAGGAAATCAGTAAACTTAAAACCGAAATTGAATTAAATAGAGGTGTTGGTAGGCCAAAAGAAGGAAATACTTATGGTAAAGATAAGCATCCGTATGGTAGAGACCCATTAGGTGATATGGAAAATCATAAGGAAAGAAAGAGAGATGATAGGAACTTAAATACTAACGCAAAAAAGTTAGCAAGAGAATATATCAACGGAATTTCAGCAAAAAAGAAGATTTTGAGCGAAAAAACTGATATGTTAGACGAAAAAAACCTATTAGATGACACTAAAATTTAATAAAGAAAAATTTGTTTATATTTATATGTGTTAGTTTATAGGGTAGATTAAATATAGGGTAATTAAATGAAAAAAATTAAACATTCCAAGTTTAAGAACACTGGGGTGTTATTTGAATTATTAGTAAGACAAATAACATTAGAAGTTCTTAATGGCGATAAAACTGAAAACGCTAAAAACATCGTAAGAGAATTCTTTGGTCCAAACACAGAGTTAAACAAAGAATTACGTCTATATGATATATTGTTAAAGGAAAAGTATAGTTCCGAAACAAAAGCAGATAGACTGGTAGAAACAGTATGTGATGCACATGCTAAATTAAATCAATCAGCATTATCAAAGGAGAAATTTAATCTTATTAAAGAGGTTTCTGCTAAGTTTGATATTGAACAATTCCTATCATCACCTATAACTAATTATAAAGTTCTAGCATCAATATATAAAGTATTTGAATCTAAGAGAGAAAGTGGATATGATATTAAAGATATTTTTAATTCTAAAATTACCCTAATAGAAAATATTACATCAAAACCATCTCTACAAACTAAACCAACTGAAGATAAAAAGTTGATTGAAGCCTATAAACAACAAGACAAAGACCTTAGATTACTTACTTATAAGATTTTAGTAGAAACTTTTAATAAAAAATATACAAATTTAGATGATTCTCAAAAGAATTTATTAAAAGAGTATATTAATAATATTACAAATACTACTAAATTTAAAGATTATGTTGCATCCGAACTTCCAAAAATAGTAGCAGAATTAAAATCTATTAAATCAAAAGTGGAAGATAAAGTTACTACTATTAAATTAGCAGAAACTATTTCCGTTTTAGAAAAAATGAAAATGGGTAAGGGTGTATCTGATAATCAAGTTTCATCGATTATGCTTTCTTATGAGTTAATCAAAGAACTTAAATCTAAAGTAAAATAATGGAAGCTAGATTAAAAGAAATAATCAGAACTATTGTTAAAGAAATTCAATCTGAAGAAGAATTGGATGAAATGACTGGAACTGGTGCGATTGCTGGATATGATACTCCTGCTGCATTTTCAAAGCCAGGTCAAACTAAAAAGAAAAACAATAGGTTGGCTAGTGTAACTGGTGGAACTGTTGTTGATAATTTAGAAGAAGGTGAAAAAGATTGGGCATTGGGAGATGTACCGGCTAGTAGAAAGGAAGCATTACCAATAAAACCAACCGCAGCTAAAAAGAAACCAGATGCAGAAATTGCAGATATTAGTGGTATGATGATGGCTGAAAATCGTTGGTTAGAACTTAAAAGAGAAGAATCCTCACCAAAAGCAAAAGTTGGTAGAGGAGTTTCTAATATACAAAAACAACTTTCTGAAATAGAGAAGTTTGTAAACTGGTATTCTAAAATTAAGAATGAAAACGGACTTAAAAAGGAAGATTACTGGAAAAGAACAAACGCATCCCTATATAAAATCAGAGAAAGGTTAATGGGAATAACTGAAAAATTAAGAACATTATAATATGCCAGCAGTATCAAAAGCACAACAAAGATTTATGGGTATGGTTCATGCTGTACAAAAGGGCGATATGGAAGCCCCATCTAAAGAAATTGAAAAAGCAGCTGACTCTATGAGTGATAAAGATGCTAAACATTTTGCTTCTACATCACATAAGGGTTTACCAAATAAAAAGGAAAATATGAAAATCACTAGAGAAAGACTAAAAGAATTAGTTAAAGAAGTAATGACAGAGGAATCTGAATATCAAGCTTTTTTTCAAAAGGCTTTGGAAAAAGCTGGTAAGGGTATTAATGATATGAATGATGATGAAAAGAAAGCATTCTTTAACAAAATTGATACTGCTTGGAATGGTAGAGGTGAAAAAAATGAAGAATTAACTGGTAATCAACACAAATTGGATGTTGATAAAGATGGTGATATTGAAGGAGATGATTTAGCAGATTTAAGAGCTGGCAAAACAAACGAAGATATATCAGGAGAATTACCAAAAGCAACAATACCATCTACTGTTAAACAAAGATTGGGAATGGCTATTGATAAAATTAAAGATGCTAAACTTAGTAATGTTCAAAAATTACAATTAGTAGCACAGGTTGTAGATGCATTAGGTGTAGATAAAACACAATTAGGTACAATAGCTACTAAAATTAGAAGTAAAATGGAATCAGTAACCGAAGGGGTTTCATCTGCTGATATGGATAAAATTAAAGGAGCGGTTGAAGCAGCAAAATCATTTATGAGTGTTGGTGCAGAATTAAAGAAATTGGGTATGAAATATACTTTCGCTACTGAACCACTTCCAATCTACATTATCCAGCCAACTCCAAATAATAAAGTTGCTATCGTAAATAAAAAGTATGTATCTAAGCCTGATTTTGTAGTAGGTGATATTGCAGTTGGTGTAATGGAGGGTAAATCTATTAAAGAACAATCACCTTGTTGGAAAGGATATAAGCAAGTTGGTATGAAAGATAAGGGTGGTAAGCAAGTTCCAAACTGTGTACCAGCTTAAATAAGAATATAACATGAAATCATTACTAATAGAAACAAACCTCTTTGAAGGTAAAGTAAAAGAAGATGAAGGAGGAAGAACCTTAGTAAAGGGTATTCTACAAAGAGCATCTGCGGAAAACCAAAATGGTAGAGTATATCCTAAAGAAATCTTAATGAGAGAAGCTAAGAAATACGAAGTACTTATTAAGGAACGTAGAGCATTAGGAGAACTAGACCACCCAGATTCAACTGTAATCAATCTGAAAAACGTATCTCATAATGTGAGAGAAATACATTGGGAAGGTGAAGACCTATGTGGAACAGTAGAAATTCTACCAACCCCATCAGGTAATATCTTAAAAGAATTGTTGAAAGCTGGTATCCTATTAGGTATCTCATCAAGAGGTATGGGTTCGGTAACTAATATCGGAGAAGGTAAGGTAAAGGTACAAGATGATTTCGAATTGATTGGTTGGGACTTTGTTTCAAACCCGTCAACACATGGAGCATTTATGGTGCCTGTAAACGAATCCGTAAATAGAGGTTTACAACAAATAGGAACTGATGTTTGTGGTGATTACTGCAAAGCACAGGATTTAATGAGAGAAATAATAACTGAAATAGCATAAAATGAGCAAACCATTTGACATATACGATTATGTTCACAACAACAAAATGACTTTGAAAGTTGATGGACCAAAAGGAACTTCTGTAGCTAAAGCATACAATGACATCCGTAAAACTAACTTGAAAGAAGTAAAGATAGTTAATGGTAAATTCAGTATTGCTGAAAACTTAGAAGATAGAAAATTATCTACTGAAGTTAAAAAACACTTCTTAGAAATCATTTCTACTTACAACACTTTCCAAGACCAAATGAAAAGACAATCTGATATGACAGAGGTTGCAAATACATTGGGTGCTATCGTTGAGGCTGCAAAGGAAATGACCCTAAGAGAGAGTGGTGATTGGTTTGATGCAGTAACTGTAAAAAGAAATATGCAGGAATTGGATAAGATGGGTAAATCATTCGATAAATTCGCTATGGAAGCAAAAGCAATGGATGAGAGATTACATTCTTTATATGAAGATATGGGTCACATCTTAAATCGTTACTATGAAATAGCAGATATATCTACGGATACAATGCATGAAAGATTAGGAAATAAAAAGAAATAATTATGATTCGTTTAGGAGGATTGGTATCACAAAAAGCATTTGGTAAATTTGAAATGGGTAAAGTAATTTCTAATCCATTTGCAAAAGCATTTGTTAATGAAGCAGAAGGTGAAGACCATGAAGTTTCTATGGGACAAAATCAATTAGATACCATTATTAAAATGGCAACTGAATTGAAAGCTAAAATGGGTGAAAATGAAAAAGAAATACCGGCTTGGATTCAAGACCATATTTCTAAAGCAGAAAACTACATTTCTCAAGCAGCTGGAAACTATCACGAATACGGAACAAACGAATCAATAAATGAAGCTGGTAGAGTACCAAAAATGTATGTAAAGTATATGGCGGTACAAAAAAAGGTTAATGAATTGGAGGCTAAACAAAAAGAAATGGCTGCTAAGTATTTTGCAGAAAAGGAATTAAATAAAAAAAGTAAAATGTTGCAGGACTTGAAAAAAGGTACGGAACAATTAGCATCATATAGAAGAAACTTAGCTGCAATTGAAGATAAGTATGTTACTGGATTATACGCTGATGCGGAATATGAAGGTGAATAATAAATAAAAAAAGTAAAATATTTTTTGATAAAAGCTTGGATTTTCCAAGCTTTTTTTGTATGTTTATACTGTAATAAGAGTTCAACCCCTTAAACCCCTAAAATATGAACTATTCTCAATTAAACAACATGACCCTTGATGAGTTACGAAACCTTAACTCATTAGTAGTAGAAGTAATGAACTCAAAACGAGCTATGATTGCTTACGAAAAAAAGCAAGAGTTGAGAGTTGGAATGAATGTTAAAGTGAACCACCCTAAATTGATGGGTAAACAACTTCGTGTTGAAAAAGTGAATCGTACCAAAGCTTCCCTAAAAGTGTTGAGTGGAGGGTTCGGTTCTTATACTGTTCCACTTTCAATGATTGAAATTGTTAAATAATTAAAACCACTAAACCCCTTTAATATGAATGATTTTGATTTCTTCACCGTCAACGCTTCCTCTAACCGAATTACTTCTCTAATGAAGTTACCTAATGTAAAACGTAGTAACATTGAACATAGGGTACACTATGGTAGTGGGAAGTTCCCTACTCACATTTATAAGGTTACTTTAGCGTATTACGATGTGATGGAGTTCGGACACTTTGGTGCTAAAAAGAGGGCCAATGATTATGTAGAATCCCTATTGGCTACAAAGCCTGACAATGTGATATTGAGTATAAAATTTTATCCAGTGGATTAAAAAACATAGTTAAAAGCTTGGTTATTCCAAGCTTTTTTCGTATATTTGTGTATGATTAAGCCTTTCTCAATATTAGATACCCGAACTAAAGAATGGCAGGACCGTAAGAGGTACTGGATACAAACCTACAATATTCAATCAGAATTAGGTAGGGAAGATGCCGAAAGTAGAGCCCGTTTCTGGGAAGATAATACTGTTTCAATATTCGATGCAACCCTTTGTGAGAATATGTATCAATGGTTCACTCCAAAGGAAGGTAAGATATTAGACCCATTTGCCGGTGGAAGTGTTAGGGGTATTGTGGCAACTGAAATGGGATATGAGTATATGGGTATTGATTTATCCAAACAACAAATAGAGGAAAACCGAAAGCAATCCGATAAACCAAAGTGGGTAAGTGGTGATAGTGATGAGATGTTGGATTATTTGGGTGATGAACAATTTGATTTTGTTTTTACTTGTCCACCTTATTATGATTTGGAAGTTTATAGTGATAATCCATTAGATATATCAACTATGGAAGATGATAAGTTTGATGAGAAGTATTTCAGTATATTAGGAAAGGCTGCAAAAAAGTTAAAGAACAATAGATTCTTTGCAGTAGTAGTATCCGAAGTAAGAGAAGTATCCACAACAGGAAATTATAAAATCGGAAAGTATAGAGGATTAGTATCCAAAACAATAAAAGCATGTGAGGAAGCTGGACTACACTTCTATAACGATATGATTCTATTCAACTCACAACATCAGGCTGCTAGAGTAGTTGATACATACTTCAAAAGAAATCGTAAGGTAGCATCGGTTCATCAAAACATATTAGTATTTGTAAAAGGAAACCCTGATATTGCTGCAGAAGATATTGAATTCGATGGAACTTATCAATGTGTAGTAGATGGAACGAAATACAAATCATTTAGAGAAGCAGCTATTTCAATAGACCCAAACACATTAGTAGCTACCGAAGTTGAGAGAAGATGTCGTTCAACTAAATCCAAATACAAAGAGTGGCAAATCATTGGTGAAGAAACAAAACCACAGATTAAATACGAAGTTGATGGTATTCCGTTTGAGAATCCAAAACAAATTGCAGAATTGATTGGTGGGGATTTTACCGAATCAATGGCTAGAAATTATATAGAATCAAACAATCCCAAATACCGTCATTGGAAGAAAGTTGATGGTTGGGATATTACCTACGAAGAAATGCAAGATTTGTGGGGAAATAATATTCTCTTAGAATTACCTATCATTAGTTGTGATGGTATGGAATTTTATTCAATTATAGATGCAGCCAATCACTTTGGTTGTTCAGATGAGCGTATCCGCCAAAAGCTTAAATCAGATAAGCATACTGATTTTATTTATCTTTTCTAAAGATTTTTTTAGAAATTTATCGTTTTCTCTAACTTTTATATATTTATTGATACAATAACGTATTTTATATGCGTTTTTACATTGGTAATGAATACTCACCTTTATGTGTAGTGACCAAAACGCCAATTAAAAAATTCTATTGAAGTCCCAAATTCTAATGACTTCAGAAATCCGATAAATAAGGAAAAAAATGGCAAGTTCAAAATTGTTGAAAGAAGCCATCGCAGATGCTAAAGCTGTTCGTGAAACTGCTATTGCTAACGCTAAAATCGCTCTTGAAGAAGCGTTTACTCCTCGTTTACAATCTATTCTTTCTAAGAAATTGCAAGCCGAAATGGAAGGCGAAGAAGAAGAAGCAGATATTAACGAAGATAACGATGTATCAAGCGAAATTGGTGGTGGTGATAACAAAATGCCAGCAACTAAGGCAAATGATGATGACACTGACTTAAGCGGAATCGCAAACCAAAGCGCACAAGTAGGTGCTGAAGTTGAAGATTACGATAAAGTTAAAGACCTTACCGAAGGCGAAGATGAGTTCGGAGCAGAAGAAGAAATTCCTGCAGAAGAACCAGCTATGGAAGGTGAAGATGAAATGGCAACTGACGAAGATGAGTTAGATTTAGAATCTATCATCAGAGAGTTAGAAGCTCAAATCGCAGGTGAAGAAGGTGAGGAAGAAGTTCCTGCTGAAGCACCAGCTATGGAAGGTGAAGAAGGTGAGGAAGAAGTTCCTGCTGAAGCACCAGCTATGGAAGCTGAAATGGATGCTATGGCACCAGCAGCTGACGATGAAGAAATCGACTTAGACGAAATTCTAAGAGAAATGGGATACGGAGATGATGAAGCTGAAGAAGAAGCACCAGCTGCAGAAGCTAACGAAGCAAAAGTTAAACAACTTGAAGCTGAGTTGAAAGAAGCTATGGATGCTATCAAATCTTTAAGAGGTACAATCAACGAAGTAAACCTATTAAACGCTAAATTACTTTACGCTAACAAATTGTTCAGAGGTTACAACCTTACAAACGAACAAAAAGTTAAAGTTGTAGAGAACTTAGACAGAACAACTTCTGTAAGAGAAGTAAAATTAGTTTACGCTACACTATCTGAATCAATGAAATTCACTGGAACTGAAAGAAAAGTTGCAGCTAAGAAGACAGTAACCGAAGGGTTCGCTTCTAAAGTACAAGCTTCAACAGCTCCAAAAAAGGAAATCATCGCAGAAAGTACAAATGAATTAGCAAATCGCTTTAAGCAATTAGCTGGTATCATAAAATAAACAACCCATAAAAAAAATAAAATAAAATGGCAAATTTTGATTTAGGAAAACTTATGGAAGGCAAAAACCCACAAGCGGTAATGTTGGCAGAAACTCGCCAATTGAAAGCTAAATGGGAGAAAACTGGTCTTCTAGAAGGTATGAAAGAAAGAGAACAACACAGCATGGCTGTATTGTTAGAAAACCAAGCAAAACAATTGCTTGATGAGGCAACTCAAACTGGTACTTCAGCAGGTTCTGAAGAATGGTCTGGCGTTGCTTTACCATTAGTAAGAAGAATCTTCGGAGAAATCGCTGCAAAGGAATTCGTTAGTGTTCAACCAATGAACTTACCTTCAGGTCTTATTTTCTTCTTAGACTTCAAATATGGTTCTGCACAAGGAGCTGGTGCTGAGTTCGGTGGTAAATCACTTTTCGGTGGTACTAACGTAACTGGTTCATCTGCTAACTTTGGTAGAACTAACCAAGCTGTAAATGGTCTTTATGGTTCTGGTAGATACGGATACTCTGTAAACGATGTAAACGCTTCAGCTACTGTAACTCCAGCTTCATCTTCTTGGTTAGAAATCGGATATGATACTTCTGTATCTGCATCTGCGGCTGATAGAGTTAAAAAGATTGCAGTTGCAACTTCATCTTTAGCAGCTACTGCTGATTTACAAGCAGTTAGCTCTTTCGGTATTTCTGGAGCTAGTATCACAGGTTCTAACGTATTACATCACTTAACTTATGTATCTGCATCTGTGGGTGGTGAATATGTAGTATTCTTTGTAAAAGAAGGTGGTACTCCATCTTTAGCTGGTACTACTTCAAACCCAATCGCAGGTTCAACGGCTTACACAGTTTCTTACTCTGAAGTTCCTGTAGCTTACGATAGAGGTGATTTCGAAGATTCAACTCCAAACTCTGCTGGTAACACAACTCAAGCATTAGATATTCCTGAAATCGACTTAGAATTGAAATCAGAGGCTATCGTTGCTAAGACTCGTAAGTTGAAAGCAGTATGGACTCCTGAATTAGCGCAAGACTTGAACGCTTACCACTCAATTGATGCAGAAGCTGAATTAACTTCTATGTTATCTGATTATATCTCTTTAGAGATTGATTTGGAAATCTTAGATATGTTAAAGAGCAACGCATTAACTACTGAATATTGGTCAACTAACGTTGGTGAAGAATACAACGCAGCTGCAAATACTTGGTCTAACATTGGTGGTTCTTCTAACGCATACACTAAGAATGCCTGGTTCCAAACTTTAGGTGTTAAATTGAACAAAGTATCTAACAAGATTCATCAATTAACATTAAGAGGTGGTGCAAACTTCATCGTGGCTAGTCCTGATGTATGTACTATTTTGGAATCAATTCCTGGATTCGTTGTAAATGCAGATAAAGACGCAATGCAGTTCGCTGCTGGTGTTACTGCAGTAGGTTCTATGAGCAATAGATACACAGTTTACAAAAACCCTTACATGACTTCTAACGAAATCTTAATGGGTTATAGAGGTAACAACTTCTTAGAGACTGGTGCTGTTTACGCTCCTTATGTACCATTGATTATGACTCCATTAGTGTACGACCCACAAAACTTTACTCCACGTAGAGGTGTGATGACTCGTTACGCTAAGAAAATGGTTCGTCCTGAGTACTATGGTAAGATTTATGTTAAAGATTTAGCATCTATCTAATCTAAAGTAATTCTTAGATAATAAAAT
>JACCDP010960456.1_pt1 | contig 12629 bp, 8 predicted proteins | sample 7445841 | NCBI WGS metagenome assembly JACCDP01 (sample SAMN15323441, study PRJNA562643) | freshwater metagenome | isolation source: river surface water | place: USA:Blue River Watershed | collected 2017-08-17
CAATTGGAAGATTTGATATCCTTCGAAACGGTATTTACGGTCCACGTTAGGGTCTGGGATGTTGATTTCATCAATTTCCTCATACGCTTCTTGATAGTTATTCGAAGAAATTGGATTTTCAATCATTAAAATCAATTCTTTATCCAACTCTTGGATGGTCAATTTAGGCGCATCCGGAGGCGAAAGAATTTTAAAGCAAGCGTCGAACAAAGCTTGCGCTTTCGTATCTGCTCTTTTCATCGCTTCAACCGATGCCATCAAAGAACCTTCCGTGCTACGTCCATAGACTATACCGACCGTAATGTTATTCACTGCTCCCGGTTTCAGGGTGAACGGTCCAGCAGACTGAACAAAACGTCGGTCACCAGCAGGATTGTTATTCGTAGATTCATCCCAACCATTCGGGTATTGAGCTGACATGTCGGTTCCTCCCGTCGACCAATGCAATGGGTCAGAGGTTCCCGGGAACATGTAATCGGATAAAACACCTGGGGTACTACCAAGACCACCGTAGTACATTTCGGATCCGTTGGCCCATTGACCTTCCATGAAGTTGTAAAATTCTGCAGCAGGTCCTGGGTCGTTGTACGGATAAGCAGACGTGGAAGTATAGTACGTAAAACGACGCATTCCAAAACGCTCATTATCAACAATTCCATCAGAGTATCCAATACCGATGCCTTTGTAAACGATCCCATTGTTCGCTAAGGCATCAACCACCGTTGGCACCACCATGGTTTGCGTGGCATTGTCGAAATAAGGGCCTGGGTTGTCAATACCATCGGCATCTTGGTATGGTCCTTCAAAGAAATCGCATCCAATCGCTGGTGGATTCGCACCGTAACCCAACTTTCCTCCGTCATTCTCGTCGTTCAAATCACCGTTGTACATGTAACCAAGACCCCTTGAAACGTCACAACCCGCGTAATCGTCGGCGTAGTTACCAACATCCGCATCGAGATACTGGGCAAAATAGGTGTTATACAAGGTTTGTGTACCGCGGTTAATCAATTCATAGTTGTAGAAAGTCATTCGGTTCACCTCATCGTTGGTGGCGAAAGAGAACGCTTGTGCTCTAATTTCCATTCCTATCGGGTCACCGTTGGTTTCTGTATGAATGTTTCCTTTGTCGTTAAAAACCCACCAATGCGTTTCATCTCCAAAAAGCGAAATGCGACGATCAAAACCGCACTGAATGTCATCGCGCCCTAAGATATCGTCGTACCAAGGGTGGTCACCGTTGTCCGGATTGTAGTTACCATCTTGATCACGGTCGTAGTAGGGCGCCAAGAAATAATCTTGACCTTTGGATAAATCACCGTGTGCTGGCCAATTGTAAATGCGGTTCAATTCTTCGTTGGAAGGAGCTTGAACGTCATCGCATTCCGTCGTAATTCCTGCCTGACACTCCCACCAGATGTTAAAACGAATAACTTCTGCCTTGCGAATGGTGTAAAACTGGTCATAAGCAATACATTGGTCTGGATCAATGTTCGCTTCACCGAAATCACGGATTGCATCATCCCCAACAGGAAACAGGGGATTGTAATTTCCTGTTCCGGCAGTTACTGAAAGTGGTCCTGGCCAAAAATCGTTGCCTTGTCGGTAGCGCAAAGCCGCAAGTTTCAACTGTCCGTTAACATCCGTTCCTCCCATCCAAAGGGCTCCAGCAAAAATGGCAAAACGGTTACTTCCTTTCGGAACCTCGTATGCAGCCACCCCATTTTGACGGTTTTGAAACATGGACCCCCCTTGTTCGATAAGTGCTCGAACATCGTTGAATTCCATGATGTACTTCGCCGTTGCAGGACTACAATTCGCCTTGGGCTTCCCGGGCTTTTTGTTTTTATCATTAGGTCCGTAGTACGCTAACGCATTTGTGCCTAAAAAAGCTACAGCCAATAACGACGCAATGAATTGCTTTTTCATATGATAGTTCTAATTAAATTTTAAAAATCGTACTTAACCCCTAAACGGATGGTTCGAGGTACACTGATATTGAACGGATTATTTACCTTCATGGAGTAGTAGTCGCGGAATGCTTGCTCATCCGTTTGGTTTTGAATCGAGGTTTGGCTTGCCGCAGCCGCAAGGTATCCATCATCGTCCCAGTTTCCGGTTGCACGGTAAATTCCAAGTACGTTGAATTGGTTGAACAAATTCGTAGCACGAATGTAGATGTTCAAATTGGATACTTTCTCTTTGTCCTTGCCTTTCGCATCTTTGGATTTGTGCGTAATGGTCAAGTTCTTATCCAACTGCATGTCCAAACGATACGTCCAAGGCATCCTGGATCCGTTAACAGTACCGCTGATACCCGCATTCAAATTACCAATACCTTCATCGGTGATGAATGTTTGTGCGGAATACGGGTAACCAGAATTGATGTTCGTGAAGATGTTCAATCCCGTATTTTCCAACAATTTAAAGTCGCCAATAGTAGGACCATTGTAATCTTTACCTTCCCCGTATCGGTAATCGAAGGTGATGGCAAAGGCATGACGCTGATCAAAACTGTAAGGGAAGATGTTCCTTAAATTCGGAATACCTGCGTTAATGAAAGCCGCCATTGAGGTTGCATCGGATCCCGTACCGTCTGCAAACTGCAGCGTGTAATTGGCGGTCATACGAACGTTGCCTGTTTGACGCAAATCATAGGCAATAGTCATTCCTTTCACGGTTCCAAAATCTCGGTTACCAAACGTCTTGTAAGATGCAGGATACGCCATGAACATGTTAATCAACTGCACATTGTTCCGCTGTTCACGGTAAAAAGCAGAAATCTTCAAGGAGGATGTTGGTCCAAGAACTTGTTGGAATCCTAATTCGTAGTCGATGGTGGTTTCAGGCTTCAAGTTAGCGTTGCTGATAACGGCGTTACGCGATTGAATGTACTGATATTCGTAGGGATCGAATCTAAATCCGGAAGTTGGGCGCTTCGTTAAGATGTCGTAGTGCGCAAAGAACGAAGCTTTTTCAGAAATCGGGAAGGAAAAAGCAATACGCGGCATTACGTTAACTTGCGCTTTGTAATCTTCGAATGCCGACGCATCCGGAGCTGTTTGTCCTGGATTCAATAACCAAGGTGCAATTCCCCCAGCGCCTTGAATCACTTTAGGGTCTTCAACGGTTGTTCCAACAGCATTGAACCATTCCGCTTCGTTTCGGAAACCGTTGATAGCGGTTGGATTCGAAATATCATTTACGTAAACAATGTAATCATCGCCCATGCTTTCAGGAATATTCACCCAAGCATATTGACCTGGATCGTTCGCTTTTAAAGCTTTTGCTTCTTTCACCGTACGTGCGTTGTAGAACAAATACGGATCTTTAAGCACCGGTTGATTGGCATCGAATACGTCAACCCTTACTCCCACGTTGAATACAATGTCCTTGAACGCAAACTTGTCCATGATGTATCCGGCCATGTACGTTGGTTGGAAGGCCCCAATGAAGCGCTTGTAATTCCCGTTTTCGTCGTAATCGTTAAAATACTTATTAATGTCAGTAACCCCTTTTACTTTCTTTCCGGTATGGTCAAATCCATAGTAGGAAACAAATGAATTTCCTTGGTTCATTAATTCATCTGGGGAAAACATGGATAGGTTGTACATGGAAGGATCGTACATATCGATATCAACGAAGTCGTTTCCACCGGTTGCAAGGTTAAGCGCTTTTCTTACATTGTAATCAAAAAACGATTGGTTATCGTTGTTTAATTGACCTCCAAATTGTCCGTTGTTATTGTGAGCGAATCCAGAATTCAATCGATCATAGGTGATCGCCTTAAAAGAACCAGAATCGGTAATGACTCCCGTAGAGTAATCCAACTCACGGATGTGGAAATTCATCAACTGACGGGCAATAGACCAAATACTGGTTGGACCTTGGTCTCCGTTCGACCAACCTCTATCGATGCGTTGCTCGTATTCGAAACCAAGGGAAACGCTGTGGTTTCCAATGACAAGAGAACCTGCACCAGTAACACGGAACTGGTCGTTTTCAAACTTCCCAAAACCGTTGTAAGGAGCTCCGATGTTCGACCAAATACCGTAAACGCTTTGAGGAGCATCTCCGTTTCTCAGTGCGTTTCCTTGTTGAATTTGGAACAAATTCTCGTATCGACCGAAAGGGGAACCTTCGTAGATGTTGTAGTACTGGGTGGTAATAGAAGCAAGAGCGGCATTGGTTTCAGAAGGGGTAAATTCAACTTCTAAATCACGGAAGCCGTTATGTTCCCAGCGCTGCAAGTTGTCGTTAAACTCATAAGAAGGGGTTCTTCGCGTTTTAAAAGTTCCAACATGGCCATAATTAAATATGTCGTACTGATGTTTTGAGTCATACGAATCGCGCATCGTTTTACTGAAATCGACCATCAAGGTGTAGTTGGCAGATTTAATCTTGCTGTTTTTATTATCGTTCGAAAACCTCTGGGAGATTTTTCCATATACCCGATAATCCAATCCTTTTGATTGACCGAAATTGGTGAAGTTCAACAAAGAACCCGTGTAGGAATAGGCAGAACCGTTGAAATAGTTCATCGAACCTCCAAATTGTACGTTAACCGTCGGTCCGGTATTTACATCGATTTTCCCTTGACCTGAAATGGTCGTATTACGAGCATTCATTCTCCAAGGCACCTTTTCGAAATCGGTTTCTCTCAAAAACAACGCATTATGAAACGTACCGAATCCAGTCGAAGTGGGACGTAGAGGGTTTGCCAACAAGGAATCCCTGACATCCTTTTTAACTCTCCAACCCCCTCCTGCTAAAGGACGGTTATCCAATTCATCCGTTAAGTTCGCAGAAATCAAGAAGCCCAATCGGGGTCTAGTTTTTTCACCGGTTGAATCCCGTTGCATCCAAAGGGGACCCGAAAGCATCCCTTCCATTAGATTATATCCGTACTTATCGAAACCAAAAACCTTACCGTCGTAGCCGTTCGGGTCGGCGCCTTTGAAATAAAATCCGGAGGTCACCGCCTCGATACTCCCAAAATAAACGGCGGAAGGACCACGGGTTGTTACGGAAATAATTCCTCCGGTTACATCCCCGTAATTCGCAGGAACCCCTCCCGTAATAACGGAAACTTCCTCCAGGGCTGCTTTCGGCAAATTGGTTGAACCTCGCACCTTGATACCATCAATGAAAAAGTACGTAGCATCCGAACGCGAACCGCGAACTGAAATCGCACCGCTTCCTTCGTTGGTATTGACCCCTCCAACTGACTGGGCTACTCCTGCTGCTGAACGAACGGGCATCCTGGAAATATCTTCTCTTGTAACCGTTGCACCGGAAGCCCCCCCGTCTTTATCAATCAGGGGCACCTTGTATCGGGTTACTTTAACTTCGTCTTTCGTAAGTTCGTTTTCGGGTTTTCCCAACGTCACCTTTTCCAAAAAAGTAATTTTATCGGAAGAGATAATCACTCCTTGTTCAAGGGCATCTTGGTAGCCTTCTACCCTGTTGGTTACTTTAACATCATACGAACCGGGCAAAATCGCATTGATTTGAAACTCCCCGTTGTCGTCCGTAAGGGCATTACCTTTCATGCTCGTTCCGGACATCAAGTAAACTTTCGCATTTGGAATAACCGTTCCAGTTTTGTCGTCTTTAACAATCCCTTTCAGCGTTCCCAAACCCGACTGCCCGTAAATGTAAGTTGCTGTAAATAAAAAGATTACTGCAAAAAATGATAGTTTTTTAATCATAAAAAAGATATTAAAAGACTAAGAAAAAGTTAAATTTAAGTTGCTAAATATAGAAAGTTTATCCGTGTTCTCAAAAAATGGGACAAAATAACCTAAAAAAATCCCCACTTTTGTTTCCATGGATTCAGGCAACGATGAGAAAGCGTGCTTCATCTCTGTTGAGGGGGAAAAATTGCACTACGCAATAGATGACCTAGCTGTCCCAACAGCACCTGGTTTCCTCATGGACTTTGAGGTCCAAGCGCTTGACCTTATCGCGAACGAGCAGCGAAAAATTGAATACCAATCCATACGCTTTTTAAAGAACCGTTTTTTTAGCGGAACTCCGATTGAATACTTGCCCAACGGTAAACCGTTTATACCGGGATCCCACTATACCATTGGGATTAGCCATTCTAAAAAACATGCGGTTTTTGCTTTTTCCAAAGTCTTATTTGGATGCGATATTGAGGAAAAAGACCCGCGTTTGTTTAAGGTAGAGGAGCGTTTTACAGGACCATCGGAAACCTCACGGCTCGAACCTTTTAGTTCCTTAGATCGCCTGTGCATGTTGTGGACCTGTAAAGAGGCCATTTTCAAATTAATAGGAGTAACGGGAATCCGTTGGAAGGAACAATGTACTTTACTCCATGTTGACCTACCCGTTTTAACGTTTCAATTGGCCATGCAAGACCGAATAATTCCCGTAAAATGTCATGTTGAGCAAGTAGGCCCTTCGACATGGATTTCATTCGCATTTCATCAAAACCATGAGTGAATTATTACAACAATTAACCGATGGCATGCCGAGAATTGCCATTTTGATAGATCCTGAGAAAAACACGGATGCAACACTGTTCAGACAACAGGTACAACGTTTAGTTTCCGCAAAACCCGATCTCTTTTTGGTTGGGGGAAGTACGGCAACTCGAGAACAAACTGAAAACTGCATTGCGTTATTGTCCCAAGGTACAAAAATCCCCATTGTTCTGTTTCCGGGAAGTTCGGAGCAGTTTTCTAAAAAGGCTGATGGCCTCTTGTTTTTAACCCTGCTCTCTAGCCGTAATCCCAAATACTTGATTGAGGAACAAATTAACAGCGCGACGGAAGTTGCTGCCTCGGGCATAGAGACCATTTCAACGGGCTATATATTAATCGACGGCGGTACCTCAACGAGCACCATCCGGGTAACCAACAGTTCTCCTCTTAACCAAAAGGAACTGCCCCTCATTCACAAAACCGCTCTAGCGGGAACGTTGATGGGACACAAAGCGATATATCTTGATGCAGGCAGTGGTGCCGTAAAACCCGTTTCCGAGGAGATTATTCACAGTATTTCCAGGGTTACAAAGCTCTTAATCGTCGGAGGAGGAATTAGAAGTAACGAGGCCATTCGATGTGCTCATCAAGCCGGCGCACATCTTGTAGTCATTGGAAATCACCTAGAATCCGAACCGGGTTTTGCCCAAGAAATAGCCCGTTATCAAAACAAGAGAAAAACGCTTAAGAATGAACTACTGCCTTAAAGCTCAGGTCCAGGCTTTCGACGTTATGGGTTAAAGCACCTACGGAAATAAAATCTACCCCTGTTTCGGCATAAGCGACGATGTTTGCTTCGTTAATTCCACCGGAAGCCTCAACCTCAAAACGTTCTGGTATACTTGCAATGCATTGGGCAATCTGTTCGGGTGTAAAATTATCGAGCATTATACGGTCGATCGATGTTAGCTGAATGGCTTCACTTAACTCGGCTTCGTTTCGAACTTCCACCTCAATTTTCAGCGATAAATTGTTGATCTTCAAGTATTCTACGGTTTGATCAACGGCCTTTGTAATTCCTCCGCAAAAGTCAATATGATTGTCTTTGAGCATTACCATGTCAAAAAGACCAAAACGATGGTTGAAACCGCCTCCAATGAGAACCGCTTGTTTTTCGAGCATTCGGAACCCAGGGGTTGTTTTTCGAGTGTCTAAAAGGCGCGCAGAGGTATGGGCGATTTTTTGCTGAAGTCGATGTGTTTTGGTGGCAATACCCGACATTCTTTGAAGAATGTTAAGCATTAAACGTTCTATGGACAGTGCATTCAACGCGTTTCCGAAAACAACGAAGGCAATATCCCCCGGTTTTACCTTATCTCCGTCTTTAAGAAAAGTTTGAAAATCAGCCGATGGGTCAGTCATCTGAACCAGCTCACGTGCCACCTCAATGCCAGCAATAATGCCTTCTGACTTGACGAGTAATTGAGCATGTCCTTTGGCAGATTTTGAAATCGCCGCTTGGGACGAATGATCTCCGGAACCCATATCTTCTTTCAACCAAAGCGCTAAGTTGGAACGCAGCATGGGTCAAATGTAATGAAGTAATTGCAAAAAATGCTGCCAACGCTTAACTTTGTTCAATGAGGAAGCACCGTTCTACCCATTTCATGGCCTTATCCCTTTGGGCGGTTTCCTCATGGTTTATTTCGATCAGTTACGGTCAAATCAACCCTTCGGATTTTTTAACTTCAGATCAATTTAGCCCAGAAACATTCGAAAAAAACTTGGGGTCGTTCAACATTCAAAAGGACGAACGAACGCTTCTTAATGCCTACAATTACCAATTGAAGGGACAATTAAGCAACTTTGCAAAAACCATGGACGCCCTGAGTAGCCGTTCCGTTGGTTTTGAGGACCGGTCATTTTTTTCATGCTTTTACCATTTACAAAAGTCTTATTATTATGAAACTAAGGGACAAATCCCACTAGCACAAGAGGAAGCTTTATTGAGTCAAAAAATTGCCAAACAGCGGCATGACAAAACGTGGGAATCCTTGACCTATTCAAGAATGGGAAGGCTTTATGGAAAAGAGAATAAAAAAGACAGCAGTGTTTTTTTTCACAAAAAATCCATTGAGTTTGCCAAAAGAGCGGAAGGAAAACTAACCATGGCCTTGGTCCTTCATGAATTTGCCATGACTAACAACCGATTTTTGCAAATTGAACAGGCGGTTGAACAAGAATTGCTCGCATTGGAATTGGTGCAAAAAATTAAAAACGACTATTACACCTCGAAATTCTATCAATTCATCGCTACACTATCCTTGAATGCGGGCAATTTGCGCGAATCGGAACACTACCTGCTGAAAAGCAACCAAAAGAACAATCGCCTCTCCAATAAATTGTTGGTATTGGAAAATGAACTGTTAAATTACCGCTTGTTATTACGAAAAACGTTGCCCAACGAGGTAGTAACCCATCTTCCAAAGACCTTAAGTACCTTAGAAAAACTTCAAGCAGAGGAAGCCGTTGGGGAAGCGTGGTTAATCTACGGACAAGCCCTCAGTTCTGTGAACAAGAGTGATGCTGCGATGCAGGCGTTTAACAAAGCCCTAGGCACCTTTGAACAACAGACCTTTCCTCATAAAATGGCGGAAGTTTATTATTTAATGGGCGTTGATTTCTCTCGCAGAAATAACCTATTCGAAGCCGAGCAACATTTTAAGAAATCGATCAACATTTACGTGAACTTAAACGATTATCGGGGTTTAAACGAAAACTACTATGCGTTGTCCGAGATTTTTGCTCGTTCAGGAAGAACGCAACAAGCCTTAATTTACTTGAAAAAGTATACGGAATTTTTGAAGAAAACCACTTTTTCCATTGATTCTAAGGCCATCGAGGAGTTAACACAATTGAATACCCGAGAGGAAAGGGAACGCCTCATCAACACGCAAGAGGAGGAATTATCCAAAGAACTCAAGGAAAAAGAAATTCTGCAACTGCAAAGCGACCGTCAACTCCTAGGCATTGTCGTTGTCGTGGTGGTTTTTTTCTTATCGGGTTTAACCCTCTTTTTTGTCAATCGACAACGAAACACCCTTCAAGAACAACGCGAAACTGAAATGGCGCAAACCCTTCTCCGATCTCAAATGAATCCCCATTTCATTTTTAATGCGCTTGCCGTAATTCAAAGCTACATTTACGAAAGCACCCCAGAAAAAACCTCCAGTTTTCTTGTTAATTTCTCCCGACTTATTCGATTAATCCTTGAGAATTCCCCAAAAGAGTTCATTACCATCGACATTGAAAAAGAGATCCTAACCAAGTATCTTACCACGCAAAAATTGCGTTTTGAGGACCGTTTTAATTTTGAGTTAACCATCGATGAGGCCTTGATTTCGAAAAGAGCCCTTATACCTCCGATGATTACTCAACCGTTTGTTGAAAACTCCATTGAACACGGCCAATTGCATACGGTTGCGGAGGGACTGATTAAAATAATCATGCATGAACGCGACGGAATGCTTGAGATTGAAGTTACCGATAACGGTGTTGGAAGGGAGAAATCAGCCAAGATTAAAAGAAATACCAACCATAAAAGCATGGCCATGGATATCACGAGAGAACGGATCAGAATATTGAACAAAAAGTATAAAGGAAAAGGCAGTTTAGAAATAACCGATTTAGATTCGATTTCGAAAACAGGGACACGCGTAATAATTTGTTTGCCATTGATTTACGAAAACATTATATTTGAAAGAAATGAAAAGAATCTTAATCATTGATGACGAAAAGAGGATACGCGACTTTGTAAAGCGCATGGTTGACTCTTTCGGTTTTGACGTCGAAGTGTACACCGACGGTGAAAATGTTGAAACGGGTCTCAAAGCAATACAAGAATTAAAGCCTGACATAGTCTTTTTGGACATTCAAATGCCGGATGGGACGGGGTTTGACCTCTTAAATCAGGTAGGGGAAAAGAACTTTGAACTGATTTTCATTACGGCATTTCAAGAATATGCCATCATGGCCATCAAATTCAGCGCTCTGGATTATATCCTGAAGCCCATCGATGCCGAGGAACTTAAAACGGCCTTACAAAACGCCTTGGATACCATCGATTTCAAAAAAGAGGAAACACAATATGAGGCGCTAACCCACAACCTCAACACCCATCAAAAACGTAAGTTGGTATTAAAAACGCAAGAAAGCGTTCATGTGGTGGATTTGAACGAAATCATCCGATGCGAGGCGGACAAAAATTACACATTTTTCTATCTGAACAGTGGGAAGAAAATCTTGGTGTCGCGCACGTTGAAGGACTTTGAGCTCTTACTCGCCAACCATGGATTTTTCCGCGTACAGCAATCCCATCTGATCAACCTCGAGTACATTGACCGCTATGATAAATCCGAAGGAGGATCTGTAATCATGAAAGATGGTGCTGCCGTTCCTTTATCTACTGCGAAAAAAGAACAGTTTTTTCAATTGTTGGAAAACCTTTAATCCAAAGCTTGTCGCAAGTCTTCGATTAAATCCTCCACATCTTCAACCCCAACGCTTAGTCGGATTAAACTATCCACTACCCCGCTTTTTTCTCGCTCCTGTTTGGGTATGGAAGCATGGGTCATGGTTGCCGGGTGGCCAATCAAAGACTCTACGCCTCCGAGCGATTCCGCTAATGCAAATAATTCGACCTTTTTAACTACAGCAAGTGCCTCTTCTAAGTGATTTCCCTTTAAGGTAAATGAAATCATCCCTCCAAAACCGCGCATTTGCTTCGCTGCAATATCATGGTTTGGGTGAGCGGTGAAACCGGGCCAAAAAACCTTGTCAACTCTCGGATGCGACGCCAGGAAGTGGGCCACTTTTTCCCCATTAAAGCAATGCCGCTCCATGCGCAAATGAAGCGTTTTTATCCCGCGTAATACTAAAAAAGAGTCCATGGGAGCGGTTACTGCCCCCGAACTGTTTTGAATTCTGTAAATTTCCTGCGCGATGGCCTCGTCTTTCGTTATGAGAGCCCCCATGATTACATCGGAATGGCCTCCTAAGTATTTCGTTACCGAGTGCATCACGATATCCGCCCCTAAATCCAATGGAGATTGAAGAAAAGGAGTTGCGAAGGTGTTGTCTACGCACAACCATGCTCCTGCGGCACGTGCAATTTCAGCAGCCGCCTGAATGTCAATGATGTTCATCATGGGATTCGTAGGAGTCTCCACCCAAATCATTTTTGTTTTAGCGTTAACCTTGGCTTGGATGTTGCGGACATCGGTCATGTCCACGAAATGAAATACGAGTCCGTACTTTTCAAAAATGGTCTTAAAAATGCGATACGAACCGCCGTACAAATCATGGGTCGATATTACTTCGTCCCCTGGATTAAGCATTTTAATCACACAATCGATGGCCGCCAATCCCGAACCAAAACACGCTCCGAACTTTCCATTCTCAATCGCGGCTAAATTTTTCTCCAAGGCATGTCGTGTAGGATTTAAGGTTCGTGAGTACTCGTATCCTTTATGGTTCCCCACGCCTTCTTGAACATACGTTGAAGTTTGGTAAATAGGGGTCATAATAGCCCCGGTCGCAGGATCCGGTGCAACTCCTTCGTGAATGGCTTTTGTGGCAAATTTCATGGTGGTAAAATTAGGAAATAATTGTAACCTATCGGTGAATTACGGTTTGTTACCGTAAAGAATCCCCGTGAAAACCTTACTTACCCTTTTCGTGCTATCGACCTTTTTTTTCCTGATGGGTCAAACGAGTATCCTGTCGAATGTCACGCATGTTTTCGACATCAAAGAAGATAAAATCACAGAATCGGTTACCAAACATCAGTTGTTTAACATTTCTTTTTCAGACTCCCTTTTGGTGCACAACGTATTCAACGATGACCGTGAACTTTTGGAAAGCCAAATTTACCGAATAACCGCTTTGGGGAAGAACGATAATTTAATAACCTTCACTGCCCTTTCGGGTGTTTCAGGACTCAGCTATGTTTATATGCTAAAAACCGATGTGGACTTCATGGGCCTGATGCAGTTTTTTCAAGACGAGCAAACCTTACAGATATTTGAAGGCCCCAATGCCCCCTTAAAACCGTTCAATCAACCTTGAGTTCTTGGAGGGGACGCCAAAAATGATGCTGAAAATCCTGGATTTGATTTTCAA
>JACCDP011096890.1_pt1 | contig 12629 bp, 11 predicted proteins | sample 7445841 | NCBI WGS metagenome assembly JACCDP01 (sample SAMN15323441, study PRJNA562643) | freshwater metagenome | isolation source: river surface water | place: USA:Blue River Watershed | collected 2017-08-17
AAAGTCATTCATGTCGATGCATCCAATAAATTTTTGAGTGATTTAAAAGGTGTGACGGATCCAGAACAAAAACGAAAAATTATCGGTCGAGAGTTTGTAGAAGTGTTTCAGAATGAAGCAAAAAAACTACCTAATGCTAAATGGCTAGCACAAGGCACAATCTATCCTGATGTCATTGAATCAGCTTCCGCTAAAACTAAAAAAGCGCATACGATTAAGAGTCATCATAATGTCGGCGGACTCCCGGAAACACTAAATTTAAAACTACTAGAGCCCTTACGTGAGCTATTTAAAGATGAAGTGCGTGAACTAGGTGTGGCATTAGGCTTACCTAGAGTGATGGTTTATCGTCACCCCTTCCCTGGCCCTGGTTTAGGTGTGCGTATTTTAGGTGAGGTGAAATCTGAATTCGCAGGCCTCCTCCGTCTTGCTGATGCAATCTTTATCGAAGAGCTTATTAATTCAGGTTGGTATGACAAAATCTCTCAAGCCTTTGCGGTATTTTTACCTGTGAAGTCAGTTGGTGTAATGGGTGACGGAAGAACTTATGAGTATGTAGTTGCATTAAGGGCCATTGTGACATCTGACTTTATGACAGCGCATTGGGCAGAATTGCCTTATGATCTTTTAGGTAAAATTTCAAATCGTATTATTAATGAAGTACGTGGCATTAATCGTGTTGTATATGACGTTTCGGGAAAACCGCCAGCAACGATTGAGTGGGAGTAGTTTTTTTATATATTAAATAATTAATTAAAAAAATTTAACAATCTTTGAAAGTTGTTGATTTTTATTTTTTTTAAAATTACAGTTACTGACTAGGTTCTGATCATTTTTTAAGCGTCTAATAGAATATAAATAAATTGCCAACAAATTATAAAAAAAAATCTAAAATTAATTTATTAATTCTAGGTGGCACAGGTATGCTGGGGCAAGCTCTAGCAAAAGAAGCTAAATCTAGATGCTTAACGTACAAAACTGTATCTAGAAAAAATGCAGACATTAATTTAGATCTTACAGATAAATTATCTTTAATAGATCTTATAAGAACTACTCAACCTCAAATAATCATAAATACAATAGCAAAAACTGATCTTGACTATTGTGAAAAATTTCCTGGAGAAGCATACAAACAGAATTCTTCAATTATCGGCAATCTTTCTTTTCTTTGTATGAATTCAGATACAAAAATTTGTCATATTTCTACGGATCATTATTTCACGGGTGATAATAATAAATTACATACCGAGAATTCTCAGGTTCAACTTTTAAACGAATATGCAAAGACAAAATTTGCAGCTGAAGTTTTTGCATCATTAAATCCGACAAACTTAATAGTAAGAACCAATATAGTTGGCTTTAGGGGCTGGCCAAAAAATCCAACATTCGTCGAATGGTTAATTAATGAATTATTACTAAATAAAAAAATAATAATGTTTGATGATTATTATACATCTAGTATAGATGTTAAAACTTTTTCAATATTTCTTTTTGATCTAATTGCAAGAGATGCCTCTGGACTTATAAATTTAGCTTCTCGAGAATGCATTAGTAAAAAAGACTTTATAATTAAAATTGCTAGTCGTTTAAATTTAGATTTATCAAATTGCACTATTGGAAAGGTAAGTTCTTGCCTAGGCTTAAAAAGAGCAGAAAGTTTAGGTTTGGATGTTTCTTACGCGGAAAATTTATTAGGTTATAAATTATCGACTGCTGATGACGTTGTCAACGCTCTTTGTTCAGAATATAAGGAATTTAAATGAAATTTGAATCAGATATCTATATTAATAATAAAAAAATTTCAATTGATTCACCGACCTATTTTATTGCTGATATAGCTGCAAATCACGATGGGGATATCGATCGCGCAAAAGACCTAATCTGGCTAGCAAAAGAATCTGGGGCTGATGCTGTAAAGTTTCAACACTTTACAGCTGAAAAAATAGTTAGTGATTTTGGTTTTAAGAAACTTGGCAATCAACTTGCTCATCAAGCGAACTGGAATAAATCAGTCTTTGATATTTACAAGAAATATGAGTGCAGTTTAAGCTGGACTAATGCTTTGTTAAAGGCTTCTTCTGAGGCAGAAATAGACTTCTTGACAACACCATATGATTTAGATGTTGTAAAAAAATTAAATGAGTATTTGCCTGCTTATAAAATCGGATCGGGGGATATAACATGGATAGATTTCATTGAAGAAATAGCGCGTCAGAACAAACCTATACTAATCGCAACTGGTGCAAGTAATATTGACGATGTAGAAAGGGCTGTTAATTCAATAGCAAAAATTAATAAGAAGATAATTCTTATGCAATGTAATACAAATTACACCGGATCAATAAATAATTTTAAATATATTAATATTCGCGTTCTTAATACATATGCAAAAAAGTTTCCAGGAATTATTCTAGGTCTTTCTGATCATTCGCCCGGCCATGCTGCGGTGCTAGGTGCAATTACTTTAGGAGCAAGAGTAATTGAGAAGCACTTCACTGACAATACTGATCGCGAAGGTCCGGATCATTTATTTTCTATGAATCCAAAAACATGGTTCGAAATGACTAGCAGAGCTAGAGAGCTTGAGAACGCTTTGGGAGATGGTATTAAAAAAATTGAAGAAAATGAAATTGATTCCTCTATAGTTCAGAGACGAAGTATTAGACTCAAAAGAGATATGAAAATTGGTGAAATTATTAATTATGATGATATTGAAGTGTTGAGACCAGCTCCAACTGAGTCTTGTCCTCCTTATTTGACTTCGATAATAATTGGAAGATCTCTCAATAAACCAATATTAGCAGGCGATATAATTTGTTTGAATGACTTGGAGTAGTTATGATTAAAGGATCTTGTGTTGGATTAAGGGCTATAGAAGAAAACGATTTGAGACAGTTATTAAAATGGAGAAATGAACCTAAATTAAGACGTTTTTTTAGAGAATACAGGGAGTTGAACTACACTCAACAATTAGAGTGGTTTAATAAAACTGTTAATAATGATATTTCTACTAAAATGTTTTCCATTATTGATTTAGATTCTAATAAACTTCTTGGCGCGTGTGGCTTATGTCATATTAATTGGATTAACCGTACTGCTGATTTTTCGTTATATATTGGTGATAATAATATTTACATTGATTCAATATATGCTCCAGATGCAGCAAAAATACTTATCAATTATGGTTTTGGCGAGTTATCGTTAAATCGATTATGGTCTGAGATATATTCTTTTGATTTTACAAAGCGCGACTTTTTAGTTTCAATCGGTTTTAAACATGAAGGTACTTTTCGTCAAACTCACTGGTCGGATGGTAATTGGTCCGACTCCCTATACTACGCGATTTTAAAAGCAGATCTAACCCTATAAATTTATAATTATCTAAATATGAGATTTTGTATATTTTTTTGCCTCCTGGAAAGTAAAAACACCAAAGTCAATAATCATTTGCGCCTTTAAATATCTTAATTACATTATATTGAAAAAGAAAAAATTTATATTGCTTGCGATTGATGCTCTTAAAGGCCGAGGTGCAGAAAAGGTTGTACTTAATCTCGCTGAAGCATTTTTATTGCTTGGCCATAAAGTTAGTATCGTAATTTATGAAGATATCGTCGAGTTTGAAATTGATCCTCGGATTCACATATATCGTCTCAACCCTTTAATTCATAGAACTAATCGTATCTTTAGTCGCTTTACTGATCATAAAAATGCAAATATTTTTCAGGTTTTATTATGCAAGATCGAATCAATACAAGGCCCTATAGACTTAATTTTATCGGCACTACCACGTATTGATCGTATTCTATCTCGCATCAAAGATGATCGAATTTTTCATGTTATTCATAATCCATTATCGTTGCAAAATGGAATTCGTAAAAATGGCTGGCGTAAAAAGCTCTCAAGGATATGGCATATGAAAAGAATATATGATCACAGGCAAATTGTTACGGTCTCCGCCGGCATCGGTGATGATCTCATTAAATACGTTAAAGTTCGGCCTGCTTCTGTTAAAACTATATATAACCCATTTCATTTTGACGTGCTAAAAAATTTAGCTTCCAAGGCATTTAAACTGCCTTCAAAGCTTACCTCAAAAAATTATTTACTTCATATAGGTGCCTTAACTTTACAACAAAAACGGCAAGATATACTTATTAAAGCTTTTGCCTTGTCTGGTTTGCAATGCAAATTGGTTTTAATAGGAAAGGGCAAGGATGAAGAAAAAATTCGCACTCTAATCAAAACTCATAATATGTCTAAGCAGATTTTTCTGGTTGGTTTTCAAAGTAATCCATACCCATGGATAAGACATGCACGTATGCTTATTCTTTCTTCTGATTATGAGGGTTTCGGAAATGTTTTGGTTGAGGCTATGGCCCTGGGCACCCCAGCTTTATCCACAGATTGCCCAACAGGTCCCAGCGAAATTTTTGCTAAAAAAATGCGTGACTGTCTAGTACAAAGTGGAAGTATTGAAATGCTTGCTGAAAAAATGCAAAAATTTTATGTAAAACCTCCAACTATAGATAAAAAAAATTTAGAGCGTTTTGAAGCAGCTAGAATTGCTAGAGAATACTTAAAACTGATTCAATAAAAACCTCGTATTATTTTTTATTACCTGACTAATTATAAAAAAGCATTGTTACTAATTACTTTCATGACTTGCTCTGAGGTTATTACATTCATGCATGCACCTGGAGTATTGCATTCATTGTTATTTCTTCCGCAGCGCTTCAGCCATTCAATTTTTCTTCTGAATAAAATTGGTTGATTGCGACAATTAAAATTGGACTTAGTAATATCTGTATGATGTAAAAATTTCCAAAAATTACCTGCACCATGACTTACCGGCGAACCAGGACCAAATAAAGTAATAAATGGTGTATTGGAGAATTTTGCAAGATGCGCAATACCAGTATCCACAGAAATTAATAATTTTGCACCTTCAATTAAATTCCACATTTCAGTTAATGAATATGTTCCCAATACATGATGACACTCACCGCTAGGATCAACTTCTTTAATCAGATATTCTTCTTTAGGGCCCACTGAGAGAACTACCTGATATTTTTGTTTTTTTAGGTTATCAATTAATACCCGCCAGGACTCTGAAGGCCAAAATTTTAATGGGTTCGAAGCCCCTAAGTGACAAACAATATAGGGCCTAGTGATATTAAAACCTAAGGGTATTTTTTTTATTTTTGATGGTACCCATTCATGCTTTTGGTAGGGCTTAGGGTCTATACCATCGACCAATCTTCCCATCATATCAGCCCAGGTGGCTGGCTTTGAATCAAAAGAGTTTGCTTCATCTAGCATCCAATTTTTCCATGGCGGTGAATCTGCTGCGATACCAATCGACCATCTAGAACCCAGAGCCCTTGCAAGCCAACTATAACGATTATCACCCGCTATAAAACATAAATCATAGGGGCCTGATTTAAATATTGTCCACAAATCTAATAAACTTTTGGGGTCAAATGAAAGCGCTTTAAATTGGTAGGGTTTATTTTCAAAAAGAGGAATAAATATTGGCTTTGCTAAAATAAATTTTTTAGCATGGGGATATTTCTCGTCAATACGTTTCATGAGAGGTGCCAATAACAAGGTATCGCCGAGAAGTAAATTATGTACAATCAAGATGCGACGAGGCTCTCTTTTTTTATTTTTCCAAAAGAAGAGACTTTGTATTAGAGCCAATAAGATAATGATTAAACGAATGAGTCCGCGCATGAAGTAATATCTTAATTTAGCTTGGAATAGATTTCATCAAATGACGCCATGCGTCGATAATTTGAGAAGTTGTAATATCTTTAACCTCTTGAGAATTCGATTGCAAAATTTTAAATGGCACTTGCCAGGGACGCCAGCGCTTAGCATTTGAATCTCCAAAGAGAGCAATGACAGGGCAATTTAAGGCTGCAGCCATATGCATTGCACCACCGTCTGCCATAATCATACTGCCACAGGTTTGAATCCCTTTTAATAAAGATTCAAGGGTAGGTGTTGGCATAAACTCAATAGGCATATTTTCTAATGCCTCTTTTAATATATGAGCTTTTTTATCATCACCCGGATGCGCAGGATTGTTGCTATCGCCAGGTGACCAAAAAATATGAAAAGTAACTTTCGGGCTTGATTTATGCAATTGGCGAATAAGTTCTATCCATTGAGTAATTGGGTATTGCTGCTTAATACGTCTTGCACTGATATGAATCCCCAAAGTATGAATATTTTTTTTAGTGGAATTGGGATTATACAAATGAATAGGTAATATCAAAGAGCCGGGTGCGCCCTTTAAACCCAACCTCTGTCCTAGCTCCCAAACCCTTTCAACTTCAGTGAGCTCTTTCCATTCATGAATGGGCGTAAGTACTTTAGTTTTTCTCAAATAACGCGCTAAATTTAAAGCGCGTTGATCGAAGGCGAAAATATAATCGTAATGCTGTTGCCTTAAATTAAAGATAAGTCGAAGTCTCTCAACGATCACTTTAATAAGGCTGATATAGCCATGTTTAAATTTATGATAAATGTAAAGCGTATCAATATAATGATTGCCTTTTAAAACTGGAGCCACATAAGCATTAGTGACTACATCGAGTCGGCTAACATTTAACTGATCCTTTAATCCACGAAATAAAGGTGTTGTGCATAATAAATCACCAATATTATCGCGTCTAATAATGAGAATATTCAAAATAGGTTCACCAGTCTTGAGATCATGAAACACGTCAAAGTTAAGCTATATGAATACTACTACAAATGATAAAATTACGAATTAATTAAAAAGTTGCTTTTATAAAAAATGAGTCGGGCATTTGTCAAAGAAAATGATTTAGAGCATGCAGGAATTGATATTCCGGAAAGACCTTTGAGTGATGAACCCAATTACGTAACGCCTCGTGGATTGAGTCTTCTTAATCATACCATAGATAATTTAGAAAAAGAACGTGAAGCTTTAAATGCAAAAAAAGATGATCCGATGATAAGACAAAAAATAGCTGTGATTGAGCGTGATATGCGTTATTTTGCTGCACGCATAGAATCAGCCATTCTAACGCATCCTAAAGAAGACGATCCTTCTCATGTTTTATTTGGTGCAAAAGTTACCGTGGAAGATGAAAAAGGTGTGTTACTTACCTTTGAAATTGTAGGCGAAGACGAAGCAAATATCCATGAAGGCCGTGTAAGCTATGTGTCTCCCTTGGCTGAAGCACTTCTAGGGGCGGCCGTCGGTGATGAGGTGGTATGGGAAAAACCTATGGGTGATAGTTATCTCACCATTCAAAAAATTAGCTATTAAACTATTAAAGGGAAATACAAAACTATGCATGTGAATGAAGCTATCCAATCTAGACGATCCATCAAACATTACGATCCAAAGCATGTCATGACAAAAAAAGAGATTCATACCCTGCTTTCTAATGCCGTATTGTCCCCTACCGCTTTTAATATTCAGAATTGGCGATTTGTGGTGGTGACTGATCAGGCTTTGCGTCAGAAAATCCGTGAAGTCAGTTGGGGTCAAGCACAAGTGACAGATGCCTCTATTCTTATAGTCTTAGTCGCTGATTTGATGGCCTGGAATAAAGAACCAGCTCGTTATTGGAAAGATGCTCCTCAACCCGTCCAAGATTATTTAGTGCCAGCAATTCATCAGTATTATCATAATAAGCCTCAAGTGCAACGCGATGAAGCAATGCGTTCATGTGGTATGGCTGCAATGAATTTAATGCTAACTGCAAAATCTATGGGATATGATACCTGCCCGATGGATGGTTTTGATTTTGATCAGGTCGCGAAACTACTCAATTTACCGAGCGATCACACACCTACAATGTTTATATGTGTTGGTAAAGGCATTAAAGAAGCGATGCCTCGCGGCGGTCAACTTTCACTCGACGAAGTAGTCATCGAAAATCAATTTATATAAAAATTAAATTTAAGGATATAACGCGTGCTTATTAGTAATAACATCACCATGCAATTTGGTGCCAAACCTCTTTTTGAAAATGTGTCTGTCAAATTTGGTGATGGAAATCGCTATGGACTCATTGGAGCCAATGGTTGTGGCAAATCCACGTTCATGAAAATTTTAGCAGGCGTTCTAGAGCCAACTTCAGGGAATGTGTCCTTAGATAAAAATGAACGTATGTCATGGCTTAAACAAGATCAATTTGCTTATGAAGACCAGCGCGTTTTAGATGTCGTCATGATGGGTCATGAAGAAATGTGGAAAGCCAATGAAGATAAAAATGCGATCTACATGAATCCGGATGCAACAGAAGAAGATTATATGAAGGCTGCAGAACTTGAAGGGGTTTATGCTGAATTTGATGGTTATACCGCCGAAGCGCGTGCAGGAGAATTATTAATTGGTGTTGGTATTCCCATTGAACAGCATCAAGGACCCATGAGTGCGATTGCACCAGGATTTAAATTACGCGTTCTTTTGGCACAAGCGATTTTTTCAAATCCAGATATTTTGTTGCTCGACGAACCAACAAACAATTTAGATATCCATACCATTCAATGGCTAGAAGATACTTTAAATAACCGCAATTCCACCATGATTATCATTTCCCACGATCGCCATTTTTTAAATCAAGTTTGCACACACATGGCTGATATGGATTATGGGAAACTCACCGTCTACCCAGGTAATTATGATAATTACATGGAAGCTTCCACCATGGCTCGGCAACAAAAATTAAAGGATAACGAAAAAGCTAAAGAACAAATTGCTGAACTACAAGAGTTCGTGCGTCGATTCTCAGCAAACGCTTCAAAAGCCAGACAAGCGACAAGCCGTGCGAAACAAATTGATAAAATTAAAGTAGAAGAATTTGTCGCGTCCAGCCGTCAATACCCCTACATTCGTTTTGAATATGACGATCGAGAAAAACTCCATCGCCAAGCGGTGGAAATTAAAAATTTAAGTCATGGATTTGATCGCATCTTATTTAATAATTTCAATTTACTTGTAGAAGCAGGTGAACGTATTGCCATCATTGGCGAAAATGGCATTGGTAAAACGACTTTCCTTCGTTGTTTAGTAGGCGACCTTAAGCCGAATCATGGTGAAATCAAATGGGCTGAAAAAGCAAAAATCGGATATTTCGCGCAAGATCACGCAAGCGACTTTGAAAAAGATGTCACACTATTTGATTGGATGAAAGATTGTGCGCAATCAGGTGAAGATGATCAAGCCATACGAAGTATTTTAGGTAGACTTTTATTTTCGGGTGAAGATACTAAAAAATCGGTCAAAGTATTATCAGGTGGTGAGCAAGGTCGCATGCTCTTTGGGAAACTTATGCTCGCTAAATCTAATGTGCTTTTAATGGACGAACCTACAAATCACATGGATATGGAATCAATTGAGTCGCTTAATACAGCGTTAGATAAATATAAAGGCACCCTCTTCTTTATCAGTCATGACCGTGAATTTGTAAGTTCAATTGCAACTCGAATTTTAGAAATTAAAGAAGATCGTATTATTGATTTCTCTGGTAATTACGAAGACTACTTACTCACACAAGTGACTTCAAACTAATCTAGCTTTTGCGAAGCATTTCTAGCGCTTGATCGATAATCATCGAAGGTTTCATTTGCACTAGGCATTGACTCACTTTAGATCCATCGCAGCCATCTTGACCGCAAGGTCGGCATGTAAACGTAGGTGAATCGTGACTTGTCAAAGCAATCACGCGATGTTTTCCTCCCCAAGGCCCCCAATTTTTTTCATTGCTGGGTCCGAAAATACTAATCACGGGTGTTTGTGTTGCGCTCGCTAAATGGGTCGACATGCTATCGATCGTTAATACTAGATCTGCCAAGCTATAAAGCGCTGCAGTATCTTGCAGTGAAAAATTTTGTGTAATCACAGGTTTTAATTTGCATAAAGCAAGAATATCTTGGTTCCTTTTAAAGTCATCTCTTGAGCCACACAACACAATATCTATTTTCTTTAATTTAAGTGTATTAATGACTTGAGCCCAAGTTGCCATAGGCAACTCTTTGAATTTCCATCGCGAAGGTGCGTGAATCACTACAAGCTTCTTTTTTGATGAAATAGACTCTTCGAATAACCAGGATTTAATTTTTGTTATTTGTTTGAAAGATGGTTTAACGAGATAAGGTGGTGCTTTTTTAGACTTAAAGAGATTTGTTGCTCTTAATAAATCAAGATCTTGTTCTGCAATTGGTCTTAAATCATCCAAACTTTCCGTAAGGACATCGAAAGACTGATGCCAGAATTGGCCTCGACGATGGGTCTTTCTTGCTACACTTAATTTAGCTGGAAATAAACGCTGAATAATTGCGCCACGCCAATCGGTAGAAAAGTGCGCTAATAGATCGTATGAATTCTCTGCAATTTTTTTCAAAAATTTAATGTAAGCAATTACTTTTGTAACGCCCGTTAAATGTCTAGGTATGACAAATACATGTCTTACGCGTGGATGCATTTTAAAAATAGGTTCGCTTTCGGGCAAACAGACAATATCAACATAATGATAGCTAGGAGGAAGTGCTGATATAGCAGACGTCAATATAATTGAGTCTCCAATATTTTTAGTCTTTAAAAAAAGTGCTTGTTTAATTTTTAATCCTTAACTTACTCAAAGTCTGTAGAGCAAAATCAATAGCTATATCGATTTCTTTTCCTAGGTCTTTATATTTATATACAGTCATCACGCCAGCTTTAACGTAGGGATTGATAAAAACTCGATCTCGAAAGTGATTATTATTATCTGCATGATATACAAGGGTTGGAACACAAGACATTGATGACATGGTCTTAAATGCGCTTTCAGCTCCAATTAAAAGATCGCAATATTTAACGAGTGATAAATTAGAAATAATATTTTGATTTGAAGCAAAAATTAAATAAGGGTGAGCAGTAAGATGCAGCGTTTTAAGTTCGCTATCTGTTCCAAATAAAAGCACAGTCATTTTTTTTTCTAGAAGTATTTTGATCAATTTTAATACGAATTTTTTATCTAATTGGCCTCCTGTTTGATTGCTCGTGCTCATATGCAATCCAATTACTGGCTTTCTTTTAAAATAAAGAGCTCTTGATTGAGTAAAATGATCCTTTTTAAAAAAAAGTATTCGCGGACATAAATACGAGCTCTTAAGCTTCGTTAATTTATTTTTAATGGCACGATGCTGGTCGCCGTTTTCATAAAAATGGATTTTTTTAACATGGATATTTAAAGCTTGAAAAAAATGCTTGGCTTTTGCAAAATGTGTCGCCACCACATAGTTCTCTCTCGGATGCTCTGCCATAAAAGGTAAGTGCTGCAAAAAATCACCAATTCCACCATGAATTTCTAAATTACATGTCTTAGAACTTCTTTCATACGCATCAATATATTGCTTTTGTACATCAAAAAAGAAAGTTCTGAATTGAATAACTTTTGAGTAATAAGGAAGTGATCTATCATAAAAACCGAAGAGACTTAAGCATCTTGCAAGCAAATAGAAATAATATTTTTTAATATGTCGATTCATAAAAAATATTCTATAGATATTTAATCTATAAAGAAGTCTTTATTCTTTAGATGCGCGTTTACGTTCGTGTTCTAACAAATAACGCTTACGGATACGAATCGATTTAGGCGTAATTTCAACCAGCTCATCATCTTCAATAAATTCTACAGCGGATTCAAGCGTCAATTGAACAGGAGGCACAAGTCTTACGGCTTCGTCTGTACCTGATGCACGCACGTTGGTAAGCTGTTTACCTTTAATCGGATTCACTACAAGATCATTATCACGACTGTGGATACCAATCACCATACCTTCATAGAGTTTATCTCCAGGACTTGAGTACATGCGGCCACGGTCTTGCAATTTCCATAAGGCATAAGCGACAGCCTCACCTTGTTCAGCTGAAATCAAAACACCATTACGACGTCCTGGCATGTCTGCTTTCACAGGTGCATATTCATCAAAAACATGAGACATCAAACCAGTACCTTTTGTCATGGTCATGAATTCGCCTTGGAAGCCAATAAGGCCTCGTGCTGGAATTTTATATTCCAAACGTGTTCGTCCATTACCATCTGATTCCATATTTTGTACTTCACCACGGCGACGTCCCAATTCTTCCATGACTGCACCTTGCGTATCATCTTCTAAGTCCACCGTTAAGACCTCATAAGGCTCGCACTTTTGACCATCGATTTCACGATACACAACACGTGGCTTACCTACCGCCATTTCAAAACCTTCACGACGCATATTTTCTAAAAGAATCGTTAAGTGTAATTCGCCACGACCTGAAACACGGAATACATCGGCATCTTGTGTATCTTCAACACGAAGTGCCACGTTCACTAATAATTCTTTTGTGAGTCGATCTCTGATTTGACGGCTTGTGACAAACTTACCTTCGGTGCCGGCTAACGGTGAAGTATTCACCATAAAGTCCATCGTCAAAGTTGGTTCATCCACTGCCATAATAGGAAGACCTACCGGATTATTAGGATCTGCAATCGTGACCCCAATACCGATTTCCTCAATGCCTGAAATGATGACAATGTCACCCGCTTCAGCTTCTTCAACCGGAATTCTTTCCAGTCCTTTAAAGCCTAACACTTGATTGATACGGCCCTGAG
>JACCDP010145876.1_pt1 | contig 12623 bp, 8 predicted proteins | sample 7445841 | NCBI WGS metagenome assembly JACCDP01 (sample SAMN15323441, study PRJNA562643) | freshwater metagenome | isolation source: river surface water | place: USA:Blue River Watershed | collected 2017-08-17
AAGTTCCTGGACGAGGAGGGCCGCTTCGACGTCGAGGGCTTCCGTCACGCGTGCCGGGTCTTCTTCCTCGCGCAGGAGATCCTGGTCGACCTGGCCTCGTACCCCACCGCGAAGATCGCTGAAAACAGCCACAAGTACCGGACGCTGGGCCTGGGCTACGCGAACCTGGGCACGCTGCTGATGGTGAAGGGCATGCCGTACGACTCGGACGCCGGCCGCGCCATGGCGGGCGCCATCACGTCGCTCATGACGGGCGAGGCCTACGCGCTCAGCGCAGAGATGGCCGCCATCAAGGGCCCGTTCGCCGGCTACAAGCCGAACCGCGAGCCGATGCTGGGCGTCATGAAGCTGCACCACGACGCCGCGGAGGAGATCCCGGCCGAGAACGTGCCGACCGACCTGCTCGAGGCCGCCCGCGAGTGCTGGAAGCGCGCCATTTCGCTGGGCGAGATGTGGGGCTACCGCAACGCGCAGGCCACGGTGCTGGCGCCGACGGGCACCATCGGCCTGCTCATGGACTGCGACACCACGGGCGTCGAACCCGACTTCGCGCTGGTGAAGTTCAAGAAACTGGCCGGCGGCGGCTACTTCAAGATCGTCAACCAGTCGGTGCCTCGCGCGCTCCGGGCGCTGGGCTACGACGCCGAGACGGTCGACGCCATCGTCCGGTACGCCGTCGGCACCTGCACACTCGAAGGAGCGCCGCACATCAACCGTGAAAGCCTGAAAAACAAGGGCTTTCTGGATACGGAGCTCGCCAGCATCGAGCGCGCGCTCAAGGGCGCCCTCGACCTGCGTCAGGCCTTTGCGCCGCACGTCGTCGGGGCGAGCCTCCTCGAGCGGCTGGGCGTCCCTGAAGACCAGCGGACCAACTTCAAGTTCGACCTGCTGGGGTTCCTCGGCTTCTCGAAGCGGGAGATTCACGAGGCGAACGACATCGTCTGCGGCCGTCAGACCATCGAAGGCGCACCGGGCGTCGCGCCGCAGCACCTCGCCGTCTTCGACTGCGCGAACCGCTGCGGGCCCTACAGCAAGCGCTACATCGAACCGATGGGCCACATCCGCATGATGGCGGCCGTGCAGCCGTTCCTCTCGGGCGCCATCTCGAAGACCATCAACCTGCCGAACGAGGCGACCATCGAGGACGTCGAGCGGATCCACTACGACTCGTGGAAGCTGGGTCTCAAGGCGATCGCGCTCTACCGCGACGGCTGCAAGCTGTCGCAGCCGCTCTCGACGAAGAAGAGCGACGACAAGGAGGACGAGAAGAAGGTCGAGGCGCCGGTGCCTGCCGCCGCGCGCGCCGCCGCCGAGGAGATGATCTCGAAGACGATCGAGACCATCGCCGCCGCGATTCCGCCGGCCGCCTCGCGCAAGGTCGGCCAGTCGCCGCCGAAGCTCGAGCGCCACCGCCTGCCGGCCCGTCGTCTGGGCATCACGCAAGAGGCGCGCATCGGCGGCTTCAAGCTGTTCCTGCGCACCGGCGAATACGCCGACGGCCGACTCGGCGAGATCTTCATCGACATGCACAAGGAGGGCGCCGCCTACCGCAGCATGCTCAACTGCTTCTCGATGCTCACCAGCATCGCGCTGCAGTACGGCGTGCCGCTCGAGGTGCTGGTCGACCAGTTCGTCTTCACGCGCTTCGAGCCGCAGGGTCCGGTCAAGGGCCACGACCGCGTGAAGTTCGCCACCAGCGTCGTCGACTTCGTCTTCCGCTCGCTCGCGGTCGAGTACCTTGGTCGCGATGACCTCGCCCATGTCCCTGCGGAGGAGACGGGCGCGAACGAGCAGCCCACGGTGGCCGTGAGCGACGTGCCCTCGCTGCGCGCCCAGGCGGTGGCCACCACCAGCCCGGTCGAAGAGCCCCAGAGCGTGCGCGCCGCCAGCACCGCAGAGCTGGCCGCCCGCCGCGACCAGAAGAAGCGCGGCGCCAGCGCCCAGGATGCCCTCCTGGGCGACCTCGGCGGCGACGCCCCGTTCTGCGACACCTGCGGCCACATCACCGTCCGCAACGGCGCCTGCTTCAAGTGCCTCAACTGCGGCACCTCGATGGGCTGCAGCTAAGATTCTACAGATAGAGCAACGCCCGCCGGAGCGCATCTCCGGCGGGCGTTTTCATTTTCTCTTCCGCTCAGCGCGCTACTTCTCTGCCTGCAAGATGACGGGCAGACCGCCCTTGCCCGCACCGATGACGACGACCTTGGCGTTCGAGCTCGCCGCCAGCTTCTCGGTCGCCTCGATCCCCTTCCACTGAAGGTATTCGGGCGTCAGCCCCTGCCGCACGATCGACTGGTACTTCGCGATGCCTTCGGCCTCGATCTGCTTGCGGTCGGCCTCCTGACGCTCCTTGTCCAGCGTGAAGCGCATCTTCTGGCTCCGCTGCTCCTCGGCCAGCTTGTCGGCGATGGCGACGCGGATCGACTCGGGCAACCCGACGTCGCGCACCAGCACCGCCTCGACGATGACGTGCTTGCCGACCAGCGCCTTCGTCACCTCGTCCTGGATCTGCCGCTCGATCTCCTCGCGCTTGGTCGAGTAGATCTCCTCAGGCGAATAGCGGCCGAACACCTTGCGCGCCTCGCTGCGGACGATGGGCGCCACCAGCTTGTCGGCGTAGTCGGCGCCGACGGTGGTCTGAAGCTCGAACAGCTCGTCGGCCGACGGCCGGAAGCGGACCGACGCGTGAATCGTCATGGTCAGGCCGTTCGACGAAATGACGTTCAACTCCTCCTTCATCTCCTGGACGCGAGTGTCGTAGAGGATGACCGAATTCCACGGCGCCATCAGGTAGGCGCCCTCGCCCAGCAGCTCGCGCGACGTGCCACCGCCGAACGAGCGGAAGACGATGCCGCGCTCGCCGGAGTCGACCTTCGTGCAGCTGCAGCCGCCGAGGGTCATCGGCGCGGTGAGGGCAAGAACGAGCAGACGGGCGTGTGTCTTCATGCGTCCTCCAAGGAAAGGGGAGCAGCGTAGCGAACGCCGGCGGTTCCCCGGAGAAAAGACGAAGGGCCGCTCCCTGCGTCGGGAACGGCCCTCGTCGGCGCTCGGCGGCTTACTGGAACACGGCGCCGCAGCGGTAGTAGGTGCCCGCGACATCGGCCGCCTGCGAAGTCGCCGTCACCTTGAGGAAGACGGTACCGCCCGAGATGGCGACATCGTTGACGAACGCCGGTGCCGTGGCGCTCTCGTTCGAGGCGCCGCCCGTGATGGGCGACTCGTTCGAGCCGAGCAGCGCCATCGACAGGCCGCGTACGCCCGAGCCCGCCGTCTGCGCCCAGCACGCGGCGCTGACCTTCGCCGCGCCGGCAGGAACAGCGATGCTGAAGAGGTCGTCGTTGCCCGAGGCGAAGTCAGCCTCGACGAAGAAGCGGCCGTTCGTGCCAGTGAGCGCGTTGGCCGAGGCCGCAGCGTCGTTCGGCTCGACCTCGAGCTGCGCGCTCTCGTAGGCGGCGTGGTTCACGAGGTAGAACGGGTTCGAGCCGGTGTCGCCCTGGCCGCTCAGCTGCACCACGTAGGCGGTGCCCGGCACGACCGGGACCATGAGATCCGACTCACCGTCGAGCACGCCCTTCGCGATCACGACGAACGGGTTGGCCGTCGCGACCGTCGCAGAGATGGCGCTGAGCGTCGAGCCGCTGCCGTCCTTGCCACCGGCCAACGTCGAGAAGTTCACGAGCGCCCGGCCGTCGGTCAGCGTCACGAGGCCCGCGGGCGGCGTGAAGGTGAAGGTGTCGACGTCGGAGCCGCTCGAGAGCGTGCCCTTCGGCGCCAGCGTCAGCACGTCGTTGTCCGAATCGAGCGGGTAGCTGATGTTCGTCGCGTTCGCCACGGTCTCGTTCGGCTCCGACTCGGTCACGACCGACCGGCCCTCCTCAAGCGGCGCCACCAGCGCGCGGAAGTTGGTGTCGGTGATGTTGGCGGCGGGCGAGCAGTTCTGCGTCCCGAAGACCCCGTTGCACTCGGCGACCTCGAGGCAATAGGTGCCCGTGGCGGGCATGACGGTGAGCAGCAGCGAGTCGTTGGTGTTGCGCGGATTCGGATCGTCGTTGCGCGCAAGCTGCGTCGTGCCGGCTTCGTCGTAGATGGTGACGACGAGGTCGAGGAAGGCGTCGCTGAACGGATCGGCTTCGGGCTTCGCGAGGGTGTAGACCACCAGCGCGTCGCCGGCGTTTGCACTGAACTTGTAATATTTCTTCGAGGTCGCCGGCTGGTCGAGCGTGCCGTTGATGACATCGCCGAGTTCGATCTCGGTGGCGGTCGAGCAGCCGCCCTCGCAGACGTCGCCCACCGTGTTGCCGTCGCTGTCTGCCTGATCGGCGTTCGAGGCCTCGGGGCAGTTGTCGCATGCGTCGCCGACGCCGTCGTTGTCGGAGTCGACCTGCGTGCCGTTGGAAGCCGCCGCGCAGTTGTCGCAGACGTCGCCGCGGCCGTCCTGGTCGGTGTCCTTCTGGTCGGCGTTGACCTTGGTCGAGCAGTTGTCACAGGCGTCGCCGACCTTGTCGCCGTCGCCGTCCTTCTGGTCGGGGTTCACGCGCGCGGCGCAGTTGTCGCAGGCGTCGCCCTTGCCGTCGGTGTCGGTGTCCTTCTGGTCGGCGTTCGCGACCGCCGCACAGTTGTCGACCGCGTCGGCCACACCGTCGCCATCGCCGTCGACGATGGTCGGGGAGGACTCTCCACCACCGCAAGCGAGCGCGACCAGCGCCACCGTCAATGCCGACCACTTCAGCTTCTTCATTTCCCTGCTCCTCGTGTCACAGCGGCATCGGCCCAACGCCGAGCCTAAAAAAGACGCGCCCGCGGCCGATGAAGGCTGCGGGCGCGTCGCATCGAAACAGCCTGACGGAACCCTAGCGCAGACGCTGGAAGGCGGGGACGTCGAACTCCTCGTCCAGCCCCTCGACGTCGCGGGCGCCCATCATCGAGCGGCCGGGAGCCGGGTCGGTGACCCGCGCGTAGTTGGCGGCGGCCTCCTCGAGCGACACCTTGCGGGTGGGCCGCGGCGCGTTCGAGGGCAGCGTGTCGGCCATCGAGAAGCCCGCGACCGCCTGCGGCACCACCACGGGGTTCGGCGCGGCGACGACCGGAGCCGGGGCCGGGGCGATGGTCGGCATGTCGCTCATGGTCTCGGGGCGCACGCTGGCGGTGGCCGGGGCCGGACGCGACGCCGTGCGGAGGATGCGCTCGCGCAGCGAGGGCGCAGCACCGGTCGACGCGCCCTCCGACGGGCGTGCGCGGCGGTTCTTCGCGTCGAAGCCGGTGGCGATGACGGTGATCTTGATGGTGTCGCCCATCGCCTCGTTGATGACCGAACCGAAGATGATGTTGGCATCCTCGTGGGCCAGCGAGTGGATGTAGCTGGAGGCGGCGCCGACTTCGCGCAGCGTCATGCTGCGGCCGCCGGTGATGTTGATGAGGATGCCCATCGCGCCGTCGATCTTGACCTCGTCGAGGAGCGGCGAGTGGACGGCCATCTGCGCGGCCTCAACGGCGCGGTTGGGGCCGGTCGCGACGCCGGTGCCCATGAGCGCCATGCCCTGCTCGGTCATGATGGTGCGCACGTCGGCGAAGTCGACGTTGATGAGGCCGTCGACGGTGATCAGGTCCGAGATGCCCTGCACCGCGTGGAGCAGAACTTCGTCGGCGCGCTTGAAGCTGTCGACGAGCGCCATGTCCTCGGCGGCCAGGTCGAGGAGGCGGTTGTTCGGGATGACGATGAGCGCGTCGACGGCGTTCTTGAGCGCCTCGAGCCCCTCGTCGGCCTGACGCGCGCGGCGGCGGCCCTCGAAGGCGAACGGGCGGGTGACGACGCCGACGGTCAGCGCGCCGGCCTCGCGGGCCAGCTGGGCGATGACGGGCGCGCCGCCGGTGCCGGTGCCGCCACCCATGCCGGCGGTCACGAAGACCATGTCAGCGCCACGCAGCGTCTCGACGATTTTCTCCTGGCTCTCGAGCGCCGCCTTGCGGCCCTGCTCCGGGTTCGCGCCGGCGCCGAGGCCCTTCGTCAGCTGGTTGCCCAACTGGATGCGGGTCTTCGCGAGGTTGCGCTCGAGCGCCTGGCAGTCGGTGTTGGCCGCGATGAAGTCGACGCCCGAAAGGTTGGCCTCGATCATCGTGTTGAGGGCGTTGCCGCCGCCGCCGCCCACGCCGACGACCTTGATCTTCGCGCCCAGACCCGGAACCTCATTGTCGAAATCGACGCTCATTTCAGTCTCTCCGTTGGCGCCGGGTGGCCTCGGCGCTTCAATTCTCATGAAGGAAGTTATGACGCTGGAGCACCCTCTTTAGAACAACCATCGATGGAATACAACGACGTTGTGAAGGGGCCGCGCAGTGATCGGAAATCCGGACCTTTTTTCGGGTCGCCCGCCTGGACTCTTCTTAGAAGACGCTCTCGAACCAGCGGCCCACGCGGCCGAAGAACGAGCGCGGCGAGCGGCCCTGGTAGAAGCGTTGCTCATCGGCGCGCAGCCCGTACATGACGAGGCCGACGGCGGTGGCGTAGCGCGGGTCCCGCGCGATCACGCTGTCGCCCGCGACGCGCGGCTCGCCGCGGCGCACCAGCAGTCCGAGTCCCTGCTCCGCCATCTCTGCGAGGCCCGGAACCATCGCGGCGCCGCCCGTCAGGACGATGCCGCTCGTCAGCTGCTCCTCCCAGCCGCAGGCCGCCACCTCGCGCGCGACCAGCTGGAGGATCTCCTCCATGCGCGGCTCGATGATGTCGGCCAGCACGCGGCGCGCCATCTTGCGGGGCTCGCGGTCGCCGACGCTGGGCACGTCGATGATCTCGTCGCCGACGAGATCGCCCAGCGCGCAGCCATGCTCCTTCTTGATCCGCTCGGCTTCGGCGAGCGGCGTGCGCAGGCCGACGACGATGTCGCTCGTCAGGTGGTTGCCGCCCAGCGGCACCACGGCGGTGTGGACGAGCGCGCCGTTGCCGAAGACCGCGATGTCGGTGGTGCCGCCGCCGATGTCGACGAGGCAGACGCCCAGCTCGCGCTCCTCGGCGCCGATGACGCTTTCGGCGCTGGCGAGCGGCTCGAGGACGACGTCGGCCACCTTCAGACCGGCCAGCTGCGCGCACTTCACGATGTTCTGAACCGCGCTTGAGGCGGCGGTGACGATGTGGACGCGCGCCTCGAGGCGGACGCCGCAGATGCCCAGCGGCGACTTGATGCCGTCCTGGCCGTCGACGATGTACTCCTGCGGGAGGATGTGCAGCACCTCGCGGTCCTGCGGAATGGCCGCAGCGCGGGCGAGCGCGAGGACGCGGGCGATGTCCTCGGTGTGGACCTCGCCGCCCTTGATGGCCGCGACGCCGTGCGAGTTGAACGCCTTGATGTGGCTGCCAGCGATGCCGGCGAAGACGCTCTCGATGTGGCAGTTGGCGGCGCGCTCGGCCTCGGCGACGGCCTGCTTGATGCTGGCGACGGTCGACTCGATGTCGACGATGACGCCCTTGCGGAGGCCCCGGCTGGGGGCGCTGCCGTGGCCGACAATCTTGATCTGCTCGTTCTCGACCACCTCGCCGACGACCGCCACCACCTTCGTGGTGCCGATGTCGAGCCCGACCAGCAGTTCGCCCTTCTTCGCCATGTTCTTGCCTCTTTCGATGCGCTCGTGCGTTCGTGTGTTGTTGGAAAAGGAGTGCTACTTGAGGCGGGCGGCGACCCACTCCGGGCGCTGCCGATTGCCGACGTCGATGCTCTGCGCGCGCGCTCCGCGACGGCCAATTTCGTCCCAGACCGTGGCGAGGCGGCCCAGCAGGGCGGTCCGCATCTCGTGGCTTTCGCGGCCATCGAGGACGCCCAGGCGCACGGCCACCGGCTCCTCACCGCACCACGCGGTCCAGACCGGCTCGCCCGACGCCTGCGACAGAGCGAGCTCGCCGAGCGGCGCGCGCTTGGCCATGTCCTGCTCGTACTCGGTCAGCAGCGCGAGCGCAGTGTGGACGAGCGGACTCGAGCGGGACTCGAGCTCTTCGCGCGAAAAGCCCGTGAGCACGGGCAAATCCAGGTGGTCGGAGACCTCGCGACGCTTGAACGGGACGCCATGGGTGTCGATGACGAACGGCACGCCAGCGAGCGTCGCGATGGCGACCGGCTCGTGCTCGGTGATTGCGACATGGAGCGTGTTCGGAAGCTCGCGGGCGAGGCGCGCGCGGGCGACCCACGGGTCGGACTCCATGGCCAGCGTGGCGGCCGCGAGGTCCAGCGCGAAGATGTTGGCGCCCGCCACGATGCCGGCCCGGCGCACCAGCGTCTCCTGCTCGGCATGGGTCAGGCCCGTGAAGGCGAGATGACGCACGGCGAAGCGCGCGTCGCGAGAAAGCCAGCCGTAGGCCCGGTAGCCGGCGTAGGCGACGCCGGCGGTGAGGACGAGCGCGCCGCACAGCCGCAGGAGCCCGACCAGCAGGGGCTTGATGGTCGCTCCGGTCTGCTTCGCGACGACCTTGGTGTCGATGTTTCGGCGATTCATCGCGTCACGCCTTCAGCGCGGCGCTGCAGAGCAGCTGCTCGCAGAGCGAGGGGAAGTCGATGCCCTGCCCCGCCGCAATTTTCGGCAGGAGGCTGGTCTCGGTCATGCCGGGGAGCGTGTTGACCTCGAGCACGATCATCGAGCCCTCGGTGACGATGAGATCGGCCCGCGTTGCGCCGTCGCAGCCCAGCGCCTTGTGCGCGCGGGCGCCCATCTGCATCACCATCTCGTAGACGTCGGGCGGAAGGGGCGCCGGGTAGAGGTACTGCGTCAGGCCGGGGGTGTACTTCGCGGTGTAGTCGTAGAACTCGCGCGATGGCCGGATCTCGATGGCGCCCAGCGCCTTTCCGAACAGCACCGCGACGTTGACTTCGCGCCCCTTCACGTACTTCTCTACGAGGACGTCGCCGGCGTGCTTGCGAGCCTCGACGACGGCAGCGTCGAACTCCTCGGGCGTCTTCACCACGGCGACGCCGACGCTCGAGCCCTCGCGCGACGGCTTCACGACGCAGGGCAGGCCGAACGGCACCTGGGAAAGGCTGACCGGCTCGTCGCGGTCGAAGGCGACGTGGTCGGCGACCGGGATGTCCTCGGCCATGAAGACGCGCTTCGTGAAGACCTTGTCCATCGCAACCGCGCTCGAGAGGACGCCGGAGCCGGTGTAGGGGATGAACAGGCTCTCGAGGAGGCCCTGGATGACGCCGTCTTCGCCCCAGCGGCCGTGCAGGGCGATGAACGCGACCTCGATGCCCTCGGTGACGAGGCGCTGGGCGATGTCGCGGCCGACGTCGACGGCGCGGGCGTCGTAGCCCTTCGAGAGCAGCGCCTTCAGCACGGCGTTGCCGGTGCGAAGCGAGACGTCGCGCTCGCTCGAGAGGCCGCCCATCAGGACGCCGACGCGCCGCCTCTTCAACTCTTCGGGGGAGAACCTCATGACAGCTCCGTCACAAATTCCATGAGTGGAGTTCCATCGCTGGAACTTGGAGCCCTAGAAGCTCTGTCGATGGAGCGAAGAGTCCTACGAGTCGAACTTCCAAGGCAAGAGGAATCGAGAACCGTTCGCGCACCGACCGCTGCGCCAGCGCCATGAGCGTCGAGACGTCCTTCGCGGTGGCGCCGCCGCGGTTCACGATGAAGTTGGCGTGCTGCTCGGAGATCTGCGCGCCGCCCTCCCGGGCGCCCTTCAAGCCGCACGCTTCGATGAGCCGTCCGGCTGCGTCGCCGGGCGGATTGCGGAAGACCGAGCCGGAGTTGGGCAGAGAAAGCGGCTGCGAGTTTTTTCGGTAGCTGCGGTCCTTTTCCATCGCCTCGAGGCTGGCGGCGATCTGCGCGGGGTCGCCCTTCGCGAGGCGCACCCGGACGCGCGTGACGACCCGGCCGCCGAGAGACGCATGGCGATAGGCGAAGCGAAGCTGCGCGGCAGGGACCCACGAGGCGCCGTCGGGGCCGGCGAGCAGCACCTCGGTGACGTTGTCCTTCATCTCGCCGGCGCGGGTCCCGGCGTTCATCGCGGTGAGCCCGCCGATGGTGCCGGGGATGCCCGCCGCCCACTCGGCCCCCAACAGGCCGTGCTCCTTCGCGAGCTGCACGAGCCGCGCGCTCGGCGCTCCGGCCGAAAGATCTATCGATAGAGATTCATCGAGATCGGCAATTTTTTCGGGCTCTTCACGCAGCTTCACGGTGACGCCGGGCACTCCGCCGTCGCCGACGAGCGTGTTCGCGCCTCCGCCGAGGACGTGGACGGGGAGGTCGCGCCTGCGCGCGAGCGACAGCAGCGTGACGAGGTCGTCGGTGTCGGCCGGTCGGACGAACAGCTCGGCCTTGCCACCCACACGCACGCTGGTTCGAGGCGCGAGCGGCTCGTCGCGCGTCGACTCTCCGCGAAGGGCTGAAGCGATCTCGTCTGGCCAGGTCACGACGCCCCCTTCCCTACCGTCAGGCCAGGAGGCCCAGCAGCTCGGTCGCTACGTTCGTGACGTCGCCGGCGCCGAGCGTGATGACGAGGTCGCCGTCCTTCAGCAGCGTGCGCGCGCCTGAGGCCAGCTCCTTGCGCGGCACGTAGCGCACGTCGCGGTGACCGCTGCCGCGGATCGCATCGGCGAGAGCCGGCGCGTCGATGCCCGGGATCGGCTCTTCGCCGGCGGCGTAGACGTCGGTGACGAGCACGACGTCGGCGTCGTTGAAGGCGCGGGCGAACTCGTCGAGGAGGTCGCGGGTGCGGGTGTAGCGGTGCGGCTGGAAGGCGACGACGAGGCGACGCTTGAACGACTCGCGCGCGCCGCGCAGCGTTGCCTTCACCTCGGCCGGGTGGTGGCCGTAGTCGTCGACGACCATGACGCCGCGCGTCTCACCCCGCACCGTGAAGCGCCGCTGCACGCCGCGGAAGCCCTCCATCGCTTCCTTGTAGACGTGGAACGGGATGCCGACCTCGTCTGCCACCGCGAGCGTCGCGAGGGCGTTTTGAACGTTGTGCTGGCCGACCATCCGCAGGTTGACGCGACCCAGCCGCTCGTCGCGGCGATAGGCGTCGAACGAGGCGATGAAGCCGTCGAACGAGAGGTTGTCGGCGCGGTACTCGGCCTGCGCGGAGAGTCCGTAGGTGACGTGGCGCTTCTCGAGCTTGGGCAGGAGCGACTGCACCGACGGGTGGTCGAGGCAGAGCACCGCGAGGCCGTAGAACGGCACCTTGTTGACGAACTCGGCAAAGGCGGCGTGCAGCGCCTCGAAGGTGCCGAAGTGGTCCAGGTGCTCGGGGTCGATGTTGGTGACGACGGCGATGGTCGGCGTCAGCTTCAGGAACGAGCCGTCCGACTCGTCGGCCTCGACCACGATCGCCTCGCCCTTGCCGAGAAATGCGTTCGAGCCGAGCGCGTTGAGCTTCCCGCCGACGACCACCGTGGGGTCGAGCTTCGCCTGCGAGAGCACCGTGGCGACCATCGAGGTGGTGGTGGTCTTGCCGTGCGAGCCGGCGATGGCGATGCCCTCCTTGAGGCGCATCAGTTCAGCCAGCATTTCGGCGCGCGGAATGACCGGGACGCCGCGGCGGCGCGCTTCGGCCCACTCGGGGTTGGTGCGCTTGACGGCGCTCGAGACGACGACGACGTCGACGCCCGCAGGGACGTTCTCGGCCGCGTGTCCGAACTGCAGCTGACCGCCCAGCGAGACGAGCCGGCGCGTGATGTCGCTTTCTTTCAGGTCGCTGCCGCTGACGCGGTGACCCAGGTTGAGCAACAGCTCGGCGATACCGCTCATGCCGATGCCGCCGATGCCGACGAAGTGGATGGAGCGCGAACGGTTCCTGAACACGATCGACCTCGAATACTCTATAATCAGGGCTTACGATCGCGCCGGCTGGGCCTTGGCGACGACCATCTCGACGCAGACGTCGGCGATCTCCCGGGCGGCCTCCGGACGGCCGAGAAGACCGGCGGCCCGCTCCATTCGATGCCGCTTCTCGGCATCGCCGGCCAGCGAGGCGATCGCATCGGCGAGGGTCGTGCCGTCCAGCTCCGACTCGCGGAACATGAGCGACGCGCCGGCCTGCACGAGGCTCCTCGCGTTGACCTCCTGATGGTTGTCGGCGGCGAACGGAAACGGCACGAGGATTGAGGGTTTTCGGGCGACGGTCAGCTCTGCGAGCGTCGCGGCGCCTGCGCGGCAGACCACGAGATCGGCGCGGGCGTAGGCCTTCGGCATCTCGCGGATGAAGTCGACCACCTCGGCGTCGAGGCCCATCTCCCGGTAGGCGGCTTCGACCATCTCGCGGTCCTTCACGCCGGTCTGGTGGACGATCTGCAGCGCCTTCGCCCGCTCGCCCATGAGGCGAACCGCCTCGAGCACCTTCTCGTTGAGGCGGTGGGCGCCCTGGGAGCCGCCTGTGACGAGCAGCGTGAAACGCTCCGCGGCGACCTTCGGCTTCAGGAAGTTGTCGAGCAGCGCGCGGCGAATGGGGTTGCCCAGGAGGTGCGTCTTGCGCTTCGCGAAGAACGGCGCGGCCTCCGGGAACGCGATGAAGACGGCGTCGACGAAGCGGCCCAGCACCTTGTTGGTGAAGCCCGGCAGCGCGTTCTGCTCCTGCACCGCCGTCCGGTAGCCCAGCAGCGCGGCCATCAGCACGACCGGTCCGCTCGCGTAGCCGCCGACAC
>JACCDP010368208.1_pt1 | contig 12622 bp, 6 predicted proteins | sample 7445841 | NCBI WGS metagenome assembly JACCDP01 (sample SAMN15323441, study PRJNA562643) | freshwater metagenome | isolation source: river surface water | place: USA:Blue River Watershed | collected 2017-08-17
CGGGTTCTGGAACTACTTGGACTGATATTTCAACTTTTGGAAATAATGCGACTCTTGTAAATGGTCCTACTTATAGTGCAAATTTTGCAGGGTACTTAACTTTTGATGGAACTAATGATTACGCAGATTTTTACGCACCTAATTTAACATCAACTGCAACAATTGAAATGTGGTGCAAAATAGGAGCAAGCTATGCAGACAAAATGTTTATGGGGTGGAACACTTATGATGTTTGGTGTGGTGATGGTCACCTTGGATACAATACAGGCAATGGCGATGTTTATGGAATTTCAGCATCAACCGTTTCAAGTCTGGGATTAGTTGGAAACTGGAAACACTACATTTTTGAAATGAGAAGTGATGTCAGTTACACAAATAACAATAAAATATATATAAACACAGTTTTTCAATCATTGTCTCAGCAAAGAGGTTCCGAAACAACAAAAAACTTCAATAGCGGATTTGGCAGAATAGCTTGTTGGAGACAAGACACAAACTACCTTATGCCTATGGATTGTGCTGTTTTCAGGGTCTATAACAGAAGTCTATCGCAGGCAGAAATATCCCAGAATTTTAATGCATTAAGACAAAGATACGGGGTATAAATACATTTATGGGAACACAGTACAATCCATTTGCAATATCTGAAAACTTATCACTAGTTGTTGATGCTGGAAATCCAAAAAGCTTTGGACCCCTAAATACATCTTTCGTAGATATTTCTGGCAATAATAACACCGGAAGTGTTATAAATGGAGCATTTTGGGGAAACCAAAACGCTGGCACTCTCAATATCGGCAGCAATAACGGATTTGCGTACTTCCCAACCAACACAAACCTAGACTTCGGCACAGGAGACTTCACAATAGACATAAATGTGTCTATTGCAGATACTAATTACCCAGCTGTTTTCTGTGCAAGCGATTTGGTCACAACAGCTTCCAACACAAAATGGTGGCTAGGATATTCATCAAATGCAATAAGATTATGCAGATATTCTACAACAGATGTCGCTTACGCATCTTGGACACCAATATCAAATGTTTGGTACAACATTATTGTCGCAAGAGTGAGCGGCGTAATTAATATATGGATTAACGGAGTAGCACAATCAGTAACTAATTCTACAGTATTCTCAGGGGTTTCATTTGCAAATGTGGGTCTAACAGTAGGTGCCGGTGCAGCAAACACATTTGGAAGCAGCACAAACCCATTCACCAGCCCAGTTCAGGCTCAAGCTATGAACGCACCTGCCGGAACATATTATTTCAAACCAGCAGGATTGGGAACTGCTTATCAAATTGAATACCAGCCAAGATATTTTGACGGATATCCTTGGTGCTGTGTTTTCAGGTCTCCTTACGGATCAACTGCTACAACTAACCTTTTGGGCAACTCTTTGACCATGAAAGGGCTTTTGGTTCAGAGAGATACTTTGGATTGGAGAGCAGCTGTTTATTGGAACAGCAATCAAGTTTATAACACAACATCTGGTCTAAATGCAGATAGCGGATGGGTTGGTGCAAGAAAAGTAATGCTTGGATATGCAGGTGGTCACGGTATCTACAATAGCAATCAAACTCCTTGTGGCTGGAGCACTGGTACTAATTCACTTGGCGCAGGCTATACAGGCTCTACTTGCGGCTCTTTTCCAAATACTTTGTATTGGGGAACTGGATACATAGACACTTCTACATATGCCAATCGAAGTGGAACTTGGTCGCATTGGATATATTGGACAGATTAAAAGATATAGATAAAAACTATATTATTATTGAGGGAAAATGGCTAGTGGTAATTTTAACGGTTTAATAGGCGCACTTAAAATTTACAAGGGACTTGGGTTTTCATCTGCCCAAGCCATAAGGAACTATGCTGCCAATAGAAACCGTTTTGCCACAAATTTAGACCCTACTTCTCCCACCGGAGGAACTATAACATATGCCAACGGCTACAGAATACACACATTTACAAGCAGTGGTGTCTTCAACACAGGTGGATATAACGGAACTTACGAATATCTGGTAGTAGCTGGTGGTGGGGGTGGTGGTTCAGGTGGCGGTGGCGGTGGTGCAGGCGGTTTACTAACAGGTACAGGCTTGTCATTGCAACAAAGCAGCAGTTTTGCAGTAGTGGTAGGAGGCGGTGGAGCAGCAAGTGGTATAAATGCGACTGCTAGAGGCGTTAATGGTAGCAATTCCATAATATCTTCCTTGACTGCAAGTGGTGGTGGCGGTGGCGGCACCACTTCAGTAACAACTGTTTGCAATGGTGCTGATGGCGGTTCTGGTGGCGGCGGAAGTTATAGATCAAATATTGGTTCACTTAACTTTGGTGGTTCAGGCAATACTCCAGCAACCTCCCCAAGCCAAGGAAATAATGGTGGTGATGGAACAACTTACACCCCTCCATATCGAGGTGGTGGCGGTGGTGGTGCTGGCGCAGCAGGCGCAACTGGTGCTACTTCAGGAAATGGTGGAATAGGATACCAATCATCAATAAGCGGCACAGCTACATATTATGCTGGCGGTGGCGGTGGTGGCAGTTATCAAACTTCAGGCGGTTCTGGAGGCTCTGGCGGTGGTGGAAATGGTGGTCTAGGAGATGCCAATACTGGGCAAACAGCTGCAACTGCCAATACTGGAGGAGGTGGTGGCGGTGGTGGAAATGGATCGACCTTGGCTGCTGGATCAAATGGCGGTTCTGGAATAGTCGTAATAAGATATTTGATTCAAACAGGATTTGCGTCTGGTGGCACTATAAGTTATTCCAGCGGTTACAGAATCCACGCTTTTTTCAGTTCAGGAACTTTCAGCACAGCTGGATATGCTGGAGAAGTTGAATATTTGATTGTTGGAGGCGGTGGCGGCGGTGGAATGGATATGGGTGGAGGTGGAGGAGGTGGCGGTGTCTTGAAAGGCACATTTACTGTTTCTGCCAATACAGATTATACCGTTACAGTAGGTGCTGGAGGATATGGGGCACCAGCCGGTGGTGGTGGTTATAGAGGTGATGGAACTGGACCTCAACCTAATGCCCACCAATTTACTGTTAGTGCAACAAGCGGAGGCAACTCAAGCGTTTTTGGATTGACAGCAATAGGAGGAGGGTACGGAGGCAGTTCATATTTTAACTACACACCTAATAATGGCACTCCAGCAAATGGTGGTTCTGGAGGAGGTTCCAGTGGTTATAGTAATGGGAGTACTAAAGCAGGTGGTACAGGTACAGCAGGTCAAGGAAACAATGGAGGCTCCTGTAGCGGTCAATATTATTCAGGTGGCGGTGGTGGAGGCAATGGAGTAGGTGCCAGCGCACCTTACAGACCTCATGGCGGTCCCGGTACTTTATCGTGCATACTTGGAAAACCATTTTGGTGGGGCGGGGGTGGCGGTGGAGCAGCATACACATATGGAGCAGGAGGCGATGGAGGCATAGGTGGTGGCGGGGCTGGTGCCGTTGGTACAACCGTTGGAGGCACAGGCTATACAGATGGATGCCCCGGTGGAGGAGGAAGCAATGGAAGTCAAACTAACTGCCCCGGAGGTAATGCTGGTCAATACACAGGTGGTGGGGGTGGTGGTGGAAGCCATTACAACAGACTAAATCAAGGAGGAAATGGCGGTTCGGGAATAGTTGTAATAAGATATAAAGTAAATTCAAATATGCCTACTGGCGGTGAGATTTGCGAAGTAAATGGTTATAGACTTCATATTTTTACAGGATCAAGCACTTTTGCCACAAACGGATATAGCGGTACTGCCGAATATCTCATACTTGGAGGTGGAGGCGGCGGTGGTGGGGATTTGGGAGGAGGGGGTGGTGGCGGAAAAGTCACAACAGGAAGTGCAACAGTAACAGCAAGCACTTCGTATTCAGTAGTTGTTGGTGCTGGTGGTGCTGGTGGCGGTAACGGCTCAAATGGCACTACTGGTACTTCATCTTCGGCATTAGGAGTATCTTCTGTAGGTGGTAGTGGAGGCGTAGAAATCGATTTAGGTGGTTCTGGTGGCACATCTGGGTCTGGCAACGCAGGCGGCATAGTTTATAACTCCTCGCCATCTTTTGCCGGTGGTGGTGGTGGTGGCGATGGAGGAGTTGGATCTGCTGCTTCATCAACCTTAGCTGGAGCAGGAGGCATAGGAAGTACTAATTCATTCTCTGGTGTCACTATGACACTTGGCGGTGGAGGAGGCGGTGGATTTTTAAATACATCAAGTGCTTCCATTTCGGCAGGCGGTCTTGGTGGTTCTGGCGGCGGTGCCAATGGCGGTGTTTCAAACAATACAACTTTAGTTACAAGAGCAATTTCTGCGTATTCCAATACAGGTGGAGGTGGTGGAGGAGCAGATTGGACAGGTGTTTCTGGCGGTGGTACTGGAGGAACAGGTGGCTCTGGTCTTGTAATGATACGATACCCAATCGGTACAATTTTGCCAGAAGGTGGTGAAATTACCATCGCAGGGGATTATAGAATCCACACATTCAAAAGCAGTGGAACATTTAGTACTAATAGTTTTACTGGACCAGTGGAATATGTTGTGGTGGCGGGCGGTGGTGGAGGGAATCCACTCTATAGTGGTTATGGAGGTGGTGGTGCGGGTGGTTATAGATCATCTGTTCCGGGTGAATATTCTGGCAGTAATACAACAGCGGAAACACCATTAACAGTTGCACCCAATACAAGCTATACCATAACAGTTGGAGCAGGAGGCTCAGTCGGAGCAGTAGGAGGAAATTCTTCGTTTGCCAATATAAGTTCTAATGGCGGTGGTTGTTCAAATGCTTTTTCTGGAGATGGTGTGCCCGGAGGTAGTGGTGGCGGTGGCTCGAATAGCGACTGGAGAATTCCCCCCGGAGGCAGAGGCATTTCTGGTCAAGGTAATGCGGGTGGTAGAGGACATTATTATCCAAACGGTCCCGGTTCTGGTGGTTCTGGTGGCGGTGCCGGTGCTGCCGGAACTTTTGTGGCTTCAAATACACAAGGTGCTGATGGCGGTGTTGGCATTTATTCAAGCATAACTGGAACAAGTGTAGCAAGAGCAGGAGGTGGAGGTGCTGCAACAAGCTACCAATATTCTGGTACTGGCGGCGCAGGAGGAGCAGGAGGAGGAGGTCAGGGATTTGGCAATGTAAATGGCTACAGTGCTGGTCAACCGGGGTCACCTAATACTGGTGGTGGGGCTGGTGGGGCAAATCATACAACTACAGGAACCAATGGAGGTTCTGGCGTTGTTATTTTAAGATACAAACTGACTTATGATCCATCTGTAGTACCTGCCTATCCTTCTGGTGGAAACATAACAACTTATGGCAATTACAGGGTTCATACTTTTAATGGCAGTGGAGCTTTTTATACTAATGGATGGAGCGGAAATGTTGAATATTTAGTTATTGGAGGTGGTGGTAGCGGTGGTGGTTATGGTGGTGGCGGTGGTGCTGGAGGCTATAGAACCAATGTTTCTGGTGACACAAGCGGTGGAGCATCATCTGCCGAATCGACTTTGTCTGTAACAGCCAATACAACTTATCCCGTGGTTATTGGTGCAGGCGGGTCAATATATTCAATAACATATAGTTACACAAATGGTGGCAGCGGTACGGATTCAAGCTTCTCTACAATAACATCAACAGGTGGTGGTGGTGGTGGCACAAATAATGCTGCTGGTTTAAGTGGTGGTTCAGGCGGTGGTGCTGGCGGTGGTCCGGGCTACTCTGCCGGTGGTGCCGGTACGGCAAATCAAGGCAAAAACGGTGGTAATGGCGGGGGCAGCTATTATGTCGGTGGCGGTGGTGGCGGTGCGAATACCGCAGGTAGTGCTTCTGCCACTAGCATATTGGGTGGAAACGGAGGCAACGGACTGACATCTTCCATCGATGGTACAAGCACAGCAAGAGGTGGTGGTGGTGGTGGTTGTAGCTACGATAATACCACTTTTGGCTATACAAGCGGTGGCACAGGCGGTGGCGGTAGTGGTGGTAATCCATACATTACTGGAGCAAATTATTACGGTGGCAATGGAACACCAAATACAGGTGGTGGAGGCGGCGGTGCTGCCGGATATCCATTAGAGGGAAGCCAAGGTGCTTCCGGTGTTGTTATAATTAGATACTTAGTATAACGAAAGGAGAAAGTATGGCACACTATGCAAAATTAGACTCAAACAATGTTGTTGAGCAAGTTATTGTTGTTTCCAATCAAGATGAGATGGTCGATGGTGTTGAAAGTGAGGAAAAGGGAATTGCTTTTTGTAAATCCCTATTTGGACCAAACACCAAGTGGAAAAAGACAAGTTACAACGGCAACATAAGAAAAAATTATGCCGGAATTGGTTACACTTATGATGCTGGCAAAGATGCTTTCATTCCACCCAGACCTTTTGCAAGTTGGAATTTGGATGAAAATGATGTTTGGGCACCTCCCATTCCATATCCAGATGATGGCAAGGTTTATGCTTGGAAAGAGGAGACTTTGTCTTGGCTGTTGATTGCAGAACCTGCTCCATTGACCAGTTTTGCACAAACAGATGAAGAACAAGATTTCCAAAATAAATCTCCTGAAGAACTTGTCAAATAAAAATAAATAATATGAGGTGATTTATGAGTGATTTGAAAGATGTTCCAAGTGATAGAGAATACATGATTTTTTCTGTTACAGAAATTGACAAGATTGATTTTTCACAGGTTTTGGAGAGTGGTCCTGACACTTTGAGGAAGAATGTGGATCAAACCAAGACATTCGTGAAGTGGAATGGTGATGTTCCCAGTTCTGTACAAGCGTTGGAAACAAAAGAAGGTCCATATATGCATCAAGAAATGCTTGATATTCTTTCTGGACCGGATTGGACAGCCCCGATGCCTGAATTGCGTTGATATGGGATTAACTACCGGAAACAGCGTAGTCCTTACTGGGCTGGCAATAGAATTAGATGTCGCAAATCCCAAAAGCTACGCTGTTTTTGGTGGTGTAAAAGGGTATGCTCTTGGTGGGTATACTGGAGCAGTTACAAGTACAGCTAACAAGATTACTTATTCAAATGATACAACTGCTGCTCAAACAACTGCAAATTTATCGGTTGCACGATCTGAAATAAGGGGACTTTCAGAGGGTAATACAAAAGGATATACATGTGGAGGTTATTCCTCTGCTAGAATTACAACAACCGATATTACATTTTTTGCATCAGATGTTACTACAACAATAAATTCTGCAACCCTGTCACTTGCAAGAAATGATTACGCCGGTCTTTCCACTTATGTAAATAAAGGCTATATTGCTGGAGGAGCAACTAATTCAGCATACACTAATTCAATCGAATTCTTGTATTACAGCAATAGCACATCTGTTGCACAAACAACAGTTACTCTTAGTGTTGCAAGAGGATCAGTTGGTTCAATATCGCAGCCTAATATTCAAGGTTATTTAGCGGGAGGAGCGACCTCTTCAGTAACTTTTTATGCAACTACTGATAAACTCGTTTATTCCACAGATTCTTGTGCAGCGCAAACTACTGCTAATTTATCGACCGTAAGACAACAAGCTGCTGGAATTAGTGAATGTCAAACAAAAGGTTTTTGGGCGGGAGGCTTTTCATCATCAGCCGCAATTCTTGCAACAGTAGATAAAATTACATTTAGCACAGATACAACTGTAGCTCAAACAACATCAAATATATCTACATCAAGATCTGCTGCCAGTAGTCCTACTCAAGGTTCTTCTAAAGGATATGTTCTAGGAGGTTCCAGTTCATGGGCTGGTGGTGTATCTGTTGTTTCAGACAGAATATTGTTTGCAACAGAAACTATGACAGCCCAAACATCTGCAAATCTTTCAGTTGCTATGGCCTACGGTTCTTCTCTCGACAACATTTACGCACAAACTATAAGTGATATTTCTGGAAATGTTAATGCTGGAACAATAAACAATTTTCCAACCTATTCAAGGGACAATGGCGGGTGCCTAATATTTAATGGAAGCATTGATTATCCAAATACAGTTTCTGTTGCAGCAAACTCTTCTTATGCATTTGGAACAGGAGATTTTGCTTACGAAGTATGGTTTAATCCCACAAGCTTTGCTTCTGGAAATAATTACATTTTAGATTTGGGAAGTAATACAGGTAATTTGCAGTATTATTCTGGTAGATTGAGTTACTACAACTCAACAATAGGTGTAAGTGCAAACTTGGCTGTAAAAGGGCCAAGTTTAATTCCAAACAATTGGTATCATGTAATCATAACCAGATTGTCTGGGACAACTTATATGTATGTAAATGGCAATTTGATAACATCAAATGCCGATACTCATAACTATAGCTCTCCAGCAGTAACTATTGGAAATTATGGTGGTGGAGGCAAATATTCTTGGAATGGAAAAATAGGACTGTTTAGACTTTATAGTGGCAAAGGATTTAGTGCGACAGAAGTTTTACAAAACTATAATGCAACCAAAAACAGATTTTTAGTCCCTAGTCCTCTTGTTGATTCTTCTTTAGTTTTAAATCTTGATGCAAGCAATAGAATCAGTTTTGCAAGATACGGAGGAAGTAAGGCATATTTTTGCGGCGGCACCAACGGAGCAACTACCGCAAATAAAATTACCTATTCAAACGATACAACAGTTGCACAAACAAGTGCCAATCTGCCATCTAATCATAACTATCCAGCTGGAGTTTCAGATGGATATTCAAAGGGATATGTGCTGGGAGACTACACAACCACAGCAACTACCGATAAAGTAACTTATTCTTCTGAAACATCATCAGCACAAACGACTGCAAATTTATCAACAGGAAGAGGATTTGGAACCAGACATTCAAACTATGTGAATAAAGGCTATGTTCTTGGAGGATTCTCCGGACAATCAATTGCAACTGGAGATAGGGTAATTTTTGCCACAGACACAACAAGTGCTGTGACAAGTTCAAACTATTCATTAATTCTTGTAAACGGGAGCCAAAATGTATCTAATCCTTCACTTGCTGGATATACCCTAGGGGGATCTTCTAACACAGGAACTGACATTGAACAATCAATGATTCATAAAACTGTATTTTCTTCGGATGTTACATCTGTGATTTCTGGTGCAAATATTTCTCAAGCCAGACATATTGGTGGCGGTGTGTCTGAGTTTCAGTCTAAAGGCTATGTTGCTGGAGGATATACCGGAGCCGGTACTGTAACTACAGACAGATTTACATATTCAAACGAACTTGCAAGTGCAGTTACATCTGCAAATTTGAGTCAAGCAAGATATGGAATAGGCTCTGCTTCTGAAGGTTCATCAAAAGGTTTTTTTGTTGGTGGTTATAGCACGACAGAAGTGGCTACTGCTGACAAACTCACATATGCTACTGAAATTACTGCTGCACAAACTTCTGCAAACATTACCAGTAACAGATATATGACAACCGGATTGGAGGAAATTTACAATGTATCTTCAACTTCTTGGTTCGACACAACGACAAATGGCAGTACTGGAACTCTGACAAATGGTCCGACTTATTCATTGATAAGCCCAAGTATAATTTTTGATGGTTCCGATGATAAGGTAATAGTTCCACACAATTCTTCCATAAGCTTGCAAACTTACAGCGTAGAAGTTTGGTTTTCGACTGCTACTGCAAACAGAAGAATATTGGTTAAAGAAAGTTCTGGATCTATAACTAATTATTCAATGCAAGTTGATTCTTCTGGCTACCTAAATGCAGGGGTTTTCGATGGATCAAATAATCCATCTTTTTCAAATAGAACAAAAATTATAACAGATAATTATTGGCATCATGCAGTACTTACAAGATCCAATACAATTACAAATGGTTTGACAATTTATGTTGACGGAGTGCCTCAACAGGCAAACGACACCACTGTTGGGAATACTGTAACAAATACAGATGTTCTGACATTAGGAAACAGAACATTTAGTAGTAGTGCATTTTCAGGCAATATATCATTAGTAAAAATTTATAACAAAGTATTATCATCTACAGAAGTATTGCAAAACTATCAATATTATGTGAATAAATTGGCAATTACTGCTGTTGGTATAACCAAAGATTTTCCTGCTCCTAGCGGAAAGGCTATAAAAACTATCAATCCATATGCACAAACCGGATGGTATTGGTTAAGTGTTGGGGGAACAACAAGCCAATTCTGGGTTGATATGGATTATGACGGTGGTGGATGGGTTTTGGTTATAAACAACCGTGCAGGCAATGGAGCTATGCCTTATGTAACTTATGTTAATGCCACAACACAAAACATAAATTCAACAGGAAACTATGGAACGGCAAGTGGTGATTATACACCAGCAAACTTCAATCTTTGGGCTGGTTTAACCGCATGGAAAAATATCGCTGATGCGACAGCGGGAAGCAATACGGTTGTCATGTTTGTCGCAACTGCTTATAAAACCTTGGCAGATATAAACAATCATACAAAAAGAGCCAGATTCACTTGGACAGGCTGGTCTGCAACCTATGCATGGCAAGGTGCTGCCAGTTATGTAAATGAAAAAGGTAGTACAACCGCTGGATTGTGGTCTTATCATATTACAAATGGTTATAGTCTATCGACATATGATGTTGATCAGGACGCAGGTGGTAGCAACTGTTCTGTAAATTACGGAAACAGTCCTTGGTGGTTTGGAAACTGCTGGGATGGCTTTTATTTCCCAAATGGTGGTGGCTACGCTGACTATGTAAACTGGTCTGGTGCTGGTTCTGATTTACACAATTACGGTGCAATTTATGTCAGATAAAAAACAAGTTGACAAGTTGATATATTTCCAAGAATCAGAAAAAATGTATGTTTTTTCTTGGTATTTTCAAGACGAACTAGTCTGGACTGAAAAAAGAATATATGAAAATCCAGAAGAAAAGCCAAATATAGAAGACATTGTTAACCATAAGAAAGAATGCTGTTTTATCGTTGAAAATATTGAGGTCGTATGGCTACAGCAATAGGTTCAGACATAGCAGAATCCAGCTTGGTTCTGGCAATCGATTTTGCCAATCCTAAATCATATCCCGGCTCTGGCACAACCGTTTACGACCTTTCTGGCAATAACTACAACGGCACACTTACAAATGGACCAACTTTTTCAACAGAATATGGTGGTGCTTGTGTACTTGATGGAAGCAACGATTACATCCAATTCAATAATATACTTTTAAGTGGAACAGGTGATTTTTGTATTAGCATATGGTTTAGATGGACATCCAATTCGTATGGATTATTTGCAAATTATCCTGCTGGTAATTTAGAAGTGCTTTTTAATTCAAGCTATGTCGGTTTGTACCTCGTAAATGGTAATCTCTATTCAAATGCGACAATAAATTTTACAACAAATCCTATAAACATGATAGTTCAAAGGTCTGGAACTACCACATATCTAATAATTAACAATACACAACGCTTTTCAGCCACACAAAATGGAGATATTGGTTCCACCTCCAATTTTAGAATAGGAGCAAACACAAGTGGCACAGAAGTTATGGGGGGATACATATATTCTTGTTATGTTTATAACAGAGCATTATCTACGACAGAAATAGCACAAAACTACAATTCAGAAATTAGAAGATTCCTGCCAACTCAACCAGTAATTGATAGCAGTCTTGTGCTCAATCTTGATGCTGGAAATAGACTAAGCTTCTTGAGATATGGAGGGGATAAAGGATTTACTTGCGGAGGCAATGGGGCACAACAAAGAGTAGATAAAACTTTGTATTCCACCGATACAACTTCATCTTTGGGCGATATTCTGCCAAATACACACAACTATGGACCTTCAGGCTTATCAGATGGCGGCACAAAAGGATTTGTAGCAGGACAAAGAGGAAGTCCTAGCGTTTTAACATCAAAACTAACTTATTCCACAGAAACAGCAGCATCAGCAACAACAGCTAATTTATCATATGCAAGAGGAAATGCAGGCAGAATATCAAATTATTCTACTTTGGGTTTTGTTTGTGGAGGCTATGATAATGCCGCTAATAGTGCAATTGCCGACAGAATAACATATTCTACAGAAGTTTGTGCTGCTGTAACCGTTGCCAATCTTTCTCCTGCTATGCAAATAGGATCTTCGTGCATATCGAGTCCAACAGCTGGCGGTTACCTCATGGGTGGTAACAGTAATGCCTATCTAAATATAATTCAAAAAATGAACTGGGCTACACAATTGTTTACTACTATCGCAGCAACAATTTCATCTGCTCGGTTTTTTGGCGCAGGAATTTCATCCATGACTAGTAAAGGATATGTCCTTGGAGGAGATACAGGAGCGGCAGTCGCAACATCAGATCTTTTTAATTTTATAACAGATACTTGTGCCGTACAAAGCTCTGCCAACTTAAGTCAAGCAAGATCTGGTATTGGAAATATATCAGAGGCAAGTTCTAAAGGGTATGCCATTGGTGGTTATAGCTCTGCCAATACGACAACAGCAGATAAAATAACATTTGCAAACGACACAACAACTGCTCAAACGAGTGCAAATGCAAGTGTGGCAAAATATAGTTCTTGCGGTCTTGAAGTTGTTTACAACACAAGCAGCACATCTATTGTTGATACAAGTGGCAATTATTATAATGGAACACTAAGCAATGGTACTACTTAC
>JACCDP010493395.1_pt1 | contig 12622 bp, 17 predicted proteins | sample 7445841 | NCBI WGS metagenome assembly JACCDP01 (sample SAMN15323441, study PRJNA562643) | freshwater metagenome | isolation source: river surface water | place: USA:Blue River Watershed | collected 2017-08-17
ACTGCCGTGACTGGTGCGGTTTTTGCATTCAACGTAATGCCAGTATTTCCAGCAGTCGGCGGGGCAGCACCTGACGCGCAGACCGTTGACCTATCATTCATTGTGGTGGGAACACCAACTGAAACCTTCAGCTAAAAACTACTAATCGGGAGAAAAATGAAACTACCAATAACAATTGAATACAACGACGGGGCGCAGGCGACATACACGGCTGCGCCACCTGAGTGGGTTAAATGGGAAAAGCAAACGGGCAATACAATCGCCCAGGCGCAGGACAAAATCGGAATTTCCGATCTTGTTTTCCTTGCTTATCACGCCATGAAACGTGAAGCGGCTGGGAAACCAGTCAAGCCAATCGAAGCATGGACGGAAACCATTTCCGAAGTGATCGTCGGTGAAGCAAACCCAAAAGCCACCCAGTCGGAAGCCTAAGTCGAATCGTTTGGGAAGTAGCCCTGGCAACGGGGCTACCGCCCAGCGAATTTGAAAGTGCCGAAGACATTTTGACCATTATTGAGATTTTGGAAAGGCGGGCAAATGGCTAAAGACGCGATCAGTTACGACAAAGCAGAATTACGCGCCATTGTTCGGTCATTCAAAGCAATGGACGAAGAAGCAATTAGCCAGGCAAAGGAAGCAACTAGCGCACTTGCAACATGGGTGCGTGGCAAAATTGTTGACGCCGCTGGTCGCACAAATAACAAACTTGATGATCGTGTTGCCGCAGGCGCGAAAGTTTCAAAGTCTTCAAAAATTGGTGAAATCAGTTTTGGTTTTGCTGGTCAAAAATTAAGCGGCGGCGGCACAACGCAACAATTGTGGGGGGGTGCTGAATTCGGTTCAAATCGTTTGAAGCAATTCCCAGTGTGGTCAGGTCGTGAAGGTCGCGGTTCACGCGGTTGGTTTATTTACCCAACACTTCGAAGCGTCCAGCCTGAAATCGTCAAGCGTTGGGAAGAATCGTTTTCAAAGATAGTTAGGAAGTATGACTAATGGCAGGCAGTCGCACCCTTAAACTTTCAATTCTTGGTGACGTTGATAATCTTAACAAATCGCTGAAAACTGCTGGGAATGACGTTGACACTTTTGGCGACAAAATGGGCAAGGTTGGCAAAATGGTTGGCGCGGCATTTGCCGCCGCAGCTGCTGCGGCTGGTGCTTATGCAGTCAAAATTGGTATCGACGGCGTAAAGGCTGCGCTGGAAGACGAAAAAGCCCAACGCATTCTTGCCCTAACTTTAGAAAACACGACCAACGCAACGAAAAATCAAATTGCAGCCGTTGAAGATTACATAACACAAACTGCACTTGCCACGGGCGTGACCGACGACGAATTACGCCCTGCGTTGTCGCGCTTGGTTAGATCGACGAGAGATACTGAAGAAGCACAAAAGTTGCTTAGTTTGGCTTTAGACATTAGTTCGGCGACGGGCAAGCCGCTGGAAGCGATTTCCAATTCGTTAGCCAAAGCCTATGACGGGAACACGAACGCCCTGGGCAAATTAGGTTTGGGAATTGACCAATCTATTTTGAAAACAAAAGATTTTAATCTGGTTTATGAAAATTTGCGTACATCATTTGCTGGGTTTTCTGAACAAGAAGCAAACACGTTTCAAGGTCGCTTAGATCGTTTGAATGTTGCCTTTGACGAAGCCAAAGAAACAATCGGTTTTGCGTTGTTGCCAGTATTTGAAAAACTCATCACATTTGTTAACGACAACGCATTGCCGGTCATTAACGCATTGGCTGACGGTTTTAGTCTTACCAGCAGCGACGGTTTTGGCAAGGTTGTTAAAGACGTTGCGGGAACAATCAAAGCAATTGTGCAACCAGTTTTTGACGCTTGGGTCATTGTTTTTGGAAAATTAAAAAAGGTCATTGAAGACAACAAAGAAAGTTTTGAATCGTTTTGGGACGTTATCAAATACGCAGCACCCTTAATTGGCAAGGCTATTGGAACAGCCGTTTCAGTCGTTGGCGACATTGCTGAAGTTGTTTTGGTTATAATTGCAAAAGTATTGGCAGCGATTAAACCGTTGTTGAACACCGCCATTGACGGTATCAATTTGATCATTAAGGGTTACAACGCCGTCCAATGGGGCAAGGACGTGCCATTGATTCCAAAAATCGGCGGCGGGTCAGGTTCGACGGCGACGGGTGCGCTTGGTGGTTTCCAAATGTCAACGGGCACAACACTTACAACAGGTTTAACGGGTGCAGGTGTTACAACGGGTGGAACATCAACGGGCGGTGTGACAGGCGGCGGTAGCACTGGTTTGACGACTGGTGGGGGCAATGCAACAGGTGGGGTTGCGACAGTTGCCAAAAAAGCAGCTGAAGCAATCACCAACATTGCAGGCGCATTCGATAATTTCACCAGTGGCACGACAACCCTGGCAGGCATTGAAGCGGCTTCAAATCGACCTTTTGCGTTTGGTACGTCAGGGGTCAACACAAACACCCTTGCTGGAATTATGGCGGCTTCAGGCACGACTATTAACGTCAACGTCACTGGTGCAATAGACGCTGAAGGTACGGCGCGCACGATCGTTGACACTTTGAACAATTCCTACTATCGCGGGACAGGCGGCGCGTCTAGCCTGCAATTCGCATGACGCAGTGGTCACCCGTTTGGAAGGTAACAATCGACGGGACTGATTACACAACCGCAGTTTTGGCAAACCTGACGATTCGCAGCGGGCGAACAAACATTTATGAGCAGGCGCAGGCAGGCTATTGCAACATTCAATTGATCGACGTCAACCAAACTGCAATCCCCGTTCAAATCAATTCGACTATTTCAATTCAGGTCAAGGACACCGCAGGCGCGTTTGTGCCGATCTTTGGCGGTAACGTCGTGGACATTGGGTTGGAAGTGCGCGACGTAGGTTCAACCATGTTCACGCAAACTTATTCGATCACGGCATTGGGTGCATTGGCACGTTTGCCCAAAATACTAACCGACGGCATACTTTCAAAAGATTTTGACGGCAATCAAATAAACACAATTCTTAGCGCAGTTTTGTTCAATTCATGGGCGCAAGTTGCAGGTTCACTTACCTGGGGCGGATACACACCAGCGGGGACAACGTGGGCGAACGCCGAAAACAATGGTTATGGAGAAATAGACACCCCTGGAAATTACGAATTAGCCGCGCGGTCTAGTGATCGAACCGACGTTTATTCATTGGTTGAAGCGTTGGCAACGTCAGGGTTAGGGTATTTGTACGAGGACGCGCAAGGGCGCATTGGTTATGCCGATTCAACGCATAGAACAACTTACCTTGCAACAAACGGTTATGTTGACCTTGACGCTAACCATGCCCGTGCCGCTGGACTCAGAATTCAAACCCGTGCAGGTGACGTTCGAAACAGTGTAACAATCAAATACGACGCAACCAGCAGCAGCGAAGAATCTGCCAGTGACGCGAATTCAATTGCCCAATACGGCACACTTGCCCAAATCATTGACACGACATTGCACAATTCAGCTGACGCAACCGCCCAGGCAAATTTCTATTTGTCGCTTCGTGCCCAGCCACAGCCAATTTTTAGTGAAATTTCCTTTGACCTGACAAACCCTGAAATTGACAATTCAGACCGCGATAACCTAATCAATGTTTTCATGGGCGAAGCCATTGCCCTGACCAATCTGCCGTTAAACATGGCGTCGGGTACGTTTCAGGGCTTTGTTGAAGGCTGGTCATTCAAAGCCGCTTACAACCGTTTGAACGTCACATTATTATTGTCGCCGTTGGCTTATTCATTGCAGGCAATGCAGTGGAATGACGTACCGATTACCGAAACATGGTCAAGCGTGTCGCCGACACTTGACTGGGAAAATGCGACAATTGTCGCCTAATGAAAGGAAAATGAAGTGACGAACCCGACCAGTAATTATTCGTTTCAAATGCCGACGGCGAGTGACCTTGTCACGGATTTGCCAGCCGATTTTGAAGTTTTTGGACAAGCCGTTGATACGCGATTAAAAGCACTTAACCCGCAAACTACGTTGGGCGACATAACATACGCTTCAGCAACTGCCAACACAAACACACGTCTAGGCATTGGAACGGCTGGTCAAGTTTTGGCAGTTTCAGGCGGCGGTGTTCCAGCGTGGACGACAACGGCAGACGTAACACCTTTGACGACAAAAGGCGATCTATTTACTTTTACGACTGCTGACGCACGAATTGGCGTTGGTGCAAACGGAACAGTTTTGACGGCTGATTCTGCTGAAGCCACGGGTTTGAAATGGGCAACGCCAACCGTGGGAATGACAAACCCAATGACAACAACAGGCGACACAATTTATTCGTCAAGCGGTTCAACACCAGCCCGTCTAGGCATTGGAACGGCTGGTCAAGTTTTGACAGTTAATTCTGGTGCAACTGCACCAGAGTGGACAACCGTTTCAAGTGGTGGAATGACACTTATTGGAACAACCAGTTTGAGCGGCGCGTCAACAACAATTAGTTCGATTCCAAGCACTTACAAACATTTGATGATTTTGGTTGAAAGGGCATACACGTCGTCGTCCGACTATCCCATTGCTTTTAGATTTAGCGGTGACACAGGTTCAAACTACAACAATAAAACACTTTATGGACAAACGGACGCCAATAGTTACGCTTATTTTAGAAACGACAGTGTTAATGCAACTTCAATGGAAATTCGCACACGAACACTTTCGTCCGTTGATGCTGGCAAAAATCTGAATGTTGTTTTGACGGTTTATAATTACGCAAGCACTTCACCAAGATTTTTACAAGGAAGCGCTTATTCAATGAATAGCGGAAGTGAAGTTATAACAACACAAACAACGGGCACTTACAAAGGTTCAAGTGCAATTTCCAGCGTTACCGCACTAGGAAATGGCACAAATTGGTCGGGCGGTACATTCTCGGTTTATGGGGTAAGTTAATGGAAATGTTAATTAAAGAATTAGACGCTGCAACAGGTTTAGAAATTGAACGTGAAATGTCTGCCGAAGAACTTCAACAATGGGAAACAGACAAAAAACAATTACAAGATAAACTTTTAGCAGAACAAAACGAAGCGGAAACAAAAGCAACGGAAAAGGCTGCATTGCTTGCCAAACTGGGAATTAGCCAATCAGAAGCGAAATTGTTGTTGTCATGACATACCCTGACGGCACAAATGCACGGTTGATCGAAGTCGCCGCAGCTGAAGTGGGAACGGTTGAGGAAGGCGACAACCTGACCAAGTACGGTAAATTTACAAAAGCCGACGGTTTGCCGTGGTGCGGAAGTTTTGTCAACTGGTGTGCAGCGCAGGCGGGTGTCAAGATTCATTCAGTCGTTGGCACGGCGCAAGGCGCACATAAATTTAAGGAAATCCAACGTTGGTCAGGTATGCCGCAATTGGGTTACCTGGCATTTATGGACTTTCCACATGACGGCGTTGACCGCATTTCACACATTGGCATTGTTGTTGGACTTATTGATTCAAAAACATGTTTGACAATCGAAGGCAACACCAGCGGGACAGGCGACCAGCGCAATGGCGGCATGGTCATGGTGAAGGTTCGATCATACGGTGAAGGCAAGGAAATCGTCGGTTTCGGTATTCCAAAGTTTGTGCCCTATAAGGGAGAATTTCCAAAGATCGAAATACCAACTACGGCAGCGAAGCCAAAGAAGGAAGTGAAAAAATGGAACAAGCCAAAGCCCTAGCAGCGTCCTGGGCGCGTTCATTCATGGCGGCAGCACTTGCCCTATACATGGCGGGCGTGACCGACCCTAAGACCCTTGCAATGGCAGGCGCGGCAGCAGTCGCACCAGTCGTTTTGCGCTGGTTAAACCCTAACGACAAAGCCTTCGGTTCTACGAGGAAGTGAACCGCAGATTCGCAGCGGCATGGTTGGCTTGGGCACTTGCGCTAACCATGTCCGCTTGCGGGTATCAGGGGTGGACACGTTATGAATGCCAAGAATTCGACAACTGGGGGAAAGCGCATTGCCAAAAACCGCAATGTCTCCCCACTGGAACATGCACTGACGACCTACTTGGAATTGAATCGGAACAGACCCGCACGCCGTAAGTCACCCGAAGAAGTCCACGCGCAGCTGATTCTCATAATTGGTTCAACCCTTGCAGCCGTGTTTTTGGTCGTTACCGTTGGCATTACTTATGCCCTGATTTTCGTGACGCAACCAGTCAGCGCGCAAGCACCTAATGACGCAGCCTTTATCGATCTATTGAAGACCTTGGCAATTTTCTTGACTGGTTCATTGGGTGGCGTACTCGCTGGCAATGGATTGAAATCGAAGCCAAAGCCTGGAGACACGCCGACAAACACGCAAGGTTCTTGACCGCGCGCCAATCATGCGTCACCCTGATGTCAGGTGGTAGCAGTTACCGCCTAGAATCGGGAGAATTCAAAAATGGTACTTGATCTATTAGACCCGCAAACGCTGGGTCGTTTGGTGCTTGTCGTCATTCTTATGGTGATTTCAGCCGCTGCGGGATACGCAAAAGGCTTCAAAGAAGGTAAGCGTGAAGGCATGGCACGACGTAAATCAATGATTCGTCACGCGGTAAATAAGGGGGTCAACTAATGGCTGGCTTCCTGGACAATTACGAGGACGTTGCTGCAAGAATCAAACGCCTATGGGAAACCCACCCGTCGGCACGCGTGCAAAACAACATCATTGAATTCAATGCTGAAAAGGGTTTTATCCTTGTTCAGACTGAAATCTTCAAAGAGTACGAGGACGAAAAGCCGTCGGCGATCGATTACGCATTTGGCAACGTGGCAACCTACAACGTCCAGATGAAAAAGTTTTTTGTTGAAGATACGGTCACGTCCAGCATTGGGCGCTGCATTGGTCTTTTGCTGGGTACGGATAAGCGCCCGACACGTCAAGACATGGAAAAGGTTGAAACCATTAGCACAACCGTTGCCAAATCTACGGCTGACGACTATGACCCGTGGACAAAGAAGTTTGGTGACGTGCCGAGTTACAAAACCGCAGCTGAAGCCGAACAGTCAGGCATTCCTTCGTTGGGTTCATCAATGGACGAAATCGCCAAAACACTGGGTGGGCAATTGGTAGAAGAAGCACCGCAGTGCAGCCACGGTCACCGCATTTGGAAGCAAGCCCACGAAGGCGCACCAAAAAATTGGGGCGGGTACTTTTGCACTGAACGCACAAAGGCAACGCAATGCGCGCCTGCATGGTACGTCCTAGCAAGCGACGGAAAATGGAAGCCCCAGGTATGAGCGACTACGTTGAAATAATTTATCCACAAAGCATGACGGCAAAACTCATGCACAATGGTGACGTTATAGCCGAATACAAAGTCGCACAATGCGACGGGTGCGCCCTGGTCATGAAGATCGATCCATTTGGTTACAAGATCGGACAAGGCGGCGAAAAACTTGCCTGGTTGTGCGGTGGTTGTCGGTGAAAATGACATTGACCCGCGAAGAAGAAACCGTTTGCATGTTGGCAGCGGTTAAATTGCAGGTGGACAATCGTAAATTCATGGACAACCCGCAACGTCACCAAAAGGAATTGGGAACGTTTGAATACCTGGTTGAATCCGCTGAAGCGATCGGCAGCGAATGGGTTGTTGCCAAATACTTTGACCTTCCATTCAACCCTTACGAAAACAAATTCAAAACAAAGGCTGACGTGGGCAATGGCATTGAAGTCCGGTGGACGAAGTACGTCACGGGGCAGCTGATTATTCATGAATACGATCGACCAACAGACATTGCAGTGCTGGTCACTGGTCAATCACCGCACTACTTCATTGCAGGGTGGATTCCCATTGCAATGGCACAACGCCCAAAGTATCGACACAGTAAGCAACCAAATTGGTGGGTCACTCAAATCAATCTTCAACCAATTGAGAATCTAAGGAAATCCAACTATGGACAAAGTGCAATTTGAATGCAGAATGTGCAAAAAGAAAACCAGCCAAATGGTCGTTCAAATAACCGACCTACTTCCACCAGGCGTTGCAACGATTCAATGCACAGTGTGCAGTTGCATGACGGTTGCACAGATCGGGGATTCCAGTGCCAACGTATGAATTTGAATGCACGGTGTGCAAAATCCGTGTTGAAGTGGATAAGTCAATCCACGACGAGAACCAACCAATCTGCTGCGGGGCAAACATGAGTCGACGCTACTCAACTTTCGGCATTTCATTCAAGGGTGTAGGTTGGGGTCATCAATGATCGTCGTGCTTATGGGCGCACCAGGGGCAGGTAAATCAACCTGGGTCTTCAAAAACAAAACAGGGTTTGAACACATTTACAACACCGAAGCGATCAGGGTAAATCGTGAATTGGACATTGCTGCGTTTATGGGTTTGCAACGCCTGAAGGCAATAAAAGCGGTTGAAAGCGGTAAAGACTTAATCGCTGACGCTACGCACACAATTCAAAGTCACAGAAAAGTGTGGCTGAATTTAGCTGACCGATTAGGGCTGGAAACGAAATTGGTCGTCTTTGATACACGTCTTGAAACATGCCTGGAAGTGCAAAAACAACGTGAATTCCCAGCACCGCGCAAGGTTGTTGTCGATCATCACCAGCGCATGCAAATGGCAAAACTACACATTAAGCGTGAAGGGTGGCATGACATTGAAATCATTACACGTTAAAAGTTATCCACAGAAGTTTTCCACAGGTGCAAAAAGCCTGTGGGACACGCCCAACGCCATGCGTAAAGTTATCCAATCATTGACAAGCGCGATACGATTTCTTCGCGAGAAGCGAACCGCCACCGCGGTTAGTTCGCTGAAGCGCAGAAAACGTCATGGGGCGAGTATTGCCATTATGGCGTTTGTTTCGACAACAGTGATACACAATGCAAATGCAGCTAACTATTCAATCGATCATTTGAAATTGTATGCACATTCAAGGATTCTTGATTATAAAGAATTTCAGTGCTTCAACAAGATCATCACAAAAGAATCACGCTGGTCATACACTGCACGCAATGGCAGTCATTACGGCTTAGGTCAAATGAGATCAAAGCACTATCGTGACCTTGACCCATTCAGACAGATAGACGCTTCACTGCGTTACATAACAAACCGTTATCAAACACCATGCAAGGCATGGGCGTTTCATGAAGATCGTGGGTATTACTAATGGCAAGCGCACTGAAGGACAATGGAAGCACCAGTCAATGGCGAAAGATCAGACAACGAATCTTGCAACGAGACGGTCACACATGCCAGGCATGCGGGGGCGAAGGCAATTCGGTTGACCACATACTGCCCCGTTTGGCTGGTGGCACTGATGACGAATGGAATCTGCAAACATTGTGTGGAAGTTGCAATTCTTCGAAGGGGGGTAGGTTTTTTAATGAACCTAAGACACCCCTGACCCTTTCGTGTTTGATTCTCCCCCCAAACGACTCGAAAAGCCACGAAAATGACTGAGAAGGTCTTAGAAGGTCAGCAGACGACCCAAACAGGCTTAAACGGGCTGCAAACGGTTTTGGGTAGGGACACAGAAGAGCAAAACGCCTTATTTGGCGTGCAAACCCCCCGAATCCACACCCCACTGAACGATTTACCTTCACGCGGGGGCGAATTGATCGATCTTGCCAGCAGTTTGAAAATCGATCTCATGGAATGGCAGAAATTTGCGCTTATTCACACACACAAAGTCAAACCTGACGGTCGCTGGGCTTCACCAGTCAACACGATCGTTGTTGCGCGTCAAAATGGAAAATCATTTCTTCAGCTGATTCGGATTTTGGGCGGGTTGTTCTTATGGGACGAAACCCTGCAAATTGGTTCGGCGCACCGCCTGTCCACATCACTTGAACAATTCAGGGCAATGGTTCAGATCATTGAATCCAATGACAGTTTGGCAAAACAGGTCAAAAAGATTCGTTGGCAACATGGCGGTGAAGAAATTGAAACCCTTACGGGCAATCGGTTCATTGTGCGTGCGGGTGGTTCGGCTGCCCGTGGTGTTTCCCGCCCGTCAACCATTCACCTGGACGAATTACGTGAAATGACCGACATTGAAAGTTTTGCGTCGCTTCGTTACACCCTTATGGCGGCGACCAATCCAATGGTCATGGCGTACACAAACGCAGGCGATTCAAGCAGCGTGGTCTTGAACCAATTCCGTGAACGGGCGTTGGCAAGCATTGCAGGCGTCGAGGACGACATTGGGTATTTTGAATGGTCAGCACCAACCGACGAAATCAGCGTGGAAAATGCGCGGCACGCCAATCCGTCAATGGGCACATTGATTCACGCCGACAACATCAAATCCGTTTTGAACGACCCACCTGACGTGGTCATGACCGAAGTGTTGTGCCGTTGGGTTGTGGCGATCAATAGCGCAGTCGACGCGGCTTCGTGGGGTAATTGCCTGGACAAATCAGCTGACCTGGACATTGACAAATTGACCTGGTTGGCAATCGATCTTTCGCCCGATAGACGCCATGCCAGTTTAATCGGGGCGCAGAAAATTGGCGGCGAACAATTTGTTGTGAAGTTGCTGCACACCTGGCAAAACGATCTTCAATTGGACGACAAGGCAATTGCCAATGACCTGGCAGATTATGCGCGAAAGTATCCGACGGAATACGTTCTTTACAGTAGGAAAACAAGCGCAGCCGTTGCTGCCCGCCTTGCACCTGCTGGCATTCCGATTTTCGACATGGACGGGGTGTACCCGCAGGCGTGCGACGAAATGTTGTCAGCAATCAATTCAGGGCGTTTGAAACACCGTGGTCAGGCGCAATTGTCTGAGGAAGTTTTGTCTGCCGTGCAATTACGTCGTGGGGACGGCGGCTGGGTCATAGGTCGAAGGGCGTCACAATCCGTTGTGTGCAGCGCCGTGGCAGTTGCCCTCGCGACACACTTCGCGACACGCCCAGAGAATGATCTTGACATCATGGTGGGTTGATCGTATAAGCCTGACACAATTTGGTCATGGGTTTATTTGATCTATTCGTGCCAAAGGTATCGGCTGCCGTTCCAGCTAAGCCGTTGGACGTCGACGCCGCAGCGGTCGCGCCGTACTATTCTGAAGTAGGAAATCTATTCTTATTTGGCGGCGTGGTCACTGCGTCGCGCGCTGAAGCAATGAGCGTGCCTACATGCGCACGTGCATTGTCGATCATTCAGACAATTGCGTCATTGCCAATGCACACACGCAACGAAGGCACAGGCGAAAAGGTTTCACAACCGCGCGTGATCAATCAGCCTGACCCACGCATTCCAGGCGTGACGTTTTGGTCATGGATTATTTCGGACTTGTTCTTCCACCCGAGTGCTTATGCGTACGTAATGGAACGCTACGCAGACACGGGAAAAATTCGCGCAATGGAACGAATTGCACCTGAGCGCATAACAATTCAAACCACTGGCATGGGTTATGAAATCGAGTCTTATCAGATCGACGGTTCATACGTAGACCCTGCAAACCTGGTTGTTTTCCAGGGCACGCAGGAAGGTTTATTGAGTCGGGCAGGTCGTACGATCAAGGCGGCGGCAGCGCTTGAAAAGGCTGCAATGAATTTTGCGAATGAACCAGTGCCGCAAATGGTTTTGAAATCAAATGGCACATCACTTCCAGCAGATCGCGTTGCAAAGTTGTTGCAGTCATGGCGCACTGCGCGAAGCAACAAATCAACCGCGTTTTTGAATGCTGACGTGACACTTGAAACAATTGGTTATGACCCAAAGAATCTTCAGCTGAACGAAGCACGCAATTATGTTTCACTTGAATTGTCGCGTGCATGCGGTTTGCCTGCATACTTCACCGATTCACAACAATCATCATTCACGTACGCAAACGCACTTGATAAGCGTCGCGACTTGGTTGATTTTGCTTTCAGAAATTACATGTCGATTATTGAAGAACGAATGAGTTTTGCGGATTTCACCCCTGCTGGAAATCGCGTGTCGTTCGACTTAGACGACTTCTTGCGTGGCAATCCTTATGAGCGCGCGCAGGTTTATGAAATCTTAAATCGAATCGGCGCAATGTCGATCGACGAAATACGTGAAGAAGAGGACATGCTGCTATGAAAAAAGTGATCACACCAATGCAAATAACGGCGGCAGATTCAAACAGTCGCACAATTTCAGGTCGCATTGTTGCATTCGAAGAAACTGGAAATGCTTCAATTGGCAAGGTTCAATTTGCAAGCAATTCAATTGAACCAACCCCGGTGCTGCTAAACCTTGAACACGATCGTTCACGCAGAATCGGAAAAACATTGAGCATTGAATCGAATGACAAAGAAATGACGGCGACCTTTAAAATCGCTGAGACAACCGCAGGCAACGACGCATTGGTTGAAGCCGCCGAAGGTCTACGTGACGGATTTAGCGTTGAAGTTTCATTTGACGAATACGAAACACTTAAAGACGGCACAATCCGCATTTTGAAGGGTGAATTGACAGGCGTTGCGCTAACTAGCGAACCTGCTATCCGATCAGCGCGCGTTGAGTCAGTTGCAGCAACCGAAGGCGAAGAAAACGAAGTTTCCGATTCAACAATTGAAACGGAAGAAACACCAACAAACGAAGGAGACGAAGTGGACAACACCGTCACACAAGCGGAAGCCGTTGAGACGGTAGAAGCCGCACAGTCAGTAACCGCAGCC
>JACCDP010167511.1_pt1 | contig 12621 bp, 9 predicted proteins | sample 7445841 | NCBI WGS metagenome assembly JACCDP01 (sample SAMN15323441, study PRJNA562643) | freshwater metagenome | isolation source: river surface water | place: USA:Blue River Watershed | collected 2017-08-17
ATAAAGTTACTTTTTTCTGAGCAAAAAAAAATCTTTTAATATATATCTTTATAGGTATGAAATTTAAATAATTTGAATAATCAATAAATATTCTTTCTTTTATTAAAATTCATTTTGTCTATTCAGATATTATTGGGATTTTAACTTCAAAACATGCCCCTTCTCCAGTAGGTACTATTCGAATTTCTCCCTTATGTTTGTCTATAATTTGTTTACAAATATGTAGACCAAGACCTGATCCTTCTCCTGCATTTTTAGTAGTATAGAATGGTTCAAAAATTTTATCACAAATTTCTGGTGGAATTCCTGATCCACTATCTTTGAAGAAAATACTTATATCTCTTTCAGGTAAATTATTTTTAACAGTTATTTCTATTTTTCCTTTATTTTTCATAGCTTGGATAGAGTTATGAATAAGATTAGTCCAGACTTGATTTAGTTCATCAGGATAACAATAGATTTCAGGTAACTCTTCATCATAATTTTTAGTAATTTCTATACCTTGTTTTAAATAATTTTGGTAAATAACCAAAACAGTTTCAATACCATTTATTAGATTGGCTTTCTGTTTATTTCCGGTATGATCTCTATGTGAATAGCTTTTCAGAGCATAGACAATTTTAGAAGTTTTATCTACAGCTGTTTCAATTGTGTTCGCTTTGATCTTAAGACCACCAAAGTTATATATATATTTTACTATATCCATTGAATTAGGATGACGGAAAAGATCTATATCCTCTGTTTTAATTTCTCGAACTTTAATCTCAACTAGAGCTTGTGCAACCTCATCTGCTCCTATTACTCCAAAGCTTTCTAATTTAGATGAGAGTTCTTTTTTAACTTTCCTTTCTTCTTTAGTGGAAAGTATTTCAGATGAGGTACCTAGGTTACTTATAAAATTACTTAGTTTATTTATATAATTTGTATCTAAATTCAAGAATATAGTGGAGGAATGAATGATTAAATCTTTGAGAGATAACTTAATATTTCCTGCACTAGCTTTAATAGCTCCAATGGGTGTATTGATCTCATGTGCTATACCTGCAATCAACTGTCCTAGGGCTGCCATCTTCTCAGACTGGATGAGTTGGTTTTGAGATGCTTTTAGTTCCTTGTATGCATCTTCTTGGGCTTTTGTTCTTTCAATTACCTTTCTCTCTAAACTTGCTGAGAGTTCTTCTTCTTTGCTGATTGCATCTTTTAATTCAATATTAAGTTTCTGTGAGGTAAGCATTGAATCTTGGAGAGAATCTACCATTGTATTAAAATTATTAGCTAATTCTTCGAATTCATCTTTTGTATTCATTTGAATTCTATTGTTTAAATCACCTGAGGAAATCTTTGATACCACTCCTAGCATTTCATTTATATTCTTACTAAAAGAACGACTGAGTAGGTAAGAGATGGAAATGGATAATAAGAGAGTGAGGGTAGATATGATAAAAATTATATCTTGCAAAGAAGACTTAAATTCTTTCAAAACTCTATCCGAAAACGCAAAAATAATTACTCCTGAGCAGATACCGTTAGATTGTTTAATTGGAGCAATCAAGTTATAGTAATTACCGTAGATAACTGGATTAGGTTTTTCTGGAAAGAATATCTTACAATTTTCTAGACTTTCTCTTGCATGTAACTTAAATTCATCAGTTTCTTCCCAAGCGGTTCCTGGGATGGACGAGGCATCTCCTCTTTTCGAATATGTGTATCGTATATATGGTATTTCATCACTTATATTTTTATCCAAATAATCATTATTTTCTTCATCTATCTTTATGCCATGTATTTCTCCAAACATTGGTTGGACAGTAGGGATATTTAATATTAGCGTGCCATTGATATAAATTTTTCCTATTTCCCCTTGCTCTATAGTTACATTACTTTTTAAATCTAAAAAATTTACTGTGAATGAACTATTATACTCCATATCATTCCATTTGATCACTAATAATTCTTTTTTATTCCTATATACCTCAAATCCAAAGTATTTAGATTCTATCCATATAGTATCATATTCAGTAATACTTGGATCAATAGCATAAATAAATTGATTATCTTTTTTATTATAGTTTAGAGAATAGATCCATGTTACAAACTTTTCTCTTTTGGAGAGTTCTACGAAAAAATTTAATAATTTATCATATTCAGGAGTTTCAGATGAATTTTTATATGTAAACTTAGAATGTATGTCTCCATCAATTAGTTCTGAAATATTTAAGATTAAGTTTTTTTTATCTTCAAGAAACATTTGTAAATATATTTCAGAAGATACTTTTGACACTGTTATCCCTAGAACAGAACAGGCAAGTACTGTAAGAAGTATATTGCTAATAAAGAGCTTAGTTTGAAAACGTAAACGAGGTATTAAGTTTATCAACTATTCTAATATCTTATATTTTATACATTTTATCTATTTCAGTAGAGTAATTATCTGTAACAATATTTCTTTTTACTTTTAATGTCCGTGTCATTTCAGTATCTGGATCAAATTGTCTAGATGAGATATGAAAGCAATTCCCCGGAATTTGTTCAAATGATTTAAACCCATTTTTTTGAGAGATAAGAATTTGGATCTCACTTTTGAATAAGGAACGAACTTTTGTGTCACTATTCCAAGCTTTAGTATCATCCGTAATACCTGATAAATTCGATTTTACTTTTTCAAAGTTAGGAACTATGATAACTCCCAGGGTTTTTCTCTCATTGCCCACAACCAAGACCTGATCGATATACTGAGACTCTAACAGCTTATCTTCAATGGGGAGGGGTTCAATATTTTCTCCACCAGTGAGTACAAGGGTATCTTTAGATCTTCCGGAAAAAATCAATTCTCCTTTCCAGTTGACTGTCATCAAATCCCCAGTATTAAAAAACCCATCTGTATCAAACACCTCTTTGTTGAGTTCTGGTCGTTTGTAGTATCCTTTAAGGATTTGGTCACTCTTAATCCAAAGTGTACCTTTTTTCCCTATATAATTAGGAATCTCAATTCCTTTATCATCTTTTAATTTAATCTGATATCCAGAGATAGGTGTTCCTAATGTTCCAGGCATTGGAAATTCGGGATTCCTCACTGCCACAACAGCAGAAGTCTCTGTCATACCATAACCCTCCAAAACTCGCAATCCTATAGAGGTTAAAAATTTGTCTACAACTGAAGGAAGAGCACTTCCAGCAGAGACTGAAATACGTAATTGCCCACCTAAGGCTTGGTGGATAGGTGCAAAAATCAAATCAGCTAAGAGTTTCAGTGGAAATAAAAAAATGAGTGAAATACCTGATGCTATTTTTATAGATATAACAGAAAGCTGTGATCTTTCTTCGATGTGATGGTCATAGCCATAAAATTTAGATTTTTGGTTAGCCCATTCTGCTCCAATCTCCATTGCCATTTTAAAAATTGTTTGTTTGATGGGAGATTCTTTTGAAATTTTAGCCATGATACCATTGTAGAGAGATTCCCAAATTCTAGGGACACTGGGAAATACAGTGGGATGGAATAGGGCTAAGTCTTCTTTTAAAACCTTTGCATCGGTAACCACAAAGTCAAGACCAGTTGCTACAATAGCATATTCCAATGCCCTTTCAAATGCATGCCAGGGAGGTAGTAAGCTAATTCCAGAGTCATCTGGTCCCAAGTGCATTCTCTCAACGGTGTGACTGATTGCTGTAATCCATCCTGTTTGGTTTAGCATTACACCCTTTGGGGCTCCTGTTGTTCCGCTTGTATAGATTAGAGTAGCTAGTTCATTTGGGTTCACAGAATCCACTCTCTTTTGAACAGATTCTGGATCTCTCTTCCTGAGTTCTTTTCCAAGCTCCATCAATTCACCCACACTGCCTGGGGCATAACTAAGTTCAGAGTTGTCATCTTCTAGAACATAGATATTTTTTATAGTGGGGATCTTTTCAGATATTGATTCTAGTCGCTTTTTATCTTTTTCTTTTTGAACAATTGCTATGGTGCATTCTGAGTGGTTGACAATATAAAGGATATCATCAATGGTAACATCGGTTCCTCTAGGTACAGTCACACACCCTGCGGAGAGGATAGACATATCAACTACAATCCAATTTGGACTGGAATCACAAAAAAAAGCTATCTTTTCACCAAACTCTATTTTTTTAGCTATAAAACCAGCTATGGTATTATCAATGAGATCTTTGATTTGTGAGAAAGTTCTTCCTTCTAAGACATTTCCTTTTCTTCTTCGAAATGTAATTTTGGTAGGAAATTGTGAGGCTGTTTTTTCAATCAGTTGATAAATTCTTTCTGCCATAGTATCTTACTTGCTCCTAAGCCAAGCAAGGAATGATACTATGATCTATTAAAAATAATGCAAGTATTTCTTAAAAAAATGAAAATATTACAATTTTAAAAAAATTGATCATTTGGCTCTATTATGGAAAGGGGATTGTTAGATGTGGAAAGTGAGCTCCAATTCTGTTTCCAGAACTCAGGGTTTTGTATGTCAGAAATTGAAACCTCCCTTGCTTCTCCTGTTAAATCAGACCTTAGATAGGCTTTGGACTTTTTTTTTGAAAGGGAAGTCCCAGTAAAATGACGTAATCCCTCTCCTAAATATGTCCAATGGGAACCTTGGAAGTGCTTCCAATCTATTTTGTTTTTCAAGTCCAATAAGGTTTTTGGAAGCTCTGCTCAAAAAGCTTCTTTGCAGATTCTGTGGGGAAGAGCACTATTTCTCTCGAAGATAATTTATCTAGAATAGATTCGGAAATAGTGTTAGCTTCATCAAATGCTTTTGCATACTGATCAAAGAATTTTTTAAGGGATTCAGAGTCTCCAAGAGCATTCTCAGGGAGTTTAGATTTTATGCCTCCAGGACAACTAACAGATGTTTTTACACCTGTTCCAATGAGTTCCCATGCTAGCGACCTTACAAATCCCACCAGTGCAAATTTAGAAGATGTATAGATGCTCATATTTTTTACTGCGGGAACAAGACCTGCAATGGCAGACACAACATGAAGTATACCTGTATTTCTTTCTAAGAAGTAAGGTAAAAAATATTTTACTGTTTCAACAACCCCAAAAAGATCAACTTGGTATGTATGACGAATATCATCAGGATCAGATTTATGCAAAGGATTATAAAAAGCAGTTCCAGAGGATACTATCAATAGATCAGGAATTCCAAACTGATCGCGTACTACGTCAAGTGAAGCATGAATTTCTTTGGTAGGTGAATCTAGATCAAGATGAAATTCTGTATCATGTGATGAGGATTTACTTTTATGAAATGTACTTGCTACTTTATAATTTCTTTTAACTAAACTTGAGACAAAGGCTGCCCCAAGGGTTCCATTTCCACCGATCACTAATGCACTGAGTTGATTTTCCATGAAGAACATATCCAATCAATATAGGAAACATACAAGATTTTTTTGCTATAAAAAGAAAAAGTAGATTTATAACAAAAAGTCTTACTTTTAAAACCAAGAAGGTTTAAAATGTTCTTTCATAAATTTTAAATAAATTTTTCGATCACAAATATTATATGATATCATTGGACGTTATAGTATTTCTAGGTATTCTAATCTTTTCAGTTTTACTAGGCATAAGAGGCTCCCAAAATGTGAAAACGGAAGTTTCCTACCTTTTGGCAGACCGAAAGACTGGTTTTTTTGCTTTGGTTTCTACTCTGGTGATGACGGAATTCAATCCCTCTACACTGGTTGGATTTTCTTCTGTAGGATATTTTACAGGAGTGTGGGGATTGAGCTTGCCATTTGTATTTTTGGTAGGCTTGCTTTTTTATACATTTACGGTAGCTAAAAAATGGAAGCGTTTGGATGCATCGAGTGTTGCAGAATTATTTACGCTCAGGTATGGAGAAGGGTTTGGAAAACTAGCAAGCACATTTCTCCTAGTTGCACTTTTCGGCTTTAGTGCTAACTACATCAAGTCAATGCAAATTCTATTTAAACCTTGGATGAGTAATTTCTCAGATTTCCAAATCTCCTTTATCATAGTTCTTTTGGTAGCATTCATGACCCTCAGAGGAGGATTGGTAGCTATCATAAAAACAGATATATTGTCATTTATAGCAACTCTTATCTTTATACCTATGTTGTACATTTTTTCGATCCCAGAAAAGTCAATCCACAATGTAATTTCCCTACAAGAAGGACAATCAGCACTCCCACCTAATTTTGTTCTCTCACTCATAATGCTAACAATGTTTACATATATTGCAGCACCTTGGTATGGTCAGAAAATATTTTCAGCTAAATCTGAAAGTATAGCTTTCTATGCTGTAGGAGCTGCATCTTTACTTGTATTTCTTTTATACTCATTTCCCATCCTAGCAGTGTACAATTTAAAATTGGAGGGAATTATATTTGATAACAGCGAGAGTGGAGTCCCCTATATCATAAAAAACCTATTTCCAAGAGGATTAAAAGGATTTGGGTTTATTGTAATTTTTTTAGCAGGTACTACAACTCTATCTGGAGTATGGAGTGCAATGGTAACTATGATCCTTTCTGATCTACTAAATAAAAAAATAGATCATATTTTAACTCCTAAAAGAAGTATTTATCTTACTCTGGTAATAATAGGTATATCATTAGGTATCTCTGAAATTTTTATAGATAGAATATTAGATAAACTTATACTTGCAAATATTCCTATAGCAGCACTCTCATTTGGTTTGTTGGGAGCATTTTATTATCAAAAAACATCTAGGGTAGGGGTTATAGCCTCTATGCTATTTGGTTTTATTTGGGGTATTTTTTGTTATGTATATTTTGGGGTTGCGGGAAATTATACATTCTATTGGGGTGTGATTGGAATACCTATTATATTTATAGTGGGAGTTACATTTTCACTTTTTTTCCCTCCTTCTCTAGAAGAGAAACAGTTTATAAGTAATTTTAATAAGCGAATGGATTCAAATTAGTATTTGTGCAAAACTTTAAATGAATTAAAAAAAGATAATTTTCCAAAGAAAAAAAAGAACCAATGAAAATGAAAGGGAAATTTACTTTACATAAAAAAAATGAATAAATAGTTGTACATACTCAGCTATAAAAATTAGGAGAGGGTATGAATCCAAAAGAAACAAGAACATTAGAAACTCTGAATATAAAGATTTATGCAGACGGTGCAGATAAAAAAGAAATCTTAGATCTTTATAAAAATCCATTTATCAGTGGATTTACTACAAACCCTTCCCTAATGAAGAAAGCAGGAGTTAAAGATTATACTTCTTTTGCTAAAGAAATTCTCACTGAGATCAAAGATAGAGATATCTCGTTTGAACTCTTTGCAGATGATTTCGAGAATATGAAGAGACAGGCATTGCTCATCAATTCTTGGGGTAAAAATGTCTATGTTAAAATCCCTGTGATGAATTCCAAGGGTGAACCCACATACAAACTAATTTCAGAGTTATCAGGGGAAGGTGTAAAGCTAAATATAACTGCTATTTATACTAAAGAACAAACAAGGGATGTGGTTCTAGCTTTGAGAGATTCCACACCAGCAGTTATTTCTGTATTTGCAGGACGTTTGGCAGATGTAGGAACGGACCCTGTTCCATGTATCATAGCATCCTCTACACTGGTGTCGATGCGAGAAAATACAGAGCTATTATGGGCATCTACACGTGAAGTTTATAATATATACCAAGCTAATGATCTGGGATGCCATATTATTACGGCACCAAAAGATGTTTTGAATAAGTTGGGCGGAATTGGAAAAACTTCTCCTATGCAGCAGTCTCTTGATACTGTTAAAACTTTCTTAGAAGATGCTAAAAATGCAGGTTTTAATTTATAAGTTTTTATACTATATCAACGGTTACTAAAGTGATGTCATCCTCAAAGTCCCTGGTAAATCCAACCCATTCTTTGATATGATAACCTAGGAAATATGTTAAACCCTCTGCACTGAGAGAAGTATTTTTCGTCAATGCTTCTTCTAAATGGTCATAGTCAAACATTACATGTTTATCATTAAATGCTTCAATAAGTCCATCTGTATAGATTAGTATTCTATCCCCAATCTCAATAGGAAATGAATATTCTCTCAGTTTAATATCATCAAACCAACCTAAAAATTGACCTTTGGGTTCAAGATAAATAATTCTTTGTTCACTTCTTCTTTGTACCAAGATAGCAGGATGACCAGCACTTGAATAGGTGAGAGTTTTTTCTCGTAGATCAATATGGGCATAGACAGCAGTTACAAATTTTTTCCCCAAATTGCCCAAGAGTGAACGATTCATCTTTAGCAAAGCTTCTCTGGGTTGGTTGTAGAGGTCTGCTGTTGAAGAAAAGGATACTTTCAACATAGAAGCTATCAACGCAGCTGCTGCACCATGACCTGATACATCTGCCACAAGACAAGAAAATGATTTATCATCTTTCACATAAAAATCATAAAAATCTCCACCAATTTCTTTCATTGGTAAGTAGTACGTACCTATGTCACAACCTTTTATCTTAGGAGGTTTTTCTGGGAGAAGTGAAAGTTGAATTTTCTTAGCCATATCAAGTTCTCGTCTCATTCCTGAGATCTCTAGGCTAATTTGGTCTTTCTCTTTCTGTATACGTTTGGTTTTAGAAAGTATTGCAAATACAATAAAAATCATTTGGAGAATAGATCCTATCATGGAGGCATATTCCCTAATAAAATTATTTTTTGTGGCTATAGAAGATGCCATAACACCTATAATTAAAAAGCCCCATGCCATGATGAAATACTTTGCAGGTTTAAATCCCTTTCCATAGACATGTATACTTGCAATGAATACAGTGATTGTATAAAGAAATCCTACTGCTAGCGCAATGTAAAAAGTATTTTCATTGAATATGTAAGGCATTGGTAAAAATAGTAGTATGATATAAGCCATGTAATGACTTATTTTATCTAAAGTTGTATTGTACATTTTTAGATTTAAGAAATGTCTAAAAAATAGCGTTGCGAACATAAATGATATTACATGCGAAGAGTACCATATACTTATATTCCAATTGGGATGTTCTGGATATATAAAATAGATACCTAGTAAAACTCTAGAAAATTGAAAAATAGCATCTGAAATTAGAAAAAATAAATAGAAGAGATAGGTGGTATCTTTTATATAAAATAAAATTGAGATACATAGTACTCCCATAAATATCACACATCCAAAAAAGATACCGATAAAAAAGTTATGTTTAATGAGATGGTCAAAGATTCCATTTGTATTATATAAATTTATATAAAAAGCAGTGAAAATCTCTGCTTTCAAGGATATATAAACAGAAACTTTTTCATTTTTTCTAACTTCTAGGGGAAAAATTGAGTCCACACTTTTAATTACTTTATGTGATAGTGGTTCACGTATTCCACTATTGTACTTCATAATTTCATTTTTATTGAAGACAATATAGCAAGTAACAGAATCTAAAACAAATTCCTTTAGTCTAATGAAAACTTCACGATCTGTATTTGTGTTATTTAAAATATCAAATCGAATCCATAAATAATCTCCTGGTTCTTTGTATAGAACCATATCATTTCTACCAGCTTTATCCCAATCTATATCTTGAGATTTTAATATTTCTTGTATATCATTTGAATTATTAAATTTTTCTGAGATCTCCATTTCTGGTATAATATTTATAGTATCTCCTGAACTTAAATTTACAAGTGGCGTTGAGTACAAACCCAACGGACTTAATATTATAAAAAAAGATATTAGAAATATTAGAAACTTAGTAGGCATTTAATGTATGTTTTTTAGACGAATTGGACCATCTGGATATTCATTATTTTTTCCAGAAATTCTTTTTACATCCCAAGAATCCATGATGCTAGAGTCATTTATATGGAGAGCTGGTCTAAGTGTTAAAATATGACCTTTAGATGAATAGGCAGATCTCCTACCATAAAATCTTCCTTTCACCTCTTCTGGTAGAGCATTCTTATTTTTATCACCTAGCATTCCAAATCCTACTGAAATTTCAGTGGAGAGCTTTAGCATTTCTTCAGGATTAACAGATATTGTGTGATCGGGGCCTGGCAATGATTTATCAAGTGTGAAATGTTTTTCTACTACTGTTGCGCCTAGGGCAATTGAGATCACCGCTGCTAAAGAACCTGCAGAATGGTCTGAAAACCCAATGGGGATGGTGTATAGATTTTTATAGGTACTTATAATATTTAAGTTTAATTTATCTACAGGTGTTGGGTAAAGGGATACACAATGCATGAGACAGAGGTTTTGAACGCCCATTCCTTCGAGAAATTCTATGGCTCTTGTAACTTCAAAAAAATCTGCAGCACCTGAGGATAGAAAAATGGGTAAACCAGTAGAGGCTACCTTCTCTAGTAAGGGATAATTAACTATATCTCCTGAAGCAATCTTTAGAACAGGTACTTCTAGTGATACTAAAAGGTCAACGGAAGATTCACATAGAGGAGTTGAAAAAAAGAGAAGTCCTTCCTCTTGTGCAGTTTTTTGAAATTTACGATGTAAACTTTCAGAGAGTTCATATTGTTTAAAAATATCAAATAAAAATTTTGATTCAGAATTTGAGGGATCTACAAATTCTTCTGTGGTATAGGATTGAAACTTAACCGCATGCACACCTGATTTCTTTGCTGCTTGGATGGTCCGTTTTCCAATTTCCTCATCATTGTTATGATTCAAACCAATCTCTGCTACAAGGAAGGGTTTAGAATTTCTGGAAATAGAGTGTGATTCAATAGAAAAAGAAGAGTTCATAGGCGTTTCTCCTTATGTCATATTTCTAAAAAGCACTTTTGGAGCTACTCGAATTCAGTAATAGAAGGGTGAATTATCTCATATCCTTAGAATTTCAAATTGAGAAGTTTTTCTAAATAAGAATTTGTGAGATAACTAAAAACCCTATATTATCTTTATAAATGATCAATCACTCCTTGACAATTGCAACTTCTTTGAAGCCTTCCCTTGTATCTGGTAGTTCGATAGCGGCAGCTAGGTTTGAAATGATACGATCTGGGACTGGATCAGATTTTTTTCTGTTTCTTTCCATACATACTTGTACGGGAGTATTCATAAATACAACTCCAATAGTTTTTTTCATCTGGGAAGCTAGCTGAATATATGATTTTCTGGATGCAACTGAGACTGATGTATTGTCTACAAGGATTTTTTGATCGTTTTGGAGTAAATTTTCTAAGAGCTTTCGTTCAATTTGTTTTACAAGCCCCTCATCAACGGATGAGAATTCTTTCTCGGACCATACATCTTCAAAATTTGTCATTTCATAAAGGTGTCTTCGTATTTCTTTACGATTTATTCTTTTAAAATCTTGTGCTTTAAAGTGAGTTTTTGCAAATTGAGACTTTCCACAAGCAGGTAAGCCACATATTAGTACGATATCCAAATAAAATAAATCTTCTAAATCTAACATTACAATTCTCCAGATGCAATTAATGCTTTCTATCCAAGTATAAATTATTCCTATTTTATTGCTACATTAAAATGGAGCTTTCCCTTTAGAATAAACACTCAAAAAAAATAATTATAGGAAGTGAAAATTTCTTTGTTCTACAAGACGATGTTAATAAATTATTATATCATCTAATTACATATATTAGGCATATCCTTAGTATCTTTTTCTGTTCCAAGCCAAATTATAGCATATCTTTTGCTTACGGCAATTCCCATGGCTCTCCAGTGTAAATTTTTCCAATCATTCTTATTTGAAAGAAAGTCGTTTAATTCCGGATTGCCCTTCCAATTTTTTATAGCTCTATCTGGTATTGATACTTTATCCTCATGCTCGAAGTAGAGTAGTTCAAAAGAGTTTTCTTTGTAATCAGTTAATTCTTTTGCTTTATAAAATGAACACTCCATACTAATTAAATTATTAGTATGACAACATGGTTTCCATGGACCATTTTTAGACCAACTATGATAGCTACAACCAATAGCTGGGGGATTCTCTTCTAAATCTTTTAAATGGATTTTAGCTAGAGTAGTAAGGGAAGAAGAAAGAGATATTGGGTTCAGATTTTGGGAAAGTCTATATTGAGTAATAATTTTTAATAGTTTTGTTTCTTCTGGATTTAGACAAAGAGTCAATAAAGAATTATCATTCGAATTTATATCTCTTTTTACAATTTGCCAGGGTTTCCATTTTGTTTTTTCAGATTCTGTAGTCCAATAAGACTGACCTCCCTTAGAGGGTAAATTGTACAACAGTTTCTTATTCATATCCAAAAGAAGTACCCAATCTTTATCTCTTCCTCCTTCATTTAAAACTCTACTTTGATTTCCTTTTATTTCTTCCCAGATACCATCTACTCTTTGCAGCTTTCCCCCTGGAAATGTAAAAGAGTCCGTAACTTCATTCCCTATTATATTAATATTTATAAAAATATAAAAAAATAATATTAATGATGAAAGTGAAGTACCTATCTTTCTCCTCAGACAGGCTGAAAAAAGCCTAGGATTTTTGGGAGGAAAATTACAAAATCTGATTTTTTGCAGGAACGCCATTAATTGAATCATTGTATAGATACTAATTTAACTTATGATTTGAATAAATCTTTTAGTGCATCTTTTGCTTGTGCTTTTTTATAATCATCTCTTTCAATCAGTGTTAAATTGATATTAT
>JACCDP010256925.1_pt1 | contig 12619 bp, 13 predicted proteins | sample 7445841 | NCBI WGS metagenome assembly JACCDP01 (sample SAMN15323441, study PRJNA562643) | freshwater metagenome | isolation source: river surface water | place: USA:Blue River Watershed | collected 2017-08-17
ATTAAAATTTTGTATAAAATATATATACGCTATAATTAGGATTTACATCATCAAAATTTGTGAGGATACTTAATCCCTTAACAAAACCAGAGGAATATTCTTTCAATAGTTCGGAAGAAACAGGTTGCATTGATAAGCTATCACTATTGGATGTAACCACTATTGTTTCGCTAAGAATATAAGAGCCATTTTTAAAGGAGTTTAGGTAAGCCTTGGCTTTTACATTTGCGATCGTATTTAATATTTGTTGGGTGTTATTTTTCTTTTCTAACTTAACCGCAATAATTAAAAACTTATCATTGTCTGTTTCTATAATTTTGACACCGTCAAATTTTTCAATTGCATACACCCTTTTTGCATAATTTGATAAATTAGCTTGAATGCTAGAGAAATCCTGAGCATATATAACAGTTGTAGACAGTAAAAGCGCAGTTATTAAAAAAATTCTAAGCATTGTTTACCAAATTAAGGTATCGTATATTCTAACAGTATAATACGGATAGCTGTAGCTTGCAGTATAGTTACTTGTTGAGTAATTATTGGTGATATAAGTTCCACTTGCATATGCAATAGCGATTTGCTTTGCTGCTTCTATTTGACTTTTTTCAATTTCCATTTTATACTTCTCTTTTTCAAGAGCGTCTTTTTTTTCTTGCTGCTTGTCTAACCAGTCTCTTGTAATATTATTATCAATTTTTTTATTGATTTCTGCAATAAAATTATCCATTTCAGCAAATGCCGCAGATCCGGGATTTACTTTACTTAGGTGTTCTGATATTGACGAAAGTGAACTGGCTGTTTGTGAAGCGGCCCATACTAATTTAGCTTTTTTAAATGCCGCGCTACTTTCGGCATTAATTTTATCATTATATACAGTCTTTATTAAAGCAAGCGCTTCTTGATAGCAAGCGCCAGATCCATCTGGAATACTGTACAGATTAAAAATTGCTTCATCATATTTTTGTTCAGATAACTTAGCTTTCGCTCTAGCAATGATTGTTGGGCACTGGCTAACAATATAATTATTTATTTTCTCTACGCCTGAACTGATAAATGTTTTAAATTTTTCATCCTTGGGATTAATTGAACGTAGTGCTTCAAAAATAGCACTCTCTTCGGAAGTCCCATAGCCCTTTACAGGAATGATTTGGCTTGAAAAAATAGTTTTCTCAAAAGCATCTCCAACATATAAGTACACATCTGCGTAAACTGTATACCCTGTAACACTTCCAGGAATTACATTCTTTTTATTGATGATTACTTTTGAATATAAAAGAAATCTTGGATTAGAAAGATTCTCTCCGCCAATTCCAAGATTAGATGTGATAGCATTAATTTTATTAGATAATAGAGATATGGCGTCTTCTGTAAGACCAGATTTTTTAGTATTAATATAAGTATTTAAAGGAAATAGTTTCGTCTCTTTATTCTGAGCAGGAACTATTAGACTAGAAAAACAAGCAAATACTAATAAGAAAATATATTTCATAAATTTTTATTTATCGCCCAAAATTAAAGTGGCTTCTCCTACACCTGTTGAAATGATTTTAGAAGGAATAGAATAAGGAGCTTCCTTTAAAAAGTTTTGAAGGTTTCTAATGAAAGACCTAGCATCTACGCCCCTATTTTTACTATCTAATACCGGAATCTTAACTTCCTCAAGATTCATTAAGTTCTCAGTTGAAGTTGCTACGTTATATTTAGACTTTACAGTGTTTGTTTGTAGCCATTCTTCAATGATTTCATTTAAGGCTTTATTCTGAAAATCGGAATCCAAATTTTTACCCCAATCCTTAAACACTTTTATCTGTAATTTAACCTCTCTTCCATTTTCAAAAAGATTATTGAAATGATCTTGTAGTTGATTTGAAAATAATTCGATGTTATTTTGAATAGACAACGCCAATAATTCGGGCGTGCTTTGTAACGGACTAAATTCTTTAACGCCAGTAGAAGCTGCTATTCGCTTATTGGAATAAGAATCGATTGCTTCGAGTGTAAACTTAGCTTCCTTATTTCCAACTGGATTTTTATTAATTTGCCACCATATTTGAATCAGCACATCGGACTTACTAACAGATAAGATTCTGTCCAACATACTTACATTAAGTTCATTATTGCCTGCTCCATTTGAGGTTGCTTGATCAATTGCGCTTTGCCTCTCTAAATTCTTCATTTCATTTTCAGCATCTTTTAATGGAAATCCTTTTTCAATCATTAAAGATCCGATTTTACTAATCACCTGTCCAATTTCCTGGTCTTCTTGGAATGCTTTTTTATAATCTGGTGATTTGATAATATTACCCTGATTATTTATTTCCTTATAAAAATATCGCTGTATGCACCAATTGTCGCTCGGAAAAATCATCAAAGTAGGCTTTTTCACCTGCGCACTTATATGATATGTACACAACGTACATACTAACAATAAACAAATTTTATAAAATCTAGAAGCCATTATCCAATAGTTTAATTATTTTCTGATTTTGCATTTCCTTGATAAGATTGTCCCTTAGTATAATTATGTTAGTTGCAAACTTTTTCTTTCTTCTATATATTTCAGCATACTCAACTAGATCATCCTGTGTGTATTCGATAAAATTCAAATAGCGACCATTTGGTTTGAAAAAATTATCAAAATAATTTTTATTTTCTTTTTCTATATCCAAGTTTCTTATAATTGGATACAATTTTATATCTGATGTAAACCCTCTAAATAGTGCGGTTTTAATAGCATCTACTTTGGCGTTTTCTAAACATTGTTTTTCATTTTTACAATATGTAAAAATGGTACAATAAACTTTTCCGTTCTCTGATTTGATAAAGTCAACTTCGTATTCATTACTATATTTTTTTTGCGAAAAACTAGTAACAACAATAAAAAAGCTTAGTATAAATAATATTGTATATTTCATATGGGGTAATAAAAAAATCGGGAAATAAAAATTATTTCCCGATTTTAAGAATTATGAATATTACATAATTGGTTTAATAAACAATTTTCCACCGTTTATTGTAAAGCCATATAGCTTACCATGTAATTTTAATACATTTTGAGAAGCTTCAACTTCATCCTTAGAAACTACAAGCTCTAATCTGCCATCTTTATTAAATGCAATATATACATCTTGGATTTTAGTACCATATTCTTTGTCGCCAGTTGCGCCAATTGAATTTTCATTTTGGTCATTTAAAATCACATGCACTTTTCTGTACTTGTACAATACAACAGAATAGCCATCTGCTTGAGTAGAAATGATATCAAATGGTTTTTTACCCAATTTAGCATACACTTCTTGTTTTGTCATGCCAGCAGTTAAATCTGCTAAATCATCAACATTAACAAAACTTACTAACTTAACTGGATTAGGTTTTGCATTTTCAACAACAGGCATAACAATTTCTCTGTTTACCTCTACTGATAAGTTTACATCTTTAGCTGCAACAGTAACTTGTTGTGTTTCTTGTGCTACTGGTGTTAAAGATTTAACCACTTTTTTTGGGCCTCCGCAAGAAATTAAAAAAACCGCGAACGCTGAAGCTAGGATAAGCTTGTTTGTTTTCATAAGAAATTTTTTTTGTTTATAATTTAATTATTTGGGGGATGCTTTGTTAAAAGTATGATATTTATTTTGAATATCAATATTAATATATATTTAATTTTTACCTTTTGATAGTATACTTTTCAATCCGCTTCATTTCATCAATTGTAACCCAATCATTATAGGTAAAGCTGATCTTTGAGTTGGTATAACCCGTACATTTTGAAGTAAGTATAAAAAAGGGCGTCTCCATATTAATCTTGTTGTCATATTCAAATTTCTGTGAATACAAGAGAGAATCGGTTATTTCAATGCATGAGGAAATCGTGTATTTCTTAATAATTGCATCCGCTAAAACTTGTTCATCCCCCTTATCGCATTTATATGAAAACTTACCAATTGATAGTGGTTGAATATATGTGCTAAAAAACTTATATGACTCCCAAGATTGATCACTTAAATAATATAAAAAATTAAAGTTATCGCCAATTCTGGAATAAGGTCTAAACTCTTTTTTATCGTTCCTAACAATCGCATGCGTTTGAAGGTACTCTTCAATTAATTTGACAAAATTTAGAACAGTTTTTTGCGCGTCTTTACTTCTCAAAAATTTATAACAAGTTCTTTCGTTGGATTGAATAAAAATGGGAAAGTATTCCAAATTGCTTCTTTTATAATCTGGCAATTCTGATTCTCTAATTCCAATTTCGTTTATTAAGTCTATTAACACGTTTAGAATTGAATTATAATTTTTGTTTAAAACAAATTCGCAATTTATTTTAATTAAGAAGTTTTCAGAATTAGAGGCTTTTAATGGTTCATTTGTTTTAATCGTGTAATCAAAAATTGTGGGAATCTCTTTTTTAAACGTCTCTAAAAAATTATTCAGCACCTTAATTTCATTTTCTTTATTTTTTAATTTAGTTCCTAAATTATCAGAGAACATACTTCCTTGAACATAAGATTCAATCCCTATTGTATTACAAAAGGCAACTAAATTTTGAAGATTTGCTGAAACTTTTATAGTAATTATATAACCTAATTCTGTTTTATCTGTTTTTATAATTTCATAATTGGTGATTTTACCATTTGTAATACTAATCACATTGCTCATCGCAACACTATCATTAGTGATAACGGTTTTAGTAGATATAAAGGTTCCAAAAATTTGATCCATTGCATTAATCTTGGCATTATACAATGCATCGGCTTGATTCGCTCCTGTTCCAAATGCTACAACAGTTTCTACCTGATTCGCTTGAGCGTTTGTATGAAAACAAATACCAATATAAAATAATACAAATAATAATTTTCTCATTAGGTTCTATACAATTAGTGCGTGAAGATTATTTAATAACAAAAGGTATACTTTGAAAAGATTCTCCAGTTGCTTTTATAAATGCTTCACTAGGATTATTTTGTAATGTAATTTTTGCTGATGATCTATTCGCCCAAAAAAATTCACCATTGGCTTTCTCATATAATCGTAAACCAATAGCAATTTCATCAGAAGCAGCATTACTAAATCTGGTTAATGCATTAAGCGCCGCTTGTCCTAGTGCAGATCTTAAATGCTCCATTGTAATATCAACAAACATTACTGCGTCTACCCCTAACATAAAGCAAATGGTATTTTTTGGTGTCTTATTCAAAAGTTCTAAATTGAGCAAGCCTTTTTGACTTAATATTCTATTGGTTTCATCCGGATTTTGTACTGCAGCAGATAATGTTTTTTTAACAAGACCATCAAAATATGCTTTTTGAACACTAGAAGAAATTTTCGTTAACATAACCTGATATTTTTGCAAAGAATCTGGGTCAATTTTTTTTGCAAAATAAGCAGAGCTTACAGGCAGGATTGCAATTTTTTTAGTTCTATTCAAAATATCATAGGTATCCTTTCTTTCAAAACTTTCCCACAAAGATTCTTTTCCAAAAGCATCTTCTTTAGGTGGACTAGGCATTTTTTGAGCATGTACACTTAGTGTAATAATTAACAATAAAAGAGTGGTAATTTTTTTCATTTCTTTTTGTTTGATATTTAAGAATTATTTCTTTTTTATATATAAAATATTCAAATGTAAATTACTAGAAATATTTGAGAATCCTCCTCCTAGGTTCCGGGTTAAATTTTCATAAAAACAGGCCTAATGATTAGTCTTAGAAGAAATAATCAACGATATAAATGATATAATATATTGATTATCAATGATATAAAAAATTTAATAAGGCAAAAGCCCCATAAAAAAGGATTCATGCTTTCAGATGCATTGACCCTAATTGTTTGGAGAAGATCTAACAGAAAATCTGTACATTGAAACTATCAAACACTATTCTTATGAAAAAAATCTTATTCTGTATTAGCTTTTTTGCCTGCACTACAATTACAACAACTACTAATGCGCAGGATACTGCTAGCATTTACAGGAAGCTAGATTCTATTGCAGTAATAGATCAAAAAGTAATGATGCCAATGCGAGATGGTATACGCTTAGCAACAGACATTTACCGTCCAAAGGGAGATGGTAAACATCCGATTGTTTTTTCTCGTACGCCGTATAATTTCAATACTTGGGTGGATGGAAAAATGACCACCCGGACATTAGAAGATGCTTACCAAGCAGTAAGCCGTGGGTATGTTTATGTCGTACAAAATGAACGAGGTCGGTTTTTTTCAGAAGGCGAATGGGATATCTTAGGTACCCCCATCACAGATGGATATGATGCACTTGAATGGATGAGTAAACAATCATGGAGCAACGGTAAAGTTGGATTAATTGGCTGTTCTTCTACTGCCGAATGGCAAATGGCTGTTGCTTCTCAAAACCATCCTGCGCTAGCTGCTATGGTGGCGCAAGGTTTTGGAGCAGGTGTTGGTAGAGTTGGTAAATTTATGGAACAGGGTAACTGGTATAGAGGTGGTGCTCAGCAAATGTTATTTACCCCATGGCTTTATGGTACTCAGCACGATCTCATGGCGCCAAAGCTTCCAGCTGGTATTCAACAAAAAGATTTACAAAGGATTCAAAAGTTTTATGACATGGCACCAGAAATGCCAAAAGTAGATTGGGCGCAGGGATTGAATCATTTACCTGTACTAGACATCATAAAAAATGCGCAAGGAGCAAATGGTATTTACGAAAAAATGGCTGTCAGAAAACCAAACGATCCAGCTTGGTTTAAGGGTGGACTCTATCACGACAATATGCCACTGGAAGTGCCTGCTTACTGGTTTGTAAGTTGGTACGATGTATCATCTGCACCTAACATAGCGCTCTTTAATCATGTTCGAAATGCAGCAAAATCAAAAGCAGTAGCAGATAATCAATACCTTGTTATTGCTCCAGTTTTACATTGCTCATACAAGCGTGCAACAGAAAATACGATAGTAGGTGAAAGAAGTGTGGGCGATGCCAGGTTAAACTACGATGACTTAACATGGGGTTGGTTTGATATGCTATTAAAAGGCCAGCAAAACAACTTCAAAACCACGCAGCCCCGCGTTCGTTATTATACAATGGGGGCAAATAAATGGCAGCAGGCAGAAAGTTTTCCTTTACCAAATACCGAAGTAAAAAATTTCTATTTATCCAGTGCAGGAAAAGCGAATACCCGAAATGGTGATGGTGCCTTAACATTAACAGTTCCGACAAAAGATATACCAGATGCATTTACCTACGATCCAATGAATCCTGTAAGTTCATATGGAGGTAATGTTTGCTGCACTGGCAATGCAGTTCAAGGTGGTAGCTTTGATCAATCAAATATGGAATTAAGAAATGACATTTTAGTATACACTTCTGACGAATTAGTAAATGGAGTTGAGATAACAGGCTTTATTGAGTCAACGCTTTTTGTTTCTTCAACCGGACCAGATACCGATGTAACCATTAAATTAATTGACGTGTACCCAGATGGTAAAGCGTATAATTTAGATGAAACCATTCAGCGCCTCCGTTATAGAGAGGGATATGATAAAGAAGTATTTATGGAGAAAGGCAAAGTATATAAGGTAGATTTAACGCCTATGGTTACTAGTAACTATTTTGCACCAGGCCATAAAATTCGCATCGAAGTATCTAGTAGTAATTTTCCTAGATTTGATCGTAACCTCAATACCGGAGGCAATAATTATGATGAGTCAAAAGGAATTGTAGTTGAAAATAAAATTCACCATTCAAAACAATATCCTTCTGTGATCAAATTACCTTTTATCAAAAACTAAATTATTGTAAGCTAGCCGCTGGAAGCGTAAAACCCATACTTTCTGCACACCAAAAAACATTAACAATATAGTACCTGCTTTGATCGTAGAACAATTGAATACTATTGATTCCCCTATTCGTGATAGGTCCGTTTTTTGATTCACGCGTTTCATAGGTACTAAATACATGTGCAATGGTACCAAATGACACCACCTCATGCTTTAGTTCTTTTTCAAAAAAACCTGTTTTAATACGGGTACTAAACATATTGATGTAATCATCTGGGTTCATTGTTCTATAACTAAATAAACCCGAAGTAGCTTTATTAGTAGGTATCAACAAAGCGTCTTTACCAAAAAGATTCTTGAATCTTGCCCAATCACGCACTTCACCTGATTCACCAGATATGACCTCATAAAGTGCAGTTATAATACTACTTTCAGAACTTACATCTCTACTGTACGCAACATTATTTGATGCAGGAACTACTTGTGTTGTATTTACCTGGCCAAACAAAATATGAATAGAAAACAAATAAATGATAGCAAACAGTGATGCTTTTATTAATAGTTGTCTCATAACTTAAAGTTATAAAAAATATTTAAACGCCACAATCTGATTGGGAGCAGGCTACAAAGTTGCTTAGCTATAATTTTACAATCAGTGCCATTGTTGCTGACGTTTGCTTACTTCTGCTCTGGACATATTTGAAAATTGGATCTTTTGAATCATACCTTTTTAGTTCAGAGCGCCACAGAATTTTTGGAGAAATTTGATAATCGTAATTTATTGAAGCTCCAAATGTTTGATAACCATTAGGCGTTGCGGTAGGTATAATAATTTGTTGCTTATCACTGTAATACTCTAGCCTTGCTGCTATTTTACTTTTTGCACTCAAATTAATTTTTGAAATGAGTACCGGCGTATACCAAACCAAAGTTTTTGTACCAACAACTTTTTGAGTACCTATATCAAAACCAAAAATAAATCCATATTTTGGAGATGCATCATAGATAGCATATACATTATGAACAGTCCTAAATGCATTGGTACCTGGCGTGTTTACAGTACCCATAAAATTGCTGTAATTAAGTGTTAAGGTACTAGTAGGCTTATAATTCACTTGTATGCCAACACTTGGTTTTTGGCTTCCATCAGTAATTGCAATTTTTGCCACCCATTAAGTAAATGCATTGCAACATATACATCTTGTTTTTTATTAGTGTAATTTAATTTGATGCCAGACTCAAAATAAGGAGAATTTTCGGCCAAAATACTTCTTGTCAAATTCCAACAATCACTTCCTACTGCACTTTCAAAACCAATATGCGATGGCATTACACCGGCATCTAACCATAAATCCTTATCCCTAATTAATTTGACGCCAACATTCGCTTCAAAAATTGGTTTAGCCCAATTTGGCTCAGCGCTTAAATTATACATGGCATAATTGCCCGTCATAAATGCCAAATTAGACCTTAGCCGTTTTGCCTGATAACTCGCTTTAACAAAAGCCAGATTAACATTGAGCTGATTGTGTTTTTTATAATTGTAATTATAATCAGGCTTTTCGTTATTGACAGGCCTCATAAAGTCATAACTATAATAGGTTTCTAGGTAACCACTTAGTTTAATAGGCTTAATGGAATCGCTTTGCGCAAAAACATTCATTGAACACAAAAGAAATAAAAAAGTAAACCGCATTTGTAAAAATACTACGAAAATTTAAATTATATAACATTAACCTAAGTATTCACATGCTTTTTTAAAATACGTTTTGCTTCTTTTTTTACTTTGCTTGTTTTTTTAAGTCCCCAAACTTGATCACTTGCATATTTTCTGGTAAGCTCCACATCCACAATAGGTGCAGGATAATCAATGCCAATAAAAGTCTTATACAATTCTTGCTCCATTACACTCATTTTCCAGGGCTCATGAATAAAATTTGAAGGAATAGACGCGAGCTCCGGAATCCACTTTTTTATAAATGCACCGTCTGGATCATGCTCCATAGAGTTTTTGATAGGATTGTAAATACGTATTGTATTAATGCCTGTTACACCAGACTGCATTTGCAACTGAGGATAGTGTATGCCGGGTTCATAATCTAAAAATTGTTTGGCCAAAAAATGTAAGGACCGCCAATCCTGCCATAAATTAAAAACAAAAAAAGAAACTACCATGGCACGCATTCGAAAGTTTAAATAACCTGTTTCAACAACGCACCGCATACATGCATCCACAATGGGTATACCCGTTTTCCCAGTTTGCCATGCCTCAATGTAAGCCTCGTTAACAGGCTTTACAATACTATCATAAGCGGTATTTATATTTTCAAATTCTATGCGGCACTCATCTTCAAACTTTTGGATAAAATGACAATGCCAATGCAACCGTGACATAAAATTTGATAGCGCTCTTTTACTATATGATGTTGGATACACTTGCATCGTTTGCTGAAACACCATACGCATACTAATATTTCCATAGCTTAAATAAGGAGATATACGACTGCACCCTTTTCTACTCAGTAATGGCTTTGAAATATGCAATGAATAGTTTTGGTGCCTTTCCTTCAAAAAACTTTGTAAATATTTCCATGCATAGGTTTCGCCCCCCTTTTGAAAAGAAGGATGATGAGCAGTTATTTGCTTTGGGAGTTCAGGTCCTTTAATTGTTTCGTAAAAAGCTGTATCTATAGTTAAAAACGTTGCGCTTTCTAAATTTACCACTGCAGGTACCGATTGCATTTTTTGATTCCATAATGCAGCCCAGTTTTTTCTGGATTTTAATTTTCGAATAACACCGTTTTGTTGTGATTCGTGCCAATGAATGTGCTGCTCTTTAAAATATTTTTGTACACTAATATCACGATCATAGGTTCGTTTATTTCCAATTTCTTGGTGCGAATAAACAGCTTTGATATTGTATTTTTTAGCTAAGGCGGTAAATACAAATAAGGCCTCCCCGTAAAATATAGCAACCTGAGTATTATATGGTATCAGTTTCGTTTGTAGATCCTGTAAAGATTCATACACAAAACGCCAGTGCCTATCATCACTATCGTCATAACCCATGATGGAAGGTTCAAAACAATACACAAAAAGAATGGGTAGTTTTTGGCGCTGAGCCAACATAATGGGCTCATGGTCTATGAGTCGTATATCACGCTTAAACCATACTACCACAATATCTTGTCTTGTGCTATCCATATGATTTACCAGTAATGATTAATACTTGATTGCAATTAGGCGAATCATTCCCAATTTGTGAAATAGCCTGATTACAGGATAAACAGGATCAAATTCCCACCATTTTGCTGCAAAATTAGGTCGTGCGCCGGCATGGTGATGGTTGTTTTGGAATAGTTCACCTAGCATTAAAAAATCAATGATTAAAGTATTTTTAGACTGGTCTTTTTCGTCCGGAAAATTTCTATACCCATATTTATGTCCAGCCCAATTTACAATAGCGCCTTGTATAGGACCAATTAAAAAGTGAATAGGGAGTAGCAAAAACATCCACCACTCCGTTGCAAAAAAAGCATAAAACGTAATGTACAATCCTGCAAAAAATAATCTCGTAATGTTATGGTCTGCAATTTTATCAATCACTGGATATACCGGAAAATTTTTATCAAACTTAGGTTCTACCTGAATAGTACCCGTATGCACGCCATTGTAAATTTTTCTTGTGTGCATCATCATGGTAAACGCCTCCTTAAAAAAATGCGGCGTATGGGGATCTAATTCTGTGTCACTATATGCATGATGCATTCGGTGCAGTATCGCGTAAGCACGGGCATTTAAATAAGAAGTTCCTTGCGTTATCCAAGTATACATGTACCAGAACTTCTCCCAAAACTTAGACATGGTAAACATTTTATGTGCCGAATAACGGTGCAAATAAAATGTTTGACCAAAAAGAGATAGGTACCAATGAAGCAACAAAAAGATCAAGATTATCATCTAAAAAATTTAGATGGTAAATCTAACAAACTTGTATTGATAAATATTCTAATGTTTAATAATAGGATAATAAAAGCCCTCAACAGCTTACAAACCACTACTAAAAGAATTGAAACTATATGACCCCCAATTCTTTACCCACAGCAGTAAAGGCTTCAATGGCCTGATCTAACTGAGCAGTCGTATGTGCGGCAGAAATTTGAACCCGAATTCTGGCCTGACCTTTTGCAACAACAGGGTAATAAAACCCAATCACATAAATTCCTTTTTCCAATAATTTTTCGGCCATTTTTTGAGATATTACTGCGTCGTACAACATAATCGGCACAATGGGATGCGTACCCGGTTTAATATCAAAACCTGCGGCCGTAATTTTTGCTCTAAAATATTGTGTATTGGCTTCTAGGGTATCACGTAGCTCGGTGGTTTGAGACAACAAATCAAATACAGCAATGGAAGCACCTGTAATTGAAGGTGCTAGTGTATTTGAAAATAAATAAGGTCTTGAACGTTGTCTTAATATTTCAATGATTTCTTTTTTGCCTGATGTAAAACCTCCCGACGCACCACCTAATGCTTTACCTAGTGTACCGGTAATAATATCCACTCTACCCATCACTCCTTTTAACTCATGCACCCCTCTTCCTGTTTTTCCTAAAAATCCAGTAGAATGGCATTCGTCTGTCATGACCAAGGCCTCATACTTTTCGGCTAATTCAACAATCTTATCTAATTGAGCAATAGTACCATCCATAGAAAAAGCACCATCGGTTACAATTATTTTTTGCACAGCACCGGCTGCCACCGCTTCTTTTAATTTAGCTTCCAAATCTTCCATCGAATTGTGTTCATACCTGTAGCGCATAGACTTTGTAAGTCTTACGCCATCAATAATGGAAGCATG
>JACCDP011264390.1_pt1 | contig 12619 bp, 13 predicted proteins | sample 7445841 | NCBI WGS metagenome assembly JACCDP01 (sample SAMN15323441, study PRJNA562643) | freshwater metagenome | isolation source: river surface water | place: USA:Blue River Watershed | collected 2017-08-17
CTGGACGTCCTGCGACCGCTGGATGATCAGCTTGCCGTCCTGCTCAACCATGCGCTCCTTGACGTCGTAAAAGCTCACAGCGCGCCCCCTGCGCGGACGCGACGGCCCGCTGGCGCAGCGGGCGCTGTGGCCGTGGCTGCGGGCTTGGTATCCTCGACGGCCCGCGCGAAGCCCTGCGCAATCAATGACGCGCCCTTTTCGTCGCTTACATCCAGCATAGCGCCGCGCTGGCGGTCGGGCTGTGGCAGGCGGTCGGTGGTGATGCAGATACGCATGGCAGTCTCCCTGTGTGGTGTGGACGCCCCCGTGGGGGCGTCCCTTGGCCGCTTACAGCGCGCCGTTGATGTCGGCAATGATGCCGTGTGCCTTCTCGCTGTCCACCTGCAGGCCGTACTCGCAGGCGATCAAGCGGCGCTCCGAGTGGCCAGTCTTGGCCAGCGGCGTCTGCTTGACATTCGACAGGAAGGCCAAGCGGGCGTAGGATGGGTCCAACACAAACACGTCACGGCCAGCGATGGTTTCGCTGTTCGCGGTGCGCGTCTCCAAGAAGCGTGTCGGGACGATCTGCAGCGTGCCGAAGTCCGAGACGTAAATATCAATCGCAGCAGACAGTTTCTTGCTGTCTGTCATGTCCTGATACTTGGTGGCCGAACCCGTGAACGATGTCGAAATCTTCTGCTTTACTGCCGAGCCGCACAGCACGATGGAAGGCTCTGCGCCCGCATCCCAGCACTTGGCGATAACCGACTTCAGCATATCCTCAGTCAGCGCGCGCACCGAGCCGTCAGTGGCGGCAGCGTTTGGATAGCCCGCAGTCGTGCCCGACAGGGTGGGATTTGCGCCGTCCACAGTGCCAGTGGAGCGGTCGACGTTGGTGCGCAGGAATGCAGGCAAACCTGCGGTGATGCGCGCCTCGTCCGCGCCGCCAGCGTCGGCGGCGATGTTAGACAGCAGCATGACTTCCATGTCGCGCTTCAGCTCTTTCAGCTTGAATGCAACCTGCTTGGCCACAGTCTGGATGTCGCCAGCGCCGTTGACAGCGTCGGCGGTCGAGGAGACTTCCACGACTTTATCCGAGATCTGGGTGTAGTTGCCCAGACGCTTGCCGTTGGTTGGTGCGTCGTTGGCAGGCGCAGCTTCGCCTTCCTTCACACGGTTTGCGGCGGGCGCGGCCAGATCGACCTCTGTCCACTCGAAGTATGTATTTGAGGCCGACTTGCGGCCAATGGCCGATTGGAATGGCGTTTCCATCGGCGAAATAGAGATAAACGCATCCTGCAAATCTTCGCGGATCGTGGTTACGTCGTAGGTTTTTTCAGTATTCGCATTAACACCCATAACAGGCTCCTATGGTTTAAGAGAGAAGGAAACGGGCCACGTCGTCTACGCTGCCCGTGCGTCGCATTTGGACTTTCGCCTTCTCAGATTGCACACGCTTGCCGCCCTGTACGCTTGTTCGCGTGCCCGCCTTAATGGTGGGCGTGCGCGGCGCACTGGCTTCCTTGGGCGCTGCGGCCTTACCCGACATCAGCCGCCGATATTGGGCCGCGTCGTGCAGCACCAGCAGGGCGCGGTGGTCAGTGACCGCCTGCAATTCCTCTGGCGCATAGCCGTAATACCCCGTCCCCGCGCTGATCAAATCCTGCTTCACGCGCGCCGCCGTCTCAGGCTTTGCGAATGCAGGGATGACCCGCGTTAGCTGCTGGTGCTGCTCTGCCAGATACGCGCGCTGGGCGGCGCTCTGGGCCTCGGCAGCCTTGGCTTCCATCTCCTGCCGAACCGCTTGGGTTTGCTGGTAGGTCGCCAGCGCCCTGTCGTACTTCAGGCGCTGTTCCATATAGCCGATAGGGTCGCGCGACAGCAGTTCATCTGCGGGCGGTACGGGCGGACGCAGATCAATCTGGTTCTCCTGTGCCGCTTTGATAAACTGCGCAATCTGTTGGCGCTCAGTCTGAAGGGCTTGGTAAACAGCGGACGTCTCTTTACGAGCGTCAGCCACTTCCCGCATACCCTTCTGGATGTAGGCTTGCCCCGAATATCCTCGGATTAGCTCGGCAAGAGGCACTTGCTGGGTGCGCCCATCCACGTTCACCGTGAACAGTTGGCCAGCCGTGTCATCATCACCTTCAGCGTCCGCTGCGGCGTCTTCGTCGGTAGAACCTTGGTCGTCGTTGTCGTCAGGGGCGTCGCCGTCGTCGGCCTCGCCCTGTTCCTCGCCCTCGCTCTGGTCTTGCGCGTCGTCCTGTGTGGACTGCTCCATCTCGTCATCAGGCTCGTCATTGGTATTCGGCGTCGGGCCCTCTACAAGGCTCGCCGCCACGGCATCAATGCTTCCGTCCCTTGCAGTCGTGCTATCCACGGTGCTGCCCTTTCTGTTGCTGCCGATCAAAGAGCTTGCCCGTGATCATCACGTTTTCAAGTTCTTCCTTCAGCATTCGCAGCGCCCGAACCATTCGGTGCGCTTCTGCGAGTTGTTCGGGGCTGCACAGATCACCTGTAAATACCCCGATCTGTGCAGAATGTAACACATCAAACGCCTCTTTGAAAAGGGGGTCGTTAATTAGTGCCTTGGCCCGCTCGGCGCGCTGCTTGATGTCCATCACATCACTCCGCTATCTTGGGGCATTGGCATACCTTCTTGGGGCGCGGCGGGCGCGCCCATCGGCATGGCGGTCTGCGTCATGGCCTGCTCGGCCTTGATGCGGGCCGTGTCCACGGCGATGCCGTACTTGCCCGCGATCTGTGCCATCGCCAGCTCCATATCCTGCGCCATGCGGTCGCGCTCGCGGTCGTCGGCGAGCTGCGCCTTGTACAGGTCAAGCTGCAGGCGCGCGCTGTCGGACGCCATCTTGGCCTGTGCCTTGATCGTCTCGGCCTGCACCAGCGCCTGCGATGGATCGCCCTGCTGTGGCGCGCCCTGCGGCGGGGCCTGCGGCGGCTGCGCGGGTTGCGTGGGCATGAAATAGCGGTCTGAATTGGTGACGCCGTTCAGGGCCAGCAGATCGCCCAGCGTGCTGCGCATCTGCGCGAGGCCCGCGAGCGGGTTGTCTGGCCCAAACGTCTGGATGGCCTGCAACTGCAGTTGCAGCACTTGGCCCAGCATCGCCGCCTTCTGCTCTTGATTGGCCGTACCCAGCCCGACGTTAATTTCGGCGTCCAGCTCGCTATCCCAGACGCGCGGGTCAAGCGCGACATAGGAGCCGTTAATGCGCAGCATTTCGGCGCGCGTCGAGTGCTGCGACATCAACTTTAGGATTTGCATGAATAGGCGGCGCATCCCCGTATAGGCGAGGTTGGCCACCATCACTTCAACCTGCCCAGCGCCCGCGCTGATGGTTGCCGTGACTGCCGCCTTGGTGGATGATTGCAGCGCGTCGGGGTCGAGGCCCATGCTTGCCCGCGTCACGCCCGTCTTCACCTCGACCATGTTGTCAAGGTATTGCAGCGCGGGCAGCGTCTGGCCCGCGACAAACGGCACGGTCAGCTCTCGGAGCATGCCCGCCTGCGAAACGCGCACCACCGCGCCAATTTCGTTGTTCAACAGGTCGTCAATCTCGACCATACCCTTGACCGCTTCCACGCGCGGGTTATTGGTCATCTGGACGTTGTCCAGAATGCCGCGAATGACTGACGTGGCCGCGTCCTGATCCTGTTCAACAATCTCCACCAAGCTGCGCCCAAAGAACGTGTGAGGCTCTGGATCGATGTGCCAGCTCGCAAATGGGTGATCATCGACAGGCTCGAAGGCCAGTAGGCGGTGGGCTGACCCGCCCATGATAAACTTGTGCAGCAGCGGCACGCCCGTGCCGTCCACATCGACGCGCATGTACGCCTCGGTGATAGTCACCAGCTTCATGGCGGGGTCTGCGCTGTTCTCGCTCTCGTCGCGGTTTATCGAATAGCCGCGCCGTTCTTCGTCCTCTTGGTCGCGCGTGTCCACAGTTTTGGCGCTGTCCAAGTCCAGCACATCGTCCTCGTCAATGCCCATCGCAATGATGTCTGCCGCGCGCATTTCGGTGCGGTGGCCGATGACGTAAAAATCCTGATCAGACCGCGCATTGCGGTCGATGAAAAAGTCTTCGGGCGGGATGGTGTCGATCACCAGCTTGCCGCGCGGGGTGCGCCGCAGGATGCGCAGATCATAGAGCTGCGGCAGGGGGTCTGGCATCTGCGGAAGCTGCGAGGGGTCGATGGGCTGGCCCATTGCCGCCGCCTGTTGCGCCATAGCCTGCGCGGCATCGATCTGTTCCCGCATCATCTGGATCGTCTCGTCGTCGGGGCGCGCCGTCTCGGACAGCACCTGCACGTCGGGCGCGTTGATGATTGCCTGATACTGGGCCTCGTCCATGTCGGCATAGCTGTACACCTTGGCCTGCTCGTAATCAGACCAGTACGCCTTGGTGAAGCCCGTGATGTTTACCAGCGCGTCGTGCGTGACATCGCGCAGGATTTTGAAGCCGTCGCTCTGGCGGAATTTGGCTGCCGCGTACACGCTGGCCTGCTCCATCGATGCGATGTCTTCAGGGCCCTGCGGGATAAATTCGACGGGGCGATCTGACGACATGAAAATGCGCTGGATGGACGGCTTGACGCCGCGCACCACGTCGCGGCACTTTGTCATCACGACCGTGCTGCGATCTTTTTCTTCGCCAATGTCGACCTCGCCCTTGAAATAGCGCGTCGCCTTAAGACGGCGCTCGGATATTTCGCTCTCGATAAAGTCGACCGCGTCGTCAATCGCCTGCCCGACGATGCCCTCAATTTCGTCGTCGGTTAGCGCCTTAAACGGCTCGTCGTTCTCGCCCTCGCCCTCGCCCTCGGCGTCGGTGTCGAACACGTCCAGCACCATTGTAATTTCGTCGTCGGTGGCCAGCTCAATGTCAGGGCCGTATTTTTCGCGCTTTGCCATCTATTCCACCCTTATTGGCCCAGCAGGCCATCCATAATTTGCGGCGACGCGTCGCCGCCGTAGCTTGCGCCCACGCCAGACCCTGCCCGACGCGCGCCCCGTGTTAGGCCCGCAGTAAGCTCTTGCACGCGCTGCTGCAATGCCGCCATCGCGCTTTCATCCACGATGGCGCGCCGCACCAGCTCTGGATCGTCGGACACCAGAATGCGTGCCACACGGGCGCGCTCGGCATCTGTCAGGTCGCGTGTGAGGCGCGACAGGATGTTAGACACCACGCTGGTCAATGCGCCCATGTCGCCAGACAGAGCGCCCGTCGCATCTGACATCGAGATACCCGAACCACGGCGCGCCGCTTCCGCTATCGTGTCCGCCGTCGGGCTGCCACCCAGCACATAATCGGTGGTGGCCTGCGACGCGCGCGCCACGTCTAGGCGATTAAGTACGCTTTCTAGAGCGTCTTGCGGCAAAACAGCCCGCAGTAGCAGGCCCTCTTTGGTTTCCGCATTTGCCAGATTGCGGATCATGCTGTTACGCGATCCCGTGGTGGCCATCCGCTCTAGTGCGGCCATCATACCTGCGCGGTATGCTTCAATGACGGTGGGGTCTGTAAGGCGGTTAAACTCGTACAGCTTTTCATACACGTCGCCCTCTAGGGCTTTGCTGCCCGCAGTGAAGGCGTCGTTCTGTTGGCGCACGCTTGCCGCTGTGGCGCGCACGGCGCTCAATTCTGGGATGGCTTCATCCAAGCTGCTGCGCAGGCCCGTCTCGACGCCTGCCACGGCCTCGCCCGCACCACCCATGCCGCCACGGTACAAGGCGGATGCACGGTTTGTGATGGCGCGGCGCACCATTTCGGCCTCAGTGACCGTGGGCTGGCGCGTAAACTGGACGCTGCCGTCTTCCATGATTTGGTAGAATGGCGATTGCCCCGTTTCGGCGCGCAGCGTGATCGCAATTTCTTCTGCCGCAGACGGCACGCGGCGCAGGGCCTCGCCCAGTTCTTGCGTGACCTGCACCGACGCGGGCATATTTGTAAACTGGCTGTACGCGGCCTTTTCTGCCGCGCGAGCCGCGCCCATGTCACGGCGCTGGGCCTGTAGGGCGCTGGGCGCGTTCACATCTGACAGATACGTGCGCATTTCATCCATAGCCTGCGCGCGCGTCTGCGTCGGGCGCGAGGTCATCCCCTGCGTGATAATGGTCGATGCCTCGCCGCCGCCCGCGCGGTATGCCCGCACTGCGGCCTTGATCGTTTCATTCTCGGCCAAGATGCGACCCTCTAGAATGTCTGCCGCGATCTGGTCTGCGTCCTTGCCTGTTTGGCGCACAAGGCGCTGGATTTCGTTTTCAACCACAGTTGAGCCGCGATTGCCAATCACGCGGCGCGCGGCATCCGCCAGCTTATTCAGCGCGCCGCCTGCCGCGCGCGCTGCACCGCCCGCGACCGCCCCGCCCACCGCGCCAGTTGCCGCGCCCGCTGGTACGCGCAAAGCCCGTGCTTTGAAGCCGCCCTCGCCCGTGTTGAAAGCGTACGCGCCGCCCTCAAGGGCGGCGATAGCAGCCAAACGGGCCAGCGTCGGTGTCACTGCCGCCGCAGACGTGCCGCCCGTGAACGGCGCAAGCAACGCGCCCCCGACGGCTGGCAAAGCCGCGCCGCCAGCCTCGTAGGCCAGAGCTTCAAGTGGGTACGCCTCTTGGTAGCCCTTCAAACCGCCGCGAATTTCGTCCAGAACGTCTTGGTACGGCGTGCCGCTGTACGCGCTGCGCGCGGCTGCCTCGGCCTCGTCGGCCAGCCCCAGTGTCAAACCCTGCGCGGCGGTGCGCACACGCTCCCGTGGCGCGGCAGCCTGCGTTGCCGCCGCCTTTGCCCGACGCTCGCGCGCGGCAGCCAGAGCCTTGCGCTGCGCTTCTGTCATGTCCGCCATCAGTTATCCCCCATAAACGCGCGACGCTCGTCCTGCGTCATCACATCCCAATCTTCTTGCGTCACGCCAGCGACAGCGGCACTTTGTGGCACTGCGGCGGGAATGACAGGTTGCACGGCGGGGATGTCACCACCAAAGATAAATTGGCGCGGTATGCCCGCCTGATCAGCCAATTGGCCGTAGTTATCCAGCTTTTTCTGCGCCTCTGCCGCGCGCTCGGCATAGATGGACGTGGCCAAATCGGCAATTTGCTGCCGCACTTCAGGCAGCAAGCGGCCCTCGCCCGTGATGGCGTTTTTCAATGCTTGGCCCAGTGCGGGAATGCGCGCGCCTGCGTTTTGGACGGCGGCGACTTCGCCCTCGCGGGCCACCGATGTCGGGTCTAGGATTTTGGCAAACGCCACGGCGAGTGCATAATCGCTTGTGCCGCTGGGGTTTGAATAGAACGTGGTGATGTTATTGTACCCTTGCTTGACGACCTCGAATGACGCCAAATCAGTGCGCACGTCGTCGCGCAGCGTGTTGATGTTTCCAAACTGCGCGTCGGTTATCGCGGGCTGGGCAGGCGGGTTTCGCAGCGTGTTAAGCTCAATCTGCGCCTTTTCCAGTTCAATCGCGGCCATCGGGTCTGCCGTCTGCATTGCCATCTTCAGCGCGCCCGCCACGTCGCCCGTGCCCTGCGCATAGGCCAGCGCCTGCTCGGCCTGCGGCGTGCCCAAGTTTGCGATGTATTGCAGAGTGCGGTTTTCTGCCGCCTGCGTTTTTGCTTGCGCTTGCTGATCGATGCGCCCCTGCTGCGCCCGTGCGATGGTGTCGCGCGCCATGTCCTGCACGCCCTGATTTGGGAACATAGACAGGCCCGACAGCGCGAGCGACAGGCGCGCCCGCTTTTCGTCGTTGCCCAAAAACCCCAATAGGCCCGTCTGCTCAGGTTCCATACCCGCCCCCAAATTATCGTTTCCCGTGCCGCCCATCAGGGACGTGTTGCCCCCGCCGCCTCGGCCCCACGCTTCCCATGCCTGCGGCCCTTGGTTTTCATATACCCACTGGCCGATACGGTCTTGGGTTGCCGCGTCGTATTTCTCGTTTCCTGTCAAACCCAGCCCGCGCACCGCGTCGCGCAGCGTGCTGCCTACCACCTGATACGCACCCGTCGGCGTGGCCACGCGCCCGATCTGGCCCTTGACAGATTGGGCGTATGGGCCGCGCGGGTCTGTAAAGTCCAGCACTTGGTTGATCGTCATGTCGGTGACTTTGACACCGCCAAACGGCCCGCTGCCTCGGTTTGCGTACCCATAAAGCGCATTGTAATCGCCGCCGCTTTCGCCCGCGAACACGTTGTCTTTTAGGTACGCCAGATCAACCACGCCAATCTCCTGCTTTATAGGCCCGCAAACGCGCCAAGATACCCAAAAATTCCTGGGTTTTTTGTATTCGTTACCGTGCTTTGGTTCGGCATCGCCCCCAACGCATTTAGGATCGTCGCCAGCGAGTTCTGCGGCGCGCCCGTGAAGCCGCCGTATTGCCCGCGCGCGGCATCGATCAGTTGCTGCTGTAACGCGCGCATCTGCTCGCCCTGTGCAAACTGCTGCTGATTGATGGTCTGCCCAAAACCGAAGCCCTGCCCCGCCAGCGCCGATTGGTTTTGTTGGTTCTGTTGGGCTGCTTGCAGGGCCGTGTTAAAGCCCTGTTGACGCAGGCCGCTGGCCATCTGCGCGCCCTGCTGACCAAACCCCAAGTTGGTTTGCGCCTCGGCCACACCGTGGCGTGATCCACCAAAAGCGCCTGCCCGCGATGCAGCCGCGCCTGTGGCATTGATTTGCGCTAGGCGCTGGCGCTCCAAGTCTGCCATCGATTGATCGATAACGTCGGTGGTGTACGGGTTGTAAAACTGCCCGATGTTTGGCCCCGCCGCCGCTTGATTAAACAGGTTGGATGATTGCTGAAAGATGTTTGGCGTTGGCATGATTAAAAATACTCCGAGCGTGGGCGTGTTACTACGGGGCGTACCACAGGCCGCGATACAGGCGTTGGTGTGGCAGGACGCACGGGGCGCACCCCGACACGGTTTAGCGTGTCAGAAAGCGGGCCGCCGCTGAAGGTGTCACCGCTACGGCCCGCGCCGCCGCCATCAAACATATCTCGCCCCGACGTATAGCCCCCGCCGCTATTTGAATTGCCGCCGCGCGACGTGTCACCATTACGCCCCAGCACGCCCGTCCCGTTGCCACGGTTGCGGTTGTCGCTGCCACCATCGCGGTTGGGGTTATTGGCGCGCCCGCCGCCGCCCTGCCCACGTTCTGGCAAGAGTTGCCGCGTGAGTGCGGCATACTGTTCTGGATTACGGCGGCGCAGCTCGGCCAGCGCCTGATCGTACAGGTTGCCGCTGGAATAAGCCATCGTACCATTAAAGTTCTGCGCTGGCGGCATCCCCGCCATCGGGTCTGCCGTGGGCATCCCAAACGCGCTTGCGGCCTGATTTGTACCTTCGAATGCAGCCAGTTGCATCGGCGTCATTGCCGCCACGTCGGGGCCATAGTACGGCGTGTACCCGATATTCGCCACGCGGTTGGCCGCCGCCAGCGCGTTTTGCGCGGCGCGGTTTTGCCACGCGGGCACGGTTGTTTTCGATGTAGAGCTTCCGCTCATTTTAAAGCCCTCTCCATTACGACAAATGCAGGCGCAAAGCCGTGCTTGTCTAAAACCTTAGTCCAGCCCTTGCGGCCCGCTATCGTCATGCTGTCGCAGCCATGTGCTTTGGCCCATGCGGCCACACTGTCAATACCGCGCGTAATTTCACCCAAGTCACCGCCAGCCAAAAAGACGTTAATCACCTTCTTTTTAGCATACTCCACAACCTCTGTCACGGCTGCTGATTTGGACGCTGGCCAAAGTTGCATTTCGCCCGCCAAGATCGCCGCGCGCACGCTTTCAAAGTCGTGCGTGCCGTTGCTGTGTGCCAGCGCCGCCTCGATATATTCGCGGTTGGCGTCGATCACATTCACGCGCGCACCCGTGTAATTGCCAGCGTCACCGACGGCGACGCTGGCGCGTAGGCCGTGGCCGCGTGGGCCTTCAACCGCCCGCTGATGCTATCCGTTGCCCACATCACATTTAACACATCACCTGCGGCCAGACTGAATAGCGCCGTGCGCGACACGACAATGGTCGCGCCGTTATTGTGCAGGCTGGCGACGATGGTGCTGCCTGTCACATCCGTACCATTCTTGCGCGGCCAAAAGCGAAATTCCACCGCGCTGCTGGACGTGCTTTCGATCTGCGCAGTGAATGCCAGCGAATACAAGCCACCCTCGACAAAGGTGATTTCTGTCAGCGGCGACCCCGTCAGCGTAATACCTTGCGCGGTGATACTATCCAGCGCGATCTTGTACGCGGTGTCTGCCGCCGCCGCCGTGATGTCGGCATCCTGCCCAAAAATCGCGTACCCATCGGCCAGCACAATCTGCCGCCACACGTTGTTTTTGCTGACCACGGGATAGCCATTCACGGCATCCCAAAGGATCACGCCGTCGTCCGCTGCCGACGCGTCGGTGGTCTTAAATTGCAAGCGCGCCAGATTGCGCTGCAAATAGCGCACGATGTTCTGCGCCCACTGCGTCAGGTTTTCGGTGACAGGTGGGGGTATCGCGCCATAGGTCATCGCCGCCCGCCCGTGGCCAGATCAAGCCGCATCACCCCCACGCGCCAATCCGCAAGTTGCGCGCCCTCGACGCGCATTTGCACCTGTCGCCCGCTGAAGCGCACGCTTGTCGGCGCGGCCATGCTGTACGGGCCGTATTGGCGCACCGTGTCGTTGGGGTAGAAGCGCGTCTTGAAAAACGCGCGCACGTTGCCCTGCGTCTTTTCGTCGGGTATCAATTCCAAAACCGACATGATGTTATCGCCCACGCCCAAGCTGATGGGCCCGCTTTCGGCAAACACCGTTGCGCCGTTGTGCGATAGGCCCGTCTCGTGGTCATAGGCCACGCCTGCGGCGTCAAACCAAATCGGCCCGTCAAACACCCCTGCGTCCACGCCTGCCGTGCGCGACAATGTGCCGATAGCCCAGTGCTGTTCCGCGTAATTGTACACGACATAGCTGTCGTTCTCGGTTGATGCGCTGGACGGGTAGAACCACCAAATTTCGTTAAACTTTTGATTGCTGACTGCAGACACTTTGGACATCTGCCCCGTGTTTAGGTTGCTAAACACGTAATCCGACACGTCGCTCGGTAGGTCTTGCACCGCGCTGCCTGTATAGGCGTGAAAGCCACGCACGCCCATCCAAAACACGCCCTCGTCCACCGATGCCGCCGCATGGCGCGATATGGCCCCGCATGACGACCCCACGCGCTGAATACCGTACACAAACGGCGGCCCCTGATATGTGGCCGCGTGCGCGTCGGTGTCGGTGATGATCAGCGTCTGCCCGCGCGCGCGGATGCCCAGCATGATCTGGCCGCTTGTCTGCAATTCCAGATCGCCCGCCTCGTTGGTCACGTCGGGCGTCCACACGGTGTTGTCCTCGCGGTCGCTCCACTGCACCTTGCGCCGATTGCCGCCCGCGCCCAGCGCAAACAAAAACCGCTCGTCGGTGACCACCAGCGCCTTGTTGTCTGTGGGCGCGTTGGTAATCGCCGCCGCATCGTTGGCCACATTTAGCGACCATTCCAGCAAACGACCGTCTGCGGTCGAACAACCCACCAGATAGCCGCCCCAGTTGTCGAGGCTCCACGATGTGGCCTCTTGGAAGTTGCCCGTCTCTGGGCGTGCCACACCATAGTTGTACGACCCGTAGAAGTTGCCGCCGTAACCGATATTGCGCGTCTCGGACAAGCTGCCGCTTGTCAAATCCGACGGCGTGATGTCTGTCATCGTCCCCGACGCATTGACCACTTTCAGCGCGTTATGGAAGCCAGCCGCGTACCAGCGATCACCATCTTGGTCTGCCCATGCCAGCGCCGCGCGCGGCGCGGTCGAGCCTACAGTCTTGCGCGTCCGCCAGCCGCCCACGGGCCGCAACGTGTTTTCGATCCAGCGCACCAAATTTGCATCATACCAGCGGTTGCTGGCCTGAAACTCTGTACCGTTGCGGTACACGCCTGCTGGTATTTGGAGCGGCACTAGAGGCATCACATACCCCAATCGGCATAGGCCGCGAGTTGCGACAGCAAGGCAAGGCCCGTTTTGCGCGCGGCGGGCATGTCGCTGCCCGCCAGTGCCTCTGCGTGATCTGCGGCGGCAGGTTTCAGGCGGTCAATCGCGGAATTTGCCTGCCATGTGTTGCAGGCGCTCAATGCGCTCACCATCAGTAGCGCCGCCGCCAGTGTCCGCATCGTTGAGCCGTTCATGTGCGTCAATCTCCGATTTAAGGTGTCGGTTCTCCGCCACCATAGCACTATCCTTGCGACCCTTAAAGTAGGCCGCCACGAAGGCCGCGATCAGCACGGCCATCGCGGCCAACCATAGCTTAACGCGCCACATCAGCGGTCACCATCAGCCCAGCGGCGCAGGCGCTCGCGCATGATCCACAGTGCGGCCAACACGACCACGCCCGCAAAAGCCAGCGCGACGATCTGGGCCGTGCCATCCAGCGCGCCGATTGCCGCGACACCTGCGCCAGCGCCCGATACGATCTGCACGGCGGATGCCTGCACCGTGGTGGACTGCGCTGCGCTGGTGCGTTCTTCGGGTGCCTTGGCCTTGGTTTCCCACTCGCCTACAGGGTATGCCTTACGGTTTAGTTCAAAGTGCGGGCCATCTTTGAATGACTTCCAATCGCCAC